>Ga0163144_10010295_pt1 | contig 19952 bp, 19 predicted proteins | sample OliLak19BULKMAT1_FD_123175 | JGI IMG/M metagenome (GOLD analysis project Ga0163144, IMG submission 123175) | Freshwater microbial mat bacterial communities from Lake Vanda, McMurdo Dry Valleys, Antarctica - Oligotrophic Lake LV.19.BULKMAT1 | ecosystem: Environmental > Aquatic > Freshwater >... | reverse complement strand
TCGAGCTTGACCATGCTGGCCCCGCATTGCGACAGTTGCGCGGCGGCATCAAGCGCGCGCGACGACGTGGCGTAACTCTGGAACGGCATGTCAGCCACGAGCAATGCGCTGTTCAACCCGCGCGCAACGCAGACCGTGTGGTAAGCCATGTCGGCGACGCTAACCGGCAGCGTGCTGCCGTGGCCTTGTACCACCATGCCCAACGAGTCGCCGACCAGCACCACGTCGATGCCGGCGGCATCCATGGCTCGGGCAAAGCTGGCGTCATAAGCGGTCAGTGCCGCGAGGCGTCGGCCCTCGGCCTTCATCCGGCGCAATTGCGGCACGCTCATCTTGGTGCGCACGGGCGCCTTGGCTTCATTGGCGTACATGCGTTTGCCTCGTCCTCAGGGGATAGCCTGGATATTTCCGATATCCAGTTTCGCCAGCAGTTCATGCACTCGGCCGCGACCGGGAACCTGCAGCACCGGTGCGATCTCGGCCAATGGCACCAGCACGAAGGCACGCTCATGCATGCGCGGATGTGGCAGGTGCAGACCGGGCTCATTCAGGCTCAGGTCACCATAGACCAGCAGATCAAGGTCCAGCGTACGCGGGCCCCAGCGTTCATTTTCGCTGCGGACGCGGCCAAAACGCTTTTCGATGGCAAGAAGCTGTTCGAGCAATACCCTCGGCAACATGCGGGTGCGGATTTCAACTGCTGCATTGATGAAGTCAGGCTGGTTGGTCTGGCCCCAGGCTGGCGTCCGGTAGAACGCCGACTGCGCGCGGATGGTGGTCTGCGGCAGGGCATCAATGGCCCAGAGCGCCTCGGCAAGGGTGATCTCCACATCGCCAAGATTTCCACCCAAGGCGATGAAGGCGTGGACAGGATCGTCAGGACTGATCATTCGGCCTTCTCGCTGGCAGGTGAACCGGCATCGCGTGGCTTTCGGCGGCGGCGACGTTTCTTGGGGGCGCTGGCTATTTCAGGCTCATCGCCCGTGGGCGACGGTTTGCCGGGACCGAGGCGTTCGGCCAGCAATTCCGGCGACTGCAACTGGGCTTCACGCCAGAACACGACATCAGCGGCCACTTCCGGCGCGCCGGACAGGCGCAATTCGAGGAAATCGAAAGCCGCGCGAAAGCGTGGATGCGCCAGCAAGCGGAACACCCGCTTGCGCACGCGTTGGCCGAAACGCGGCTGCAGCAGCCAGATTTCCTGCATCGGCAGGGAAAACCGACGCGGCAAGGCGATGCGTTCGGCCTGGTGCAAGGTCACGCGGTCGGCAGCCCGCTGCTGGGCCACGGTGGGATCAACGCCGGCCGCCTGCAGCACCGCGAGTTCGCGGCAATAGGCCGGCCACAGCAGCGCGGCAAAAAGGAAAGCCGGCGTGACCGGCTTGTCTTCGACGACCCGTGCATCAGTGTTGCGCAGGGCCTGCAACAGCACCTTGCGCAGCGCGCCGCTGCGATTGGTGGCCAGCGCCTTGGCCGTTTCCGGAAAGAGCACCGGCAGCAGTCCGTGCTGTTCGAGGCCGAGGAAACTTTTTTCGGCGCTGCCGGCCAGGAACATCTTCAGGCATTCATCAAACAGTCGCGCCGGCGCCGAGCCCGACAGCAGCGGCGCCAACCGGGTGATTGGCTCGGCAGCGCTGTCATCAATACGAAAATCGAGCTTGGCTGCCAGCCTTACAGCGCGCAGCATGCGCACCGGGTCTTCGCGGTAGCGCTCGTCCGGGTCACCGATCAGTTTGAGCACACGTGCCTGCACGTCTTCATAACCGCCAACGTAGTCGCGGACCGAGAAATCGTCGACCGTGTAATAAAGCGCATTGGCGGTGAAATCGCGGCGCACCGCGTCATCCTCGATTGTTCCGTAGACGTTGTCGCGGGTCAGGCGACCCTCGTCGGTCTCTCGGTCGCCGGTGCCATCGTCGCTGTTGGCGCGGAACGTGGCAACTTCGATCACTTCCGGACCATAGACAATATGGGCAAGGCGGAAACGCCGGCCAATCAGGCGGCAGTTGCGGAACAGCGCCTTGACCTGCTCGGGCGTGGCGTTGGTGGCCACGTCGAAATCTTTGGGGTGGCCGCCGATCAGCAGGTCGCGCACCGCGCCGCCAACCAGATAGGCGGAATAACCACCTTCACGCAATTTGTACAGGACCCGCAGCGCATTCGGGCTGATGTCCTTGCGCGAAACATTGTGCGCATCGCGCGAAACGATGCGCGGGGCGATGGCGATGGGTGCAGCGTTATCCGTCATGGCAGCTCGACACCGGAATCCTTCCGGCTGGCGGGCCGCCTGAAGTCTAGGCGGCAAAGGGGTCAGGCCGGTATACTAGCCGCTGTCACCCAAGCAATCCACGCGCTCCCTTCGTCTAGTGGCCCAGGACACGGCCCTCTCAAGGCTGGAACAGGGGTTCGAGTCCCCTAGGGAGCGCCATTTTTTCCGACTTCTCAGCAGTGGACCGGTTCCATGCCCTTCGTCGTCATAGAGAACTGCATCCGCTGCAAGTACACCGACTGCGTGGAAGTGTGCCCGGTCGACTGTTTCCATGAAGGTCCCAACTTCCTGGTCATCGACCCGGACGAGTGCATCGACTGCACCCTGTGCGAACCGGAATGCCCGGCCAAAGCCATCTATCCTGAAGACGACGTGCCGGCCGGCCAGGAAGGCTTCATCGCCCTGAACGCCGAACTGTCGAAACAGTGGCCGGTGATCACCGTGCGCGCCGATCCCCTGCCAGATGCTGCCGAATGGGATGGCAAGGCCGGCAAGCTCGGACAGCTCCTGCGCTGAATCCTTTTCAGGGCTGCACGCTTTTTTACTGCATCAAACAAGAAAGGCGCCCTCGGGCGCCTTTCCAGTTGACGCGTGCCCGTAAAGATCAGTTCAGGCGTACCGACAGCTGGCCCAGCAATTCGGCGGCCGGTCCACTGGACAGCGGCTGGCCGTCGACGCCATAGGCGGCCACGGTGGTCATGTTGCCGGCAGCCTGCATCGACACCAGGAACGTCTGGCCGGCGTAAGCGACTTCGAAGCTGCGCAAGGCCTCGGCGCGATTGTTGACGGTGACGCCATTGATGCGCGCCAAAGCCAGCCCTACCCGGCGCCAAGTACTTTCAGCCGTATCAGCCACTTGGAATGAACCAAGGGCGCCCGACGCTGAGTTCGTCGCACCATTGCCAACAGCAGGAATACGCATGGTGTCACTGGTGCGCGGAGCATTCAGGTCCGGCGGCACTTCCAACGGACGGTTTTCCGGACTGGACTGATAATCGCTCTTCTTGCGGAACCAACTGCAGCCACTTCCTGCCACGACCGCGACCAGTACCACGCCGACAATCAGCGCGCGTCCGGAAAGTTTCAATGCCTTCATGCCAAATCTCCTGGGCGGCAGGGCCGCGTTTTGATCACCGTAGTTTATTCCAAATCCAGCCCCGACCGCTCAGGTCGCTTCGGATTCCAAGTGCAGGCACAGCGCCATCAAGGCAAACAGCTGTTCTTCGTGGCCTCGCGAGAGCGGTAACAGCGGCAACCTCAAGCCCGTGCCCAGCCCCATCCTCGCCAGAATCGCCTTGACTGGAATCGGGTTGGGCTCAATCCCGAGGAAGTCGTAAATGCCGGCCAATCGGGCGTCAAGCGCCTGCGCTGCAGCCAATTCGCCAGCCTGAACCAGAGCGCAAAGCCGCCGAAAAGTTCCCGGCAACAGGTTCGATGCCACCGAAATCACGCCGCTGGCGCCACCGGCCATGGCGCGCACAAAGGTCGGATCGTCGCCGCTCAACAGCGCAAACCCTGAATGGGCAAGCGGATACAGGGCATCCCACCGCAGCTCGTCACCGCGCGCTTCCTTCAGGCCGATGATGCCCGGATGGGAGCAAAGTTCGGCCACGGTTTCAGGCAGAAGGTCGCAGCCGGTGCGGCCTGGCACGTTGTAAAGCACCACCGGAAGTCCGCCGTGTTCAGCCACCGCGCGGTAGTGCGCCAGCAGGCCGGCCTGGGTGGGGCGTACATAGGGTGGCGTCACGACCAAGGCTGCATCGGCACCATTGTCGCGGGCCAGGACGGTCATGGCGATGCTTTTTGCCGTGCCCGACATGCCGGTGCCCGCCAACACCGGAACCCTTCCATCGATCCGTAAAACAGCCGAGCGCAGCAGTTGGCAAAATTCATGATCGTCCAGGGTCGCTGCCTCGCCTGTGGAACCGGCCACGACCACGCCCTGAATACCCGCCGCAAGTTGCGCATCGAGCAGGCGATGCCACGCGGAGAAGTCAATGTCGCCGGCAGCCGTGAACGGCGTCGCCAGCGCGGTGATGCTTCCGGAAAGTTGCAAGACTGTAACCTTGATGAAACCCATGCTGATGTTACTTGCGGGTGGAAAGCCCCGGCAAGTATGCTGGCCCTGACTTTCTGGCGCAGGAACGCTGCGCCGCTCCGGGAATACCGCTTTGACCGACTCGCCGAACCGCCCTGCCGCCAACGAAAACCACCTGCTGATCAGCGCGTACTCCACGCATCCGCTCTCGCCCCTGCTCGCCGTCACCCGCCGCATTGCTGATTCCGGATGCAACCTCGTGGACGCACGCCTGTCCACCGTTGGCCGGGATGTCTCCGTGATCGCGCTCGCCACCGGCTCGTGGGATTCTGTCGCCAAGCTCGAAGCCATGATGACCAAACTCGAGCGTGAGGACGGCATCAAGCTGGTCTGGTACCGCACCGGCACCAAACCGGTGCAGTCCAACCTTCTGCCCTATATCGTCGAAGTGGTAGCCGCTGACAAACCCGGCATCCTTTATCAGTTGGCCGATTTCTTCGATCGCCAGAGCATCACCATCGAAAACCTGCAGAGCTCGCGCTATCGTGCCATGCAGACCGGCGCTGAGATGTTCACCGCCCAAGTGACGGTCGGCATACCCGCCAACATGCACATCGCAACGCTGCGCGATGATTTCATGGAGTTCTGCGACCACCTGAACCTCGATGCAATCATGGACCCGATGAAATTCTGAGCACGATGCCCAAACCCCACGAAAACGCCTTTAAATCCAGCGCCGCATCCACCGGCAATCGACTACGCCCTTCCTGCGAAGGCCCCCAGGCGCAACAGCCACAGTGACCGAGTTCCGCTTACTCCCTTCCCGTCGCCTCGCAACGCGCGTCACGACGGCTCTTTCGTGTCTGACACCCGGGAAATCACGATGACGAGAAGCAAGCGCATCTACGTGCTGGACACCAACGTGCTGATGCACGACCCGACCGCGATGTTCAAGTTCGAAGAACACGATGTGTTCATCCCCATGATGGTGCTCGAAGAGCTCGACAACGGGAAAAAAGGCCACTCCGAAGCCAGCCGCAATGCCCGCCAAGTCAGCCGTTTCCTCAACGAACTGATCGAGGCGCATGGCAGCAACAACATCGAGAATGGTGTTTTGCTCAACCCGCCCAAGGGCCTGCAACTGCGCAGTCCCGACAGTGCTGGAAGGATGTTGTTCCAGCTCAAACCGGTCGAAGTCGGCAAGCGTTTCGGCACCGTGCTGCCGGACAACCAGATCCTTGGCGCCATCCTGCAGCTGATCGAAGACTATCCCGGCACACCGGTCGTGCTGGTGTCCAAAGACATCAACCTGCGCATCAAGGCTTCGATCTGCAACGTCAAGGCCGAGGACTACGAAAACGACCGCGCCATCGACGATTTCAACCTGCTGTTCACCGGCGCGACCGAACTGCCGCTCGATTTCTGGGAGCGGCACGAAGGCAACCTGCGCTCATGGACCGAGAAAGGCCGCACGTTCTATGAAGTGCGCCGCACCGCGGACGACGGCTGGTATCCGAACCAGTTCCTGTACCTGCCCGGCGATGACGAAGTCGAAATGAAGGTGGCCAAGGTCGATGGTGATCGCGTGCTGCTGCAGATCGTCGATGACTATCGCAGCCACCAGCACCAGGTCTGGGGCATCAACGCCCGCAACCGCGAGCAGAACTTCGCCTTCAACGCGCTCATGGATCCCGAAATAGACATGGTCACGCTGCTTGGCACCGCCGGCAGCGGCAAGACCCTGCTGGCGCTGGCGGCCGGGCTCGCACAGACCATGGACGTTCAGCGCTACCGCGAAATCATCATGACCCGCGCTACGGTCTCGGTCGGCGAGGACATCGGCTTCCTGCCCGGAACCGAGGAGGAAAAGATGACGCCGTGGATGGGTGCGCTCACCGACAACCTCGAAGTGCTCACCCACACCGACGATCACGGCGCCTGGGGCCGCGGAGCCACCAACGACCTGCTGGCTTCGCGCATCAAGATTCGCGCCATGAACTTCATGCGTGGCCGCACTTTCCTGAACCGCTGGGTGATCATTGACGAAGCGCAAAACCTGACGCCCAAGCAGATGAAGACCCTGATCACCCGCGCCGGCCCGGGCACCAAGATCATCTGCATGGGGAATGTTGAACAAATCGATACTCCGTACCTCACCGAGACGACCTCCGGCCTGACCTATGCCGTCGATCGCTTCAAGAGCTGGGCGCACAGCGCGCACATCACCCTGCGCCGCGGCGAGCGCTCGCGCTTGGCCGACCATGCCTCGGAAGTGCTGTGACGCGGCGATCGCCATCGTTGAAAAAAAAGACGCGCCCAAGCGCGGCTTTTGTGGGAGGGGTTTGGCCGCGACGCTCTGTATGAACGATCGGCGCAGCTGAACCCACTTCCACACCGGATTGCCGTCAATGACACCGCGCTACCGCGCAAACCACCATGAAGAAAAATAACCGTCCACTCAGCGCACTGACCATCGCCGGCTCCGATTCCGGCGGTGGCGCCGGCATCCAGGCCGACCTCAAGACTTTCGCCGCCCACGGCTTGCACGGCCTGTCGGCCATCGCCGCGTTGACCGCGCAGAACACCCGCGGCGTCAGCGCCGTGCATTTGCCGTCCAACGACTTCCTGCGCGCGCAGATTGATGCCTGCTTCGATGATTTCAACATCGGCGCGGTGAAGTTGGGCATGCTGGCGAACGCCCGCATCATCCACTGCGTTGCCGATGCGCTGGAACAGCACCAACCGAAGTTTGTGGTGCTGGACCCGGTGATGGTGGCCAGCTCGGGCGCCGTGCTGCTGGAGCCCTCAGCGCTGGAGGCGTTGCGCAAGCGGCTGATACCGCTGGCCACGGTGATCACGCCCAATATCCCCGAAGCTGAACTGCTGCTCGGCCACTCCATCGCCAATGACGACGAAGCCGAAGCGGCCTTGGTCGAACTGCTGGCGCTGGATGCGCGCGCGGTGCTGCTCAAGGGCGGTCATCTGAAGGGCAGGGAAATGGTGGATCGCCTCGATGACGGCCATCAGCTTTACGAATTCGTGCATCCGCGCCTGAAGGTCGAAGGGCACGGAACCGGCTGTACGCTGGCCTCGGCGATCGCCGCCAACCTTGCACGCAAGCTGCCGCTCGCGCAGGCCTGCGATGCCGCCGCCGACTATGTGCACGGCGCGCTGGCCAGCGCCTACCGGCCTGGCCGCGGGAAAGTGGCCGTACTCGATCATTTCTGGCGCTCTGGCGGAAATTGAAACGCCAAAGCATTAGACTGGGTCCCATCAACCCCACCCACGCAGGAGTTCCCATGCGCAGCGGCAATCCGGCACTCAACCAGAACACTTTCCTCAACGTCGGTACCGGCACCGTGGTCGGCGGTGGCGACCAGGCCATGACGCTATCGGGCACCGTCAACAAGACCGCCATCCTGTTGATGCTCGCTCTGGTCACGGCCAGCTACACCTGGAGCCAGTTCACCGGCCCGGAAAGCCTGCCAACACTGATGCCCTGGGCCCTGGGTGGCGCCATCGGCGGCCTGATCCTTGGCCTGATCACGGCGTTCAAGAAAACCTGGGCGCCGGTAACGGCACCGCTTTACGCCTTGGTCGAAGGCCTTTTCCTCGGCGCGATATCGGCGATATTCGAAGCCCAGTTCCCCGGCATCGTGCTCCAGGCGGTCGGCCTGACCTTTGGCACACTTGCAGCACTGCTGATTGCCTACAAAAGCGGCCTGATCAAGGCTACCGAGAATTTCAAGCTCGGCGTGGTAGCGGCGACCGGCGGCATCGCCCTGCTCTACCTGGTCAATATTGGCCTGCGCATGTTCGGCTTTGGCGGCATGGGCTTCATCCATGACTCCGGCTGGATGGGCATCGCTTTCAGCGGCTTCGTGGTGGTGATTGCAGCACTGAATCTTGTTATGGACTTCGATTTCATCGAATCCGGCGTCGAGGCCGGTGCGCCCAAATACATGGAGTGGTACGGCGCCTTCGGCCTGGTCGTCACTCTGATCTGGCTGTACTTGGAAATCCTGCGCCTGCTGTCGAAACTTCAGTCGCGTGATTGATGCGGGTATATGAGGCCGGGCAACCTGGATTTGCCCGGGCTTTGCTCCGACGCCGGCGAGTATCTGGCGATGGCAAGAGTCGTTATTTTCGATGACCGTGCAGGTTCCTGCCCGTGAGCGCGCCATTGCCGAAGATCCACCTGGTCAATCCGCTGTGGAACGCCGCCGGTGGCAGTGAATGGCGAACACTGGAGCTGCATCGCCTGCTGCGCGATCACGCCGCTGTCTGGCTTTGGGCTGCTGGAGATCCCGACCCGCGACTGGCGGCCCTCTACCCGATCCAGCGCATCAATGTAGCTAGAGGCTACTACCCGAGGGCTGGCACCCTCGTGTTCATTGGCGATTACCACCAGCCGACAGACTGGATTGCCCGAACCGACCCGCACCGGACGCTACTGGTCTACAACACGAATTCGCCTGCAAGGCTGAGCGCTATGCTTGATTGCATCTCGATGCAAGGCCGTCGCAGCGTCGAATTGGTTTACTCGTCGACGCTGTTGCAACAACTGACAGGCCTGCCCGGTCGTGTCGAGCGCTCGTTGATCGACCTCAACCGCTTCGTCCCCGGACCGATGCGCGAACAGGCGTTCACGGTCGGTCGGCTCAGCCGTGACGTGCCCGAAAAACACCACCCTGACGATCCCGGCTTCTATCGACATCTGGGCGGTGAAGGTACCCGGATACGCGTGATGGGCGGCACCTGCCTTGAACCCGCGCTACGCGAAGATAATCACGTCGAACTGTTGCCCGCCTGTGCTGAACCAGCCGAACATTTCCTGTCGGGACTCGACTGTTTTTTCTACCGCACCCACCCGCAATGGCTGGAAACCTGGGGTCGCGTGGTGTCGGAAGCCATGGCCTGCGGCCTGCCAGTCGTCTGTGAACGGCGCGGCGGCTACACCGAAATCATCGAGCATGGTCGCGACGGTTTCCTGTTCGACGACGAAGCTGGCGCACTGGATGCGATCCTGAGTCTGAAAAAAAATCCTTGGCTGCGTCGCCGCATCGGCCGGGCCGCTCGCGAACGGATACAGCAGGTACACGGTCCGCAAGCCTGTGCGCAAACGGCAGAATTTTATCTTCGCTGATGCAAGCATGGCCCTTGCATGACGAAGGCCTTCCGCTGGTGGATAAAGATGGCCGGTGAACTGCAACAGTCCAGCAAACTCAAATCCGACTGGCAATGGCCTTCGCAAACGAAGTAGTACTGCCGTTGCCGCCCAGATCCGGGGTGAGATTGTCGCGCGCTTGCATGGTGGCGACGACGGCGTTGCGCAGGCGGCGAGCTTCATCGATCCTGCCCATGTGCTCAAGCATCTGGATGGCACCGAGCAACAAGGCCACCGGATTGGCGATGCCCTTGCCAGCGATGTCCGGCGCCGAGCCGTGCACGGCCTCGAAGATCGCCGCCTCGGTTCCGATATTGGCGCCCGGCGCCAAGCCGAGGCCGCCGACCAGACCGGCGCAGAGGTCGGAAATAATGTCGCCGAACAGGTTGGTGGTGACAATCACGTCGAACTGCTCGGGCTTCATCACCAACTGCATGCAGGTGTTGTCGACGATCATCTCGTTGCACAGGATGTCGGGATACTGCGCGGCGACTTCGCGCGCGACCTTCAGGAACAGGCCTGAAGTGGATTTCAGGATATTGGCCTTGTGCACCACGGTCACTTTCTTGCGGCCTACGCGCCGCGCCAGGTCGAAGGCGTAGCGGACGATGCGCTCGGAGCCTCGGCGAGTTACCCGCTGCTGCAGCGTGGCAGTTTCGCCGTCGGCCGACACGTTCTGGCCTTCGCCGATGTAGGCGCCTTCGGTGTTCTCGCGCACGGTAATGAGATCGATGTCCTGGTAGCGCGATTTCGTATTGGGAAAGCTTATCGCCGGGCGCACGTTGGCGTAGAGATCGAAGCGCTTGCGCAGTTCGACGTTGATCGAGGAAAAACCTTCGCCTACCGGCGTGGTCAATGGACTCTTGAGCGCGATGCGGTGCCGATGGATGGCGTCGAGGGTGGACGCGGGCAGCAACTCGCCGGCTTTTTCATAAGCGGCAAGGCCGGCGTCGACGAAGTCATACGACAGCCCAAGCTTGAGCGCTTCAAGGACATCCAGGGTGGCGTCCATGATTTCCGGGCCGATGCCGTCGCCGCGGATCACCGCAATGGTCTGTGTCATAAGGTCTTGTTCTTCTTGGAATTTGAGACGGATTGCAGGCCGCCGAGAGGCAGTAATTATGCCAGATTTACCTCAGCACCCCCTGCAGGAGCTCCGTCGGATCAGGTGTGGCAATGCCCGGACTTGGCGATCCGATCCGAGCAAGTATGTCGCCGCCATCCTTGGCGAAACGGTGCGAGCTGATCAGCCCCTGCCCGGCCATCCATGGCCGGGCGTTCAGCCGCTTGCGAGCGATGGTTCGCAAGCAAGCGGCCTCACCCCTCGCGTTTCAGGCGATCCAGGAAATCCACAGCCCGGCGCAGGTGCGGGATGACGATGCTGCCGCCGACCACCAGAGCTACGCTGAAGGTCTCGAATAACTCGTCGCGGTTGACGCCGGCTTCCTAGCACTGGGCGATGTGGTAGCTGATGCAGTCGTCGCAGCGCAGCACCATGGATGCCACCAGACCCAGTAATTCCTAGGTCTTCAGGCCCAGCGCGCCATCCTTGCAGGTCCGGGTATCCAGTGCCAAAAAACGCCTGATCACCTGATTGTCGTGGCCCAGGATACGTTCGTTCATGCGCTGGCGGAATTCAGTGAACTCCGTCACCCGATCCTGTTCCGTCGCGCTCATGCCGTGCCCTCCAGCAGGGGTTTGAGGCCACCGGCTCGATCCAGCGCCACCAGTTCGTCGTAACCGCCGATATGCCGCTCGCCGATGAATATCTGCGGCACGGACGTGCGCTTGCTGCGCTCGAGCATCTGCGTGCGCGCGGCCGGGTCGCTGTCCACGCGCAACTCGGTCCAGCGCGCGCCACGCGATTTCAGGAAATTCTTGGCCGCCACGCAGTAGGGGCAGATGGCCGTGGTGTACATGAGCACTTCCGACACGGGATTCTCCGGTTCAGTCTTGGGCAACAGCCCGTATATCGGGCCGCCTGGAACATTTTACAGGGGTCAGGGTCTCATCGAGTGCAAGATTAACCGTCGATTCACTCGTTGCCCGCACGATTGAGTCATGCTTTGCCGCCTCCATGGAGTCCACCGTGCGCCGAATCGCCCCGCTAGCCGCCGCCATTGTCCTCGCCTTGGGCATGGCCGCACCACTGCCCGCTCAGGACAGCGGCCTGCCCGAACTCGGCTCCTCCGCCGGAGAACTGCTCACGCCCGCACAGGAAGCCGAATACGGCGCTTACACATTGCACGAACTGCGCCGTCTCGGCCTGGTCATGGAAGACCCTCAGATCGATGCATGGCTGCAGGACATGGGGCACCGGCTTGCGGCTGCAAGCGACCAGCCAGAGCAGCAATTCTCCTTTTTCATGCTGCGTGACCGCGAAATCAATGCCTTCGCCACGCTGGGCGGTTATGTAGGGATGAACGCCGGTCTGGTCCTCACCGCCAACCGCGAGGATGAAGTTGCCGGTGTACTCTCCCACGAAATTTCACATGTTACCCAGCGCCATGTACTGCGTGCCGTCGAGCGATCCAGGAAAGATCAACTACCGATCTTGCTGGCGGCATTGGCTGCCATCATTGCCAGCCAGGGCAGCACCAGCAACTCGGCTGATGACGCCACGTCAGCCGTGGTGGTTGGTGCCCAAGCGTTGATCTATCAACGGATGATCGACTACACGCGCGCGAACGAGTCCGAGGCTGATCGCATCGGCATCCAAACCCTGCATCGCTCCGGCTACGACATTGAAGCCATGGCGGATTTCTTCGCGCGCATGCAAAGCGCTACGCGCGGCGATTCCGGCGGGTATCAGACACCCGACTACCTGCGCACCCATCCGGTCACCACCGTCCGCATCAGCGAAGCCCGCGACCGCGCCGAAAAGCTTCGCCATGAAGCATCACCAGCGGCAACAGCCTTTTTTTCGAGCAGCAATCCACTTCTGCCAGTCGGCTTGAGCCTGACGCCGGCTCGGAACCGCCCGGTGATCGTCCGCCAGTTCGAGTGGGCGCGCGAGCGTCTGCGCGTACTCACCGCCAAATCGCCGGTCGAGGCCTTGTCCGAGTACCGGACGATGGCCGAATCCCCGCATGCAAAGACCACTGACGCCCAGCGCTACGGCATGGCCTTGGCGCAATCCCGGGCCGGGCAAGCCGAAGCTGCCGAAGCCCTGCTGCAGGACCTGCTGAAAAGACATCCCGAGGAAGTGTGGCTGCAGCTGGCATTGGCAGAGGCAGCGCAGGACGGCAAGCGGCACGCGCTGGCGAAATCGCGCTTCGAAGCCCTCTTAAGCCAATTTCCCGAAAATCGTGCCATATCGCTGACCTATGCCCGCGCCCTGAATGAAACCGGCAGCGTCGAGGCTGGTCGTCGCAGTCTGACCGTATTGCGCCCCCTGCTGCCCGAGGGCGATGACGATCCCTTGCTGCAGCACACCTTTGCTCGCGCCGCCGAGATAGCTGGCGACATCACCCGCGCCGGCGAAGCCTATGCCGAATCGGCCTTCCTGAGCGGTCGGGCCGAGGACGCCGTCAACCAGCTCACCGCCCTGCTCAAGCGCGACGATCTCGACTACTACCAGCGGGCGCGCATCGAAGCGCGCATTGCGGCCATGACACCGACCGTACTGGAGCTTCGTCGACTGGGCATAAAGCCGCAGGATCAGGGCTGAGGACTACGTCCAGGGGCATTCCTGATGACAGGAAGATCATCTTCGCCAACGGGGCGTCACCGAACGGTCACAAAAGTTTTATCTACTTGCACCCGGTCCACGGCAATGACACGGTACTGAAGTGCAGAAAAGAATCCTGATAGTCGACGATGAACCCGCCATCCGCGACATGGTGGCCTTTGCCCTGCGCAAGAGCGACTACGCGCCGGTGCATGCCGGCGATGCCCGCGAGGCCGCCGCCGCCATTGCCGAGCGGGTCCCGGATCTGATCCTGCTCGACTGGATGCTGCCCGGCATGAGCGGCCTGGATCTGGCCCGGCGCTGGCGCAAGGACGAACTGACCCGGGAAGTGCCGATCATCATGCTCACCGCCCGCGGCGAGGAAAACGACCGTGTCAGCGGGCTCGAGTCCGGCGTCGATGACTATGTCGTGAAACCGTTCTCGGCGCGCGAGCTGCTGGCGCGCATCAAGGCCGTATTGCGTCGTTCACGCGAAGACGAGGATGACGGTTCGGTGACGGTCGGCGCCGTGCGCATCGACGGCGCTGCGCACCGCATCCACATCAATGACCAGCCCGTGCATGTTGGTCCCACCGAATATCGCTTGCTGCATTTCTTCATGACCCACGCCGAGCGCGTCTATACCCGCACCCAGTTGCTCGATCATGTCTGGGGCGGGAATGTCTATGTCGAGGAACGCACGGTGGACGTGCACATTCGCCGCCTGCGCAAAGCCTTCGAGCCGTTCCGGGTGGAAGGCATGGTGCAAACTGTGCGCGGCGCCGGCTACCGCTTTTCGGCCTCATTGGAGTGAACCGATGGCTATGAACCAATGAAAGGCCGGGCATGAGCCGTTCACTGCTCTTGAGCCTGGCCTGGCGGCAATCGCTGATCCGCCTGCTCATCTTGTTTTCCTTCAGTGCTGTGGTGGGCTGGTCGTTGGGTGGCGCGCACGGCCTGGCCTGGGCCTGGGCGCTGACCACTGCCGGAGTTGGCGCTCGCGCCTACTGGCGTTTGTATCGCGTGCTGCGCTTCCTGGACTGGCGCAAACAGTTGCGCACGGTCGATGGCCAAGGGCTTTGGGCCGCGCTGGAAACCCTGATCCACCGCCGACAGACCGAAAACCGCGCACGCACTCGCCGCTTGATCCGCATCCTGCGCGCCTATCGCCAGGCCGCCACCACCATGCCCGATGGCGCCTTGGTGCTCAATCGGCGTACGGGAGACATGGTCTGGTTCAACAAGACTTCGCGGCAGATGCTCGGCCTGCGCTATCCGCAAAGCCTGGAATCGCCGTTTAGCGCCGCTTTTGCCAATAGCCCAGACCATCAACGCGTGTGCGATTGGCTGGCCGCGGGCAGCGCCGACGACATCTTGATGGGCATTCCCTCGCCTGCCGATCCATTGCGAATGCTCAGCCTGCGCCTGCTGTCCTATTCGCACAGTCAGTGGCTGCTGGTGGTGCGCGACGTAACCAAGCTGATGCGACTGGAGCAAGTGCGCCGAGATTTCGTCGCCAATGTCTCGCACGAACTGCGCACCCCGCTGACCGTGGTCCATGGCTACCTCGACATGATGGAGCCCGAGGACAACCCGGAGTGGGCACCGATGGTCGAGGAAATGCGCAAACAGTCGCAACGCATGAGCCAGTTGGTCGAGGACCTGCTGACCCTGTCACGGCTGGAAGCGCAGGAACACCTGCCCGAGGAACAGATCGGGATGACCGCCCTGCTGGTGACGCTGCGCCGCGAAGCAGAAGCCATCAGCCAGGGCCGGCACACGATCGTCATCGAGGACATGGCCGGCTGTGACCTTTCCGGCTCGATGAAGGAATTGCACAGCGCCTTCTCCAACCTGGTCAGCAACGCCGTGCGCTATACCGGGACCGATGGCCGCATCAGTATCCGCTTCGAGCGCACGCCCGACGGCGGTGCGCGCCTGTCGGTGCGCGATTCCGGCTATGGCATACCGCTCCAGCACCTGCCTCGCATCACCGAACGCTTCTATCGCGTTTCCACCAGCCGTTCGCGTGAATCCGGCGGCACCGGCCTTGGCCTGTCGATCGTCAAACATGTCCTCAACCTGCATCAGGCCCGCTTCGAGATCGAGAGCGAGGTCGGCAAGGGCAGCACCTTCGCCTGCGTGTTCGGTCCGGAACGGGTGCTGGCAAGGATGGCGTGATGGTTTGCAGTTTTCGGCACGGCTACAGCGACAGATTGCAGCACATTCGGCCCGATTTCCCCTGAAACCGATAAACTGCCGACCATGACCGACCTCGCCCTGCTCTCCGACAACGAACTGTTCCTCAATCGCGAACTCTCCCAACTGGAGTTCAATTTCCGTGTGCTGGCGCAGGCTGAAGACGTCAGCTTGCCGCTTCTGGAGCGGCTCAAGTACCTGTGTATTTCCTGCACTAACCTGGACGAATTTTTCGAGATACGCGCCGCCACCGTCCGTACGGCACTGCAATTCGGCGCGCCGCTGCTGCCCGACCGTATGGATCCGGCGACCGCGCTGGAACGCATCCACAAGCAGGCTGGCGAACTGGTCGAGGAGCAATACCGGTTCTGGAACCAGACCCTGCGTCCGGCGCTCACCGAGGCCGGCATCCGGGTCATGCAGCGCGACGCCTGGAACGTCCGCCAGAAGCGCTGGCTGCACGAATATTTCCAGAATGAAATCCTGCCGGTGCTGTCACCGCTGGGGCTGGATCCGGCGCATCCGTTCCCGCGCATCCTCAACAAGAGCCTGAACATCGTCGTGGTGCTGGAAGGCAAGGACGCTTTCGGCCGCAAGGGCGGCATGGCCATCGTCCGTGCGCCGCGCTCGCTGCCGCGCATCATCAAATTGCCGGAAAGCGTGTCTGGCGGCAAGCATGATTTCGTGTTCCTGTCCTCGGTGCTGAACGCCTTTGTCGACGACCTGTTCCCGGGCATGACGGTCAAGGGTGCTTACCAGTTCCGGGTTACCCGCAACTCCGAACTGTTCGTGGATGAAGACGAAGTCGAGAACCTGGCCAGCGCATTGAAAGACGAACTGGCCGGCCGCGGTTTCCAACCGGCAGTACGCCTGGAAATCGCCGATAATTGCCCGCGCACCATCGTCAAGACCCTGCTGCAGAACTTCGACCTGCCGGAAAACGCGGTCTACCGTATCAACGGCCCGGTCAACCTCAACCGCGTGATCCAGATCTTCGACCTGATCAATCGCCCCGATCTGAAATTCGCTCCCTTCAAGGCGCGCAAGGCCAAACTGGACGAGGACGCGCCGTTCGACACCATCCGCGAGCGCGACGTGCTGCTGCACCATCCCTATGAGCGCTTTTCCAGCGTGCTCGACCTGCTGCAGGCCGCCGCCAACGATCCAGACGTGCTGGCCATCAAGCAGACGCTCTACCGCACCGGCAAGGACTCCAAGATTATCGAGCACCTGATCGCAGCCGCCCGCAACGGCAAGGACGTGACGGTGGTGATCGAGTTGCGCGCACGCTTCGACGAGGAGGCCAACCTCAAGCTCGCCGACCGCCTGCAGGAAGCCGGCGTGCAGGTGATGTACGGCGTGGTCGGCTACAAGACCCACGCCAAGATGATGCTGATCGTCCGTCGAGAGGGCGGCGGGCTGCGGCGCTACGCGCACCTTGGCACCGGCAACTACCACGCCGGCACTGCCCGCCTGTACACCGATATCGGCCTGATGACCTGCGACCCGGACATCACCACCGACGTGCATGGGCTGTTCCAGCAGTTGTCCGGCCTGGCACCCGGGATCAAGCTCAAGAAGATGCTGGCCTCACCGTTTTCCCTGCACAAGGGACTGCTGAAAAAAATCCAGCACGAGGCCAAGCTCGCCCGCGCTGGCAAGAGCGGCCACATCATCGCCAAGATGAACGCGCTCAACGAGACCATGGTCATCCGGGCGCTGTATGAAGCCTCGCAGGCCGGTGTGCGGGTGGAACTGATCGTGCGCGGCGCCTGCTGTCTGCGGCCGGGCGTGCCCGGCGTATCGGAAAACATCACGGTACGCTCGGTGGTCGGCCGCTTCCTCGAACACAGTCGCGTTTACTGGTTCGGCAATGGCGGCAAGCCCGAAATCTTCTGCTCCAGCGCTGACTGGATGGAGCGAAACCTGCTGCGCCGCATCGAAACCTGTTTTCCGATCCTGGACCCGGCGCTGGCCAAGCGCGTGCATGACGAGGAGTTGGCCAACTATCTGGCCGACAACCAGCAGGCCTGGCAACTTCATTCCGATGGCCATTATTCGCGCATCCAGCCGCTGGAGGGTGCCATGCCGTTCTCGGCGCAGAGCGCCCTGCTCGCCCAGATTTGCCACTGACGCATGCCCGCCGATTCTGCCCCCGCGCTGAGGGATGGCGACCTGCTCGCCGCCGTAGACCTTGGCTCGAACAGTTTCCACATGGTGGTGGCGCGCTTCACGCTGGGACAGCTGCGCATCGTCGACCGGATTAAGGAGCACGTGCGCCTCGCGGAAGGGCTGGACGGAGGCGAACTTGACCAAGAGGCACTTACGCGTGCGCTGGATTGCCTCTCGCGCTTCGGCCAGCGTCTGGCGACGATTCCGCGCAAACGCGTACGCGCCATTGCCACCAACACGGTGCGCCAACTGCGCCTGCCGCAGCAATTCCTGATGCCTGCAGAAGCGGCCCTGGGCCATGACATCGAAGTGGTGGCTGGCCGCGAAGAAGCCCGCCTGATTTATCTGGGCGTTGCCCACGGCAACCCACCGCGCGGCAAGCGCCGACTGGTGATCGACATCGGCGGCGGCTCCACGGAGTTCATCATCGGCGAGGGCTTGGAGGCGATTGAGCGGGAAAGCCTGCAGATGGGCTGCATCGCCACCACCCGCCGCTTCTTCGCCGATGGCAGGCTGTCGAGGAAACGCTGGAAGGATGCCCAGACCGAAATCTCCGCTGAATTCCAGCAGTTCGTGTCAACCTATCGAAACGTGGGCTGGCAGGAAATCTACGGTTCCTCCGGCACCATTAAGGCCATCGGCGAAATCGCCGCAGCGATGAAGCTGACCCGCGGTGCAGTCACCGACGTGGCGCTGGCCGGGATCAGAGACCATCTGCTTGAATTCGAGCGCATCGAGGACATCAAGCTGCCGGGGTTATCAACCGATCGCCGGCCAGTGATCGCCGGTGGCCTGCTGATCCTCGACTCAGCCTTCGCCGAACTTGGCCTCAAGCGCATGCAGGTGAGCGAAAACGCCCTGCGCGAAGGCGTGCTCTACGACATCATCGGCCGCGGCGGCGAACGCGACCCACGCGACGCCTCCATCCTTGCCTTGGGCGACCGCTATGCCGTTGATCGCGAGCAGGCGATTCGGGTCGAAGACACGGCGCTGAGCCTTTTCGACGAGGTCGCCGACGACTGGCAGCTCGACGAGGACGACCGCCGCGGCCTGGCTTGGGCGGCGCGCGTGCACGAGATCGGCCTTGCCATCGCCCACAGTCAGCACCACCAGCACGGCGCCTACCTGGTCGAGCACTCCGACATCGCTGGATTCTCGCGAACGGAACAGCAGTTCATCGCCGCGCTGGTGCGCAACCAGCGGCGTGGGCTGCACCTGAAAAGCATCGAAGCCCTGCCCGACCGCCTGTCGCGCAGTGCATTGCGCTGCGCGCTCTTGCTGCGGCTGTCGGTGTTGCTGCATCGCAGCCATGACCGTGGTGCGGTTACGCTGCACCATCTGCGCGCCAACGGCGAGATCATCCTGCAGCTGCCAAAATCGTGGCTGAAGGCGCACCCCTTGACTCAGGCTGACCTCGATACCGAGATCGAGATGCTTCGGGATATCGGGCAAACGCTGAAGGTATCGACTACCTAGACCGCCCACTGGGCAAGTCCATTGCTGCAGGCAGCGCCGGCTTTCCCCGAGCAAGAGATGCGGCCGTGAGCCCAGACGAGGGCGGTAATCGGCTAGAATCCCGCCGTTTACCCGCCGTCCGGAGAGTTCATGAGCGCCCCACTGAAATATCGCCGCGTCTTGCTCAAGCTGTCTGGCGAAGCCCTGATGGGCAAGGAGGACTACGGCATCGACCCGCAGGTCATCCACGACCTGGCCAGAGAAATCCTCGATGCCCAGAAGGCCGGTGCGCAGATCGGACTGGTCATCGGCGGCGGCAACATCTTCCGCGGCGCCGGGCTGGCGGCAGGCGGCATGGATCGCGTCACCGGCGACCACATGGGCATGCTGGCCACCGTGATCAACGCCTTGGCCATGGCTGATGCGCTGGAAAAACACGGTGGCTTCGCCCGGGTGATGAGCGCGATCAAGATCAACGAGGTCTGCGAGGACTATATCCGTCGCCGCGCCGTGCGCCACCTGGAAAAGGGCCGCATAGCCATCTTCGCCGCCGGCACCGGCAGCCCGTTCTTCACCACCGATTCCGCTGCCGCCCTGCGCGCCACCGAAATTGGCGCAGAACTGCTGCTCAAGGCCACCAAGGTCGATGGCGTCTACGATTCCGACCCGAAAAAGAACCCTAACGCCAAACGTTTCGAACAGTTGGACTACGACGAGGTGATTGCCCGCAACCTGCAGGTGATGGACACCACGGCCTTCGCCCTGTGCCGCGACAACCATATCCCGCTGCGCATCTACGACATCATGCAGCCGGGTGCGTTGATGCGCATCCTGCATGGCGAAGCCATCGGCACCCTGGTCACCGGCCGCGCTTGACGCCGCACATGGATGTGCAAGTGTCGCGGGAGGCAGGATGCCGGAAGCGACCGCCGCGCCGGCGCCGCGCTCGCCTATAATCGAGCCCATCACGAATGCGCACGGA
>Ga0163144_10010294_pt1 | contig 19953 bp, 11 predicted proteins | sample OliLak19BULKMAT1_FD_123175 | JGI IMG/M metagenome (GOLD analysis project Ga0163144, IMG submission 123175) | Freshwater microbial mat bacterial communities from Lake Vanda, McMurdo Dry Valleys, Antarctica - Oligotrophic Lake LV.19.BULKMAT1 | ecosystem: Environmental > Aquatic > Freshwater >... | reverse complement strand
GCTGTGAGGCAGCTAGTGTATGAAGCCGCTCAGGAAGCAATCCGCCGCCTACAATTGACAAATAACCGCATCTTGTGGTCCTGGCGGCTGGTTCAAACCACAGGCTGATGATTATTGCCCCACGGCTAGATATAGTGCCACAGTTAATGCGAACAAATGTCTTGACTCTCAGTTGGCTTGAGGGTTATAATCGGATCGCATTGAGGAGTTGAAACGGAATAAGCATACGGAAGTTTCGATGCAGATTAAATTCGTGAGCCTGATGGTCGAAGACCAAGCACATGCGCTGGGGTTCTACACATCAGTTCTGGGCTTAGAGAAGATGGCAGATATTCCAATGGGTGAACATCGCTGGCTTACTGTCACATCGCCCGATGGAATCGGAGGTGTTGAACTTGTGCTGGAGCCAATGGGTTTCCCGCCTGCGCGTGAGTATCAAAAGGCGCTGTTTGCGGCTGGCATTCCAGCCACTGCATTCACCACGAATGATATTTATAGCGAGGTGAAGCGCCTACAGGCCAGTGGTGTTACATTTCATGGCGAACCCGAGCATATAGGCCCGATCATTTCCACCATCTTTGAGGATACCTGTGGCAACCTGATCAATCTCGTGCAGCCGGTAGTTTAACTATTTTGAATCTTCGTACAACTACAATGCTTGCACAATAAAACCTGCAATATTGAGGGCCGTAGAGACGCAACATCTTTCGTCTCTACGGCCCAACAATGCTCAATCCAATAGAGATCATGTAAACCTTAGTACTGTGTAAGCTACACACTTTCCGGTATTCTTTTTCTCACCCTGCTGTGCTTCCCCTCTCCCATTGGGAGAGGGGAAGCACAGCAGGGTGATGGCAACGCCTAATCAATGATTCTGCACTTGGCTATAGTATCGACAGCCTATTCTCCATGCTTATAGTTTACCGCTCAACCAATGGCAGGTATACATGATACTGGTTGGCTGTCGTGCCTTCATTGCTTGGGAGGATCTCGACAAGAGCAGTGACTGGAGCCGACCAATTCCCTTCGTTATCCTGTACCGTCAAGGTAATCGTATGCAGGCCAATGGAGAGTCGTGTTGCAGCGATATGCAGCTCTGCTGTTGAACCCAGAAAGCCATCAATATCTGAGAGCCATTCGTAGGCAACGATGCCATTACCCGCTTGATCCGTATCGTATGGTTCAATAGCAGTGAAGTGAATCTGCGTATCTCCAACTATCGTACGATCCGGAGAGACCGAAATTCCCGTCGATGGTGGCCCATAGACTTCGCCAAGATTCAATACCGGTTGTTCAGCACTTGGAGTCGTTGCGAGAGGCTGGTTCTCTTGCTGCGTTCCCTGGCTGAGTCCTGATGGATCTTTGCCGATCGGATCTGGTGGCAGCGGGACGAGCGGAACAAGCGTTTCATCAGCCTTAGTGGTCGTATCGGGCGGCACAGTCGGTATGAGGGCACTCAGGGTGTTATACACCTCAATTTCCCAGAGCGAGTATCCAAACTGCTGCCAGCCATTGTGGGCATAGCGATGGCGGCCTTGCATCAGGACATAGCGAGCAGTCGCCATGCTGAATGTAATCGTATCGAGATTACCGTCGCCACTGTTGGTACTATAGACCTGACGCCAGCTGGTTTCACTTGTTGATCGAACATAGATATCGTAGCGGTCAGCGAAGGCATTCTCCCAACGCAGAACCACCTGATTGATCGACCGGTTACTCCCAAGGTCAACATACAGCCATTGATTGTCACTGAAGGCCGACGACCAGCGGGTTGTGAGATTACCATCAGTTGTACGTATGGGGGTAAGATTAGAACTGTTCCCCTCTACCGATGAGGCGTAGGCAACTGTACCTCTCGCAAGGTTGCCGCCTGATAGTGCTTCAAGTGCAATCGTATAAGCACCACTGGATGATCCATTGTAGCTACGAGCAACAATACGATAGTTACCTGCAGATGGGAGCGATGCGACAAGCCAGGAATTGAGATCGCCACCACTATCATCATTCTCAGCAATCTTCGTTCCTGCTGGATCATATAGCTCAAGATAGCTATCGAGTGTAGATACACGCTTGTTCATGCGTAGACTGATCGTTCGCCCGGCAACGGCACTGAAGTAGTATGTGTCGCGGTCGCTTGATGGAGTAACTGTTCCTGCTAAAGATTGCCCTAAGCTTAGCCAACGTCCATCGTCGCCATCACCAGATGGCGCAGCGCTCAGCGTCATCCGAATACGATATGCTCCAGCAGTGTTGTGAGCATAGCTATGTGCGAGAATACGATAATTCCCCGTCTGTGGAAGTATCATCTCCATCCGGCTATTGAGCGAGCCTGCGCTATCGTCATCGTATCCGACTAACCCAGTTGGCCCGAAGAGTTCAATATAGCTATCAAGCTGTGAAGCATCGGTACGATCCATGGTAATGACAGCAACCTGCCCTTGGGTACCAGCGAATGTGTAGGTATCATCCTCATTCGGTGGATCGATGCGAGCATCAATTGTTTGTGCATTGCTGATTGATTGTGGGTCAATTTCGCTATTATTGGGTGGCTCAACACGGAAACGTCGAACCGACCAATTCGGGCTGAGTGGATTGGCAGTTCGAACACCCCAGTAGAGATCGTGGTTCTGCCATTGTGCAGCGATAGCACTTTGGATTGAAGTAGATCCTACACCAGTATCGACAAGAACGGTGCCGCCTTGCTCCATTGAGGAACTATCCTTGATTCGGAATGTATAGCCACTGAATGAGCATCCGGACGGGGCACTCCAACTGAAGATAATATTTGGATCTTGAATGGTCGCTCCATCAGCAGGCCCTGCAAGCAGCGGTGCTGGGCAGGCTTCCGCACTAGTGCGGCGCTCAATACGCATCGAAGACACAGAGTCATTGCCAATAGTGTTATCCGTGAGGTTGTTGTCGTCGCCAGTGAATATCTCACTTCGGCCAGCAAACGCACCATGTTCATACAGAATAGCGCGCACATTCGTGCCAACACGAATGGACGAAACGGCATCGTTGGCAAAGTTCATCTGGCCCGAATCGCTATATTGGTCAATTCCCAGCGTGACACACTGGCCGCCATAGCCCGCGTTTTCGAAGATAGTCACCTGATCCGCGCTAGGTGTGCATGCTGCTGGTAGAGGGGGAGAGCTTGGTTCGATACGAAAGCTTCGCACCGCCCAGGTTGCACTTTGGGCATTGGCAGCGCGCACCCCCCAGTAGAGTGTACGATTGAGCCATTGCTCAGGAATATCAGCGGTTCTGGATAGTTCACCAATGCCTTGATCAAAAATCGTTGTGCCACCCGAATCCATGGACGATGTGTCCTTGATGCGTAGGGTGTATCCATTGCCACAGGTGAGTGCTTGCCAGGAAAAGGCGATGCTTCGATTATTGAGCACCTGGCCAGCGGATGGAGTATTGAGGGATGGTGCTGGGCAGGTCGAGGATCCACCATTATTCTGCGATATCTTCCACCCTGCTTGCTGAATAGTAGCCCAGGAATATTCGTCAAAGTTAATCTCCTGGAATGTTGTCTGCCATATAGGAGCCCGTAGATCACCAACATCACGAGTTCCACCATATGTGGATGTAACTTGAATGTGTAAGTGAACTGCCGTAGCCCAGCCTGTGTTTCCTTCAATTCCAAGAATCGCACCCTGATCGACAGTGCTACCTTCCTGAAGGCTTACTGGAATTGAGTTAGGAGCAATATGCATGTACCAGACATATTCATTAGGTGCACTCTGGATGACGATCATGTTTGCGTATTGCCAATTACATGTTGGCGGAGTTTGCGAAGTTGGAGGAATACATGAAGTCCGGCTTGTGTCCTTTCGAAACACAATCCGCCCGCTTTTTGCCGCACGGATTTGACCAGCTGAACCGCTTCCACCAATATCAAAATCCAGTGCTAGCTCACCATTGTGTCCTGATGATCCGCTCGTCATGTAGGCTTGTTGACCAGCTGGCCAAGGCAACTTATATCCAGAAACTGCCGCTTGAGCCGATGGAGTCTGCTGGAGTGTACCGATGATTGTCACAATCATTATAATGATCATGATTGAAGAGCTGAATCGGCCTTTCATATTGCGCCTTTCTTTGTATAGGCGCGATATATCGCGCCCCTGCGGATCTCGACCAATCTGATATACGGGCGCGCTATAGCGCGCCCATGCGGAACTTGAAGCACATCACGAATGTCTTCCTAACGCCTCATTTTGTGGAGGTCATAACGATGCTTCGCTCGTATCTTTTTGAGCGTTTGTCGATTTCGATAGACGGTGATAAGCACCAGTTCTGCGTTGGTGACACGCACAACCAGCACAGTTCCTTCGAGATGCCTGAAGCGCTGGTAGATTGCTCGTTGCTTTGGGAGATCACGCCCTCCCAGAAACACATGCATCGCACCAGCGCTAAAGCGCCGTTGGCCATACTCCAGAACAAATTGCACATCTGCATCCGAGAGATTACGGCGCGCCTGCTGTTGGCGGGCGTGATGCGAACGGTGTAGGATGGCCATATTCATGGAGCTCCTCCTCTCAGTTTCAATTCCGTTGCAATACTGTGGTATTGCTCTCCTAAAGCAGATGCACGCGATTTTCCGGACAGAATCATGCGGCGATGTTCTACATCGCCGCATGATCGATAGGTGTTTGGATTTGCAGATGTTTATTTGCTTGTATTCTCGTGGAGGATCAGTGGCAAGAATGCATGGAATGGTTCGCCCATTCCCTGTATCGCAAAGGTAAAGGGGTTGGGCTCGTAGCTCTCTGATGCAAGGCCTATTGTCGCACTGCGTAGGCCGAATGCAGTAGGCCTAAATGTGATCGTGATGACTACCTTTTGCTCGTCTAGTATGCTTGGCGATTGGCTGATCATGAAGTCACCTGCAGCTGGTTCACTGATGGTAATGCGAGGAGTAGCACTGCTGGTGATCGTAAAAGTATGTGTCACGCTATGTCCTGGCTGCGTACCTCCAAAGTCGGTGCCCTCGCTTACACTGGGAGTGGTATCGTCGGCTGCGATGGGTTGCCCGTTACTGGTAATAATTGGGCGTGCAATAACCAGTCCCTGCCACAGTTCTCTGCCGTGGGTGCCATCATTGGCAGTAAAGAATAGCCTCCCATTTACGCTCGTCAGATCGTGTGGATCGGAGCTATCTTGTCCCAGGGGGTTGATGTCCATGACCATAGCAGTACCATCTGCTGTGCCATCGCTTTTCCACAGTTCGCTGCCGTGGCTGCCATTATCATTAGCAACAAAGAACAGCGTCCCATTCACGTTTATCAGGCTTGTTATAGTAGAGCCATAACCAAACCCCCCCCCACCCCCACTATTGATATTCTTAACGAAGGCGGTACCGGACGCGGTGCCATCACTCTTCCACAGTTCTTGGCCCCGATAGGTGCTGGTAATAAAGAATAGCATCCCATTCACATTCGTCAGGTTCTCTGGATCGGAACTACCTCCTGGGTAGATGTCTGTGACCATAGTGGTGCCGGACGCGGTGCCATCGCTTTTCCATAATTCTCTCCCGTTGATGCCATCATCAGTAGTAAAGAACAGTGTCCCATTCATGTTCGTCAGGCCGCTTGGAGGCGTATACGAATAGGGCTCGATAACTGTCGTAGGGTTAATATCCTTGACGAGCTGCGTTCCAGCGGTGGTACCATCACTCTTCCATAATTCTCTGCCGTGCGTGTCATCGTCGGCAATAAAGAACAGCGTCCCATTGACATTCGTCAGGCCGTGGGGAGGCGAATAGTAATAGGGGTCGACTACTGCCAGGGTGTTGATATCCTTGACGAGCTGCGTCCCAGCAGTGGTACCATCAGTCTTCCACAATTCGCTGCCATGGATGCCATCGTCGGCAATAAAGAACAGAGTCCCGTTCACGTTCGTCAGCTTATCTGGGCTGGAACCGACTCCTACCGTGCGGGTAGCGATGTCCGCAACCATCATAGTGCCGGACGCGGTGCCATCACTCTTCCACAACTCTCTGCCATGGATGCCATCATCAGTAGTAAAGAACAATGTGCCGTTCATGTTTGTCAGCTTCTGTGGGCTGGAACCGACTCCGGCCACAGAGTTAATATCCATGACCATGGTAGTCCCATCTGCCGTGCCATCACTTTTCCATAGTTCGCTGCCATTGGCGCTAGTGGTGGCGTTAAAGAACAATATTCCATTTACATTTGTCAGGCTGAACGGATAAGAACCATATGATGGCGGTGGTGGAGGTGGAGAACCTATTTGTATCCCAGGCAGGTTCGTCAGAGTATCTGGATTAGAACTAACTGTTGGCTGGGGGTAGATGTCCTTGACCATGTTAATACTGGAGGCTGTGCTATCGCTCTTCCACAGTTCGGTGCCATGAATTCCATCATCGGCCGCAAAGAACAGCGCCCCATTCACATTCGTCAGGCTGCTTGGATTAGAACTGCTCGCGTTTGTGTTGATATCTTTAACGAGTGCTACAGTGATAGTAGCAGCAGAGGCAGTCAGAAACTGCGTGAGCAGCGCAAGCATGAGTAAGATACGACCCAGGTAGATGTAGGATAGTACATGGCGTGACATACTGGCTCCTTTCGAACCCCTGTATACAGATCATGGGTAATGTCATACTTAATTCAACACAATCGGCAAAAAGACGTGATATGGAAGCGTCCCTTGGGGTGGAATGACGGGAAGAATGATCGGTTGAATCGGGTGTGGCTCGGGCAATGTATCATCAAATGGTAGGGGTGCTAAGCCAGCCGCCAGATATTCATCCCAACGCTGGTCATTCACAAAGTTCAGCTCACCCTGCACATACACCTGATAGGTGCGCACGCTTGGCCGCGGCGGGTAGTAGATCCCGACCCCACGGGCATTCCGCAGATCATAGCCCGCACCCGGCACTCCAACGACGGTATCGAGTACGCCCGAAGTGGCATAGTTGCGGAGTACGAGGCGGGTCAGGCTGCTGCGCAGCGCAGTAGCACTGGTCTGGATGGCACTATCGCTGATGCCGGTTGCAACCAATTCGGCCCAGTGGTCGAGATCAACATACTCATCCTCATCGCTAAGGAAAAAGTTCCCGCCTGAATCCAGCTTCTGTACCTGTGTCCGCAAGGTATTCAGTTGCGTGCGGTTGGTTGTACTCGCCAGGGCATAGCGCAGGAGTTCACCCGCTAGCTGATCGGTGGCACGGGCCGCAGCATCAACCTGGCCAAGATCGAAGGCCGAGATCGTGTAGGGATAGCCGCCCGCACCCACAACCTGGGCATAGCTATCGGTGATACCAATCGCCAGCGTGCGTGGATCGGTTTGCTGGTTGACCAAGGCGCGATACTGCTCATAGGCGAAGGCACTCCAGCCCAGATTCTTGGAAGCAACCAGGTAGCGGGCCAGCCCGCGCATCTGATAGGCGGGTTCGAGCAAGCCCATCAGGCAGCCATCGAAGTGCAGTACATCAATCGGGCGCGTGCCACTATCGGTGATGCCGACCATGGCGGTGCGAATCTCGCCTGGCGTTAAGCGTTCATTCCGGTCCGTGGTGAAATCCCAGGCGATACCATCGAGGGCAGTGGCGTGATCGGCCAGCGTGAGGTAGGTGTAATCGGCTGGGGCCTGAGCTAAGCCCCAACGCGCAAAGTCAATCAGGGTCTGCGGGTCGCCCATATTCACTTCACCCAGGCTCTCCTGGCTGAACGTGCCATCGGGCCGGATGAGATAGCGGAAGCTATCGCCGCCACCGCTTAATGGGCCATCATACAGGGCTGCCACCGTTACCTGGACATTGGGAGCAGCTCGTTCCAGGCGATAGAGCGCGCCAAGTGGCGAGGTACGATTGAGCGAGGCCGCCAGGTTTGGCGAGTCCCCATCTAAGTACAGTAAAAACGTCCAGCGTTTGGCGGTGGTTGGTAAAGTACTGGGGGAGACATCAATCGTGGTAGCAACCAGATCAGAGAGTTCGCCCTCGGTATCGCGGGCACGCAGGCTAATCGTATGGCGGCCAGGCGTCAGGCTACTCGTTGACAAGGAGATTGTCCCACCGGTGGCAAACGGGGTCGAAGCGGTATCCAGGAACCATTCTAGCGCAGCGAGTGCGGGTGTTTCATCACTATCGCTGCCCATGCCATAGAATTGCACACTCTGGCCCTGCACGACACTGCGGGCGCTCACGGCAACCAGCGTTGCAATCGGTCGGGTGTAGGTCATACGGCGTAAAATGGCCAATCGATCATTATCGGTATCAGCCACGATGATACGCCCTTGCCCATCAATGGCACCACCCGATGGCCCATTCAGCAAACTCGTGTCTGGTGAAACAAATAAAGCAATTCCTGTGCTGCTGAATTTCTGGATACGGTGGTTGCTACGGTCGGCAACCAGAAGATTGCCAGCAGTATCCACATGGGCATGGATAGGATTGAAAAATTGCCCAATACCATTCCCCTGGCTGCCCCATGTTCGCACAAGTGCGCCAGTATTGGTGGTTTGCACAATACGATGCTTACCTGTATCAACAATATAGACATTCGTACCACTCTGGTCGACAGCCACACCCTCTGGTACAGCAAATGCTCCTGCGGTTCCTGCATTATTCCAACTTGCCAGCAAATTGCCATTGCCATCCAGTTTGAGGATGCGATTATTGCCAGTGTCCGCAACATATATTGTTGAGCTATCGGCAGTTAGGGCGACTCCAGCAGGAGCATTCAGTAATCCTGCTCCATCAATGCTATTCCAATTCGCTACTAATTCACCAGCGCTATTGAGTTTGAGAATGCGATTATTGCCAGTGTCCGCAACATAGATGAATGTACCAGCAGGGCTGACAGCGATGCCCTGTGGTTCACGAAATCCACCGGCTGCATTACTACTCCAATAAGATCGGAGTGATCCATTCTGATTGAATGTCTGAATTCTTTGAAAGCGCGTATCTACAACATACATAACATTATTACTGTCGGTGGCAATATCACCAGGGCTACCAACTCGTCCAGGAGTTTCTTCGAATCCTCCTATTAGGGCAAGAAACTGGCCGGATTGATTGAACTTCTGCACACGATGGTTATCCGTATCGGCAATATACAGATTGCCCGTGCTATCAAGCGCTATTGCAGTGGGCGCTAACAATTGCCCCGGAGCGAATCCGGCGCTGTCGATACTCAAGATTGGCATACCGGAACTATTGAACTTTTGCACACGATTATTGCCCGTATCTGCGACATAGAGATTTCCAGCAGCGTCGACACTAATACCTATTGGTGCTTCGAACTGCCCAACAGCCGATCCCTGTGTCCCGATAATCGACCACACACCTACAATGCTGCGCCTCTGAATTCGATGATTCTGCGCATCAGCCACATAGATGAGACCATCTCTATCAATTGCAATGCCTTCAGGCCCATTGAATTGGCCAGGACCACTGCCCTGATCTCCCCAACTATCGAGCCAAAGACCATTGTTTGTGAATTTCTGTATACGATTGTTGAGTAGATCAGTGATATAAATGTTGCCTGCTGTATCCAAGCCAATACCACCGGGATATTTGAATTGACCATTCGCACTGCCATATTCACCCCAACTTTTGATCCAGGTACCTGTGTTGCTGAACTTCTGGACTCGATGATTATTGCGATCTACAACAAAAATGTTGCCAAGGCTATCAGCGGCAATGCCAACTGTTATTTCAAATTGCCCTGGTTGATGACCCAAACTGCCCCATTGCCGCAGAAACTGGCCTCCGTTTGTAAACTTTTGCACACGTGCGTTTCGAGTATCGGAAACATAGATTGTGTCTGATCCATCAATTGCAATACCGCCATATGGTGTATCAAACAATCCAGGACTCGATTGCTTCCAGATTTGACTATCATACACATAACCTTCTGCCTGAAACCGAGGAAGCACGATATCAACTTGCTGCGCACCAGGTAGAATGGTATGGTTAATGATCCGCTGATATCCACTGTATTCAGCCTTAATTGTGATTATCTCACCAATCTGTACGGCAAGTGGCGCATCGCTGAGGCTTAATCGATAGTAGGGAAGCGTACTATCTGGCCCTTCCCCCGTCCAATCCTCAACCTGGCCGCGTGCATTCGTGATCGTGATCTTGGCACCAGAAACGGTCTGCCCATCAATAAACACATAACCAAATAGGCAGCACGCAGGAACACTTGCACCCGGCGGCAATCCACCACCACACGACTTTGGCAGCGGCACAAGTGTGTTTTGCTGGTTTGTAGCCGTCGTTTCATATGCTTCAGCATGGAGCTGTGGAGCTGCATATGGGATCAGGTTGGAGATGATCAGCAACAACAGGCAGTGCAGAAATGATCGCATGATCGTGTCCTTCTTCATGATGCAAGCTTGGTCTGCTTTTGTTCAAGCAGTAAGCACAAGTTTTATTATTGAAGGCTGGGAATGTATGGCACACATTGTAATACATACTGCCGATATGTGCATTCAGCATATAGCCATCTCACATGATCGTCCCCTAAACTCATCGCACAATGAAACCCGCAGGGATGCGATAGAGCGCGTCCGTACGCAGTTCGGCGTATGGCAAGAAGAACCATGCAGATTTCGCCTTGCGTTCAGTTTAGTGACTGATATATGAGCTAAGCTGATCGATTGTTAGTTTGATCATTAATGCATTTCGAAATTGAGTAATTGAACGATAGCGATTATTGAATGATGTTGTTGCACGCGAGATGATCTGCATGAGATGAGCATCAGGCATATGTGTTAATGCTTGTAGGGTCATGCCCAATGAATACATATCATTTTCAGCGCTGGTCAGGCCTTGCATCTGCTGAGTATTTGCGAATCCGGGAGTATAGGTTCTGTGCAATGCTATTTGGCCAATTGGTTGTGTTGAGCCCCAATCGATCAATACCGCACGCTGATTAGGCCGAAGTAAAATATTTGATGGTTTAATATCCTGGTGCGCATACCCAAGATCGTGTGCTACCATCACCGTTGAACAGACGTTAATGACTGCCCGTAGAACAGTAGTGGTAGTCAGTTTATGTTGGAAATATAGCTCATCGAGGGTAAATCCAGGAATATAACTCATGACAAGATATGGAGTATGATGTTCGTGGAATAGTGCAACGGGCCGCGGTGCTGGTGTTCGCAAAATCTTCAATGATTGAAGCATATCAAATTCAGATGAAAAGGCGCAGCAGAATGGTGTATGATACTCGGCACTACACATGCCTCTTTTGGGTGTCTTAATGATGACTGAACGGCGCGTCATCGTGTCGAAGGCGCGGTAGACGGTATTGAGGCTTGTCTCAGAAATAATCGCGTCGATCTGGAACCGTTGGCTCAACATCCCAATTTGTTCCGAAATCATACACTTGCTCCTAGCGCGGGTTCATTTCATCGTTCCTATCTCTCCTAAAGCATGTCTGTACCATTTTCCGAACGAAATAGGCGACAATGTGATGCATTGTCGCCTGATCGATACGAGTTTGGAGGTATTGGTTGCGAAGGGCCGTCATCCGCAGGGGCATAGATCGCGCCGGTACGATCCCGCAGCACCGCTTGGATGGAAGTTAATGTTGGAGCATTGGCAGAAAGACGTGATAGGGCAGCGTTCCTTGTGCTGGAATGACAGGAAGAATGATCGGTTGAATCGGGTGTGGTTCGGGCACGGTATCATCAAATGGTAGGGGTGCTAAACCCGCCGCCAGATACTCATCCCAACGCTGGTCGCCCACGAACGTTAGCTCACCCTGCACATACACCTGATAGGTGCGGACACTTGGCCGTGGAGGGTAGTAGATCCCAACGCCACGGGCATTCTGCAGATCGTATCCAGCATCTGGTATTCCCACAATGGTATCGAGCGGGCCTGAGTGGAAATGATTCTGGAGCACAAGCTGAGTCAGGCTGCTGCGTAGCGCCGCGGCACTGGTCTGGATGGCACTATCGGCAATGGTGGTCGCCACCAACTCGGCCCAGTGGTCGAGATCGACATACTCATCCTCCGGATTGAGGAAAAAGTTGCCCCCCGAGTCCAGCTTCTGAACCTGGGTGCGCAGTTGATTCAATTGGATGCGATTGGTTGGGCTGGCCAGGGCATAGCGCAGCAGTTCACCCGCCAATTGATCGGTGGCGCGAGCGGCAGCATCGACCTGGCCCAGATCGAAGGCCGAGATTGTGTAGGGATAGGTGCTTGCTCCTACGAATTGGGCATAGGTATCGGCGATACCAATCGCTAGGGTGCGTGGATCGGTTTGCGGGTGTATCAGTGCGCGATACTGGTCATAGGCGAAGGCACTCCAACCCAGGTTTTCGGAGGCTACCAGGTAGCGAGCGAGGCCACGCACCTGATAGGCGGGTTCGAGCAAGCCCATCAAACAGCCATCGAAGTGCAGTACATCAATCGGGTGGGTGCCCCCATCGGTGATGCCGACCATCGCGGCGCGAATCTCGCCTGGCGTTAAGCGTTCATTCCGGCCTGTCGTGAAATCCCAGGCGATACCATCCCGGGCGGTGGCGTGATCGGCAAGTGCCAGGTAGGTATAATCGGCGGGGGCTTGGGCTAAACCCCAGCGCGCAAAATCAATCAGGGTTTGGGGGTCGCCCATATTGACTTCCCCCAGGCTTTCTTGGCTGAACGTACCATCGGGACGGATGAGATAGCGGAAGCTATCGCCGCCACCACTGAGTGGGCCATCATACAGGGCCGCGACCGTCACCTGGGCATTGGGTGTGGCGCGCTCCAGGCGGTAGAGTGCGCCAAGTGGTGAGGTGCGATTGAGCGCGGCTGCCATGTTTGGGGCATCGCCATCCAAATAGAGCAGGAACGTCCAACGTTTGGCGGTGGTCGGTAAAGTACTGGGGGAAACATCAATCGTGGTGGCGACCAGATCGGAGAGTTCGCCCTCGGTATCGCGGGCACGCAGGCTGATGGTATGGCGGCCAACGGCAAGTGCCGTTGTGGAAAGTGTCACTGCGGTGCCGGTGGCAAAGGGCGTGGTTGCACTATTAAGCAGCCATTCCAGGCCGCTAAGATCGAGCGTTTGGTCGCTATCGCTGCCCATACCATAGAATTGCACACTCTGGCCTTGGGTGACACTACGCGTGCTGGTTGAGACAATTGTAGCAATCGGGCGGGTGTAGGTTACGCGGCGCAATATCGCCACACGATCATTATCGGTATCGGCTACCAGAATTCGGCCCTTGCTATCAAATGTTCCACCGGAGGGACCATTCAGAAAGAAGGTTCCGAGGCCTCTGCCATAGGAAATCAATTCGGGCGTTCCATTTTGATCGAACTTTTGGATATGCCCATTGACTCGATCAATCACAAACAGGTTGTTATTCGGATCGACCCAGGCTCGCAGCGGTTGCAGAAACTGGTCCGGCGCTTGCCCATAGCTGCCCCATGAACGCCGCAATGTGCCGCTGCTTGTCATCTGCACAACGCGATGATTGCCAGTATCGATCACATGCAGGATTGTGCCATCCGAACTAATGGCAATGCCAGCAGGGGCCTTAAATGCACTCAAACCACCAACACTGGGCCAATTCTCCAGTAGGGTACCAGTGCTACTAAGCTTTAATATCCGGTTGTTGCCAGTGTCGGCAATATAGACAGTAGTACCATCAGCAGATGCAATAACATCTTCTGGTGCCAAAAGCGTTCCTGCGCCAAAAATTGTGCTCCAATTTGCGAGAATCGTGCCACTACTATTCAACAAAAGGATACGATTGTTTTTCGTATCGGCCACATAGATCTTGGTTCCCGCCCGATTGACATCAATTCCTTGTGGCCCATTAAAATTCGTCGTATTTGTCTGATCCCATACGGCGAGCAGTGCGCCGGTTCGATCAAACTTCTGAATACGGTTAAATTTCGAGTCAGTAACATAGAGCGTATCATTCTGATCAACACCCAGATCTCCGGGTGCCCCAGTACGCCCAGGGTCATCGCCTTTTTCACCAATAATGCCTACGAATGCTGTTTGACTATTAAATTTTTGGACACGCTGATTGTTGGTATCAGCAACATAGATAAAATCGTTCCGGTCAATCACGATACCATTTGGCGATTCGAACTGCCCTGGCGCAAACCCCTGGCTGCCAAAGGCTGTTAGGAAAGCGCCAGTACTGCTAAACTTTTGAACGCGATTGTTGCCTGAATCGGTCACATACACATTATTCTTACTATCGAGATGAATCCAACTCGGCGTAATAAACTGCCCTGGCCCGCTACCATAGATCCCCCATGCACTCCAGTTCCCTTGCGAATCACGTTTTTGGATTCGGCGATTGCCCATATCGGCAACATACAGATTGCCATTTTGATCAACGGCAATCCCTTCTGGTGAATCGAATTGACCAAGCCCAATACCTTGTGTTCCCCAGCTTGCGATCCAGATGCCATTCGAGCTAAATTGCTGAATCCGATGATTGAGCAGATCACTGATATACACGCGCCCGTTTGAGTCAATCGTAATTCCTCCAGGATACTGGAACTGACCATTCGCGCTACCATATTCACCCCAACTCATCAGCCATGTACCTGTATTACTGAATTTCTGCACGCGATGATTATTACGATCGGTGACATATACATTCCCGCGTTGATCGGCTGCAATGCCAACTGGGATTTGAAATTGCCCTGGTGCTCGGCCAGGGCTGCCCCACTGGCGTAGAAACTGGCCCTGCAGCGTAAAAGCCTGCACCCGTCCATTTCGCGTATCGGTCACATATAATGTATCGGAACCGTCAATGGTAATGCCACCATAGGGTGTGTCAAATGAGCCAGGATGGGATTGATTTGCGATCTCGCTATCATAGATGTAATCTTCTGCCTGTAGCTGCGGCAGGACAATATCAACCTGTTGTGCGCCATTCAACACCACATGGTTGATCGAACGACTACGATTACTATACTCGACGGTAATATAGATTTTCTCGCCAGCCAATACAGAAAGTGGCGCATCGCTGAGGCTTAACCGATAGTATGGAAGTGAACTATCTGGCCCTTCTGCTGTCCAATCCTCGACACGGCCATGATCGCTCACAACAGTCACCTTGGCACCAGAAACGGCCTGCCCATCGATAAACACATAGCCAAACAGGCAGCATGCAGGCACACCCACTCCGGGTGGCAGCCCACCACCGCACGATTTCGGCAGCGGAATCAGCAATGAACTTGTCGCTTCGGGAGCCACACCCTGTGCGCTTACAGGCGGTTGCCAACCAGCAGTCGGCACGATTGTGAACGCGATGATGAGGATGATCAGCAGGCGCATGATGGTACGCATAGGTCGTTCCTCGTTATTCGAATAGTTGCACTACTTCTTCTCTTAAAGCGTTTCGCGAGGTATTTCCGTCACCGCAGACCTGAATATTGAGATGTACCGGACCAGCACTGGAATGCGGCCCAATCAAGCGGGTAGGTAGTGCGCATAGAATGTTGCGCTTTCAGCAGCGCAGCGGGAGGTGTGTCGCCCTGGGCGATCCATGCATACAGCCGATCCATCAATACTGCTGTCGCCTCATCGCTAATGCGCCACAGGCTGGCAATGACAGTTTCCGAGCCAGCACACAGGAATGCACCCGCCAATGCAAGCACCATATCGCCATGATCTGGGCGCACGCTAGTCTCACAGGCACTCAGAACAACTAATGAGGTACCATGCAGTTCCAAACGATGGGCTTCGAGCAGCAGGAATGGCCCATCCGCAAGCTGCAGCGCCGAGCATAGTGGGGCGCTGGTATTGGTGGTTCCGTGTGAACCAATGTGTAGAATTCGTGGTGCCACTGATTGACGCAGATCGTTCGTTGTCGCTGGCGAGATAATTATAGCATCAGGAACATGGCTGGCAATTGCGGCAAGTTCGCGTTCGAGGTGCGCGAGGTAATTGGCTGCATCGTCCTGGTAGCCAAGAATGCGTGGTGGGCCAGTTTTGGTTATTCCGAGTTCAATGGGAGCCGCCCATAGTGCAGCACTGGGTGTCAGGATCAGGTGCTTTTCAGCGGCGAGCTCAGCAACAAGTGCTACCCAAGGAAGTTGGTAGAGTACACCACATGGTGCGATGATCAGCTTCTGGAATACATGCAGATGCTCGCTCCATGGCCCCAAAAGCAGATCGCTGAGTGGCTTGAGTGCTTGCTGGATATGGCCTAACGATTGTTGCTGTGCATGCCCTTGATAGCGGTGTGCAACCAGATTCCATTGATCAATCAGCCGAACCACTGTGCGTGTCCTCGTGATCGGGCGCACAAGCGGCGGGGCATCCTTGGAGAGAAGCATACAGTACAGCATATCGCCAATCTGAAACCATTCAAGAACGACCTCCGTGGGACTGAGTGTTGCTTGTACGGCAGCAAGAGTTGGCACAGGTTGTGATCCAAGATCATCGGCCAGGATGCGCGCATATGATGTGAGCTCTTTCGCGCATATGCCCAGTTCGGCTTCAGCATGGCGTACCTGCTGCAGGTGAAAGGTGGCCTGTTCGTGCTGATCCTGGTGGCTCGCGGCACTGGCGCTACGGGTATGTTCCTGAATCAGGCGCTGCAATCGCGCAAGATGCGCTTTACTCGCAGCAATATGCGCATCCTCAGCAAGATCATTATTGGAGCCAGCTACGCGCAGATCAAGCATCGCGCCGGCTTTGGCCTCCCAGATCGCCGACGCTGCACGTTCTATCTGGCCAAGATCAATGGCGCATTGGGCAAGCCGCATGTGATAGTGGGCCATCTCGCTGCTATAACGAGCTTGTATTTCCTCCATGGGAAGCACTCTGCGCTGCTGGACGACCAAACGGGTTGCTTCTTCCAATAATGGCAATGCCTGTTCGGGTGGAAGGATGTTTCCTAACTCTCCAAAGGCGGCCATTCGTATTGCTGGATGGTGATGATCGAGAAGTGATCGATAGTGTTCGATTGCGCGTTCAATCAGCCCGAGCTCACGATCAATAGCAGCACAGATCATGCGTCCCTGAGCATAGGCGAGATCTAATCGTGCTGCTGCCAGAATGGCTAATGCTGTTGCTGCGGATTTTTTGGCATGCTTCAGGTTGCGTGTACGCTTGGGGAGCGTAGTACCCGATTCTGCGTGTGTGGCCAGTAGCGATAGCACAAGCGCGATTTCAGCATCAATCAATGGGTTGCTTCCCGCTACAATCTGTGATTGAGCCTGTGTAAGAATCTGGAGCGCTGTTTGCGTTTGATCATGCTCGATAGCGATTCGCGCCGCCGTGAGCAGAGCATTCACACTATAGGCAGTCATCTGTTGTCGGGCAAACAGCATAGCGGATTGGCGAGCCGCACTGAGTGCCTCTGGCAATTGCCGGAGCTGCGCCGAGATGGTGGCTTCTTCCAATAACAACATGGCCAGTTCATCTGGTGCCTGCTCAAACCCAGGCATGGCCGCTCGAAGTTCCGTAAGCGCGGCAAACAGATGCCCCTGATGGTGCAGCAGCCATGCTTTGCAACAGCGTGCCCGAGCTATGGTCAGTGGTTCCTCGGCAATGATTGCCGCATCAAGAGCATTCTGAATGGCTATTTCTGCTTCAGGATAACGCCCAAGCATGATGCAGCCATTCGCCCGATTGACCCAACCCTGGGCAGCACGATCGGTGTGATCGAGTGATACTGCCAGTTGAATGGTTGCATCGGCCAGAATCACCATTTCTACATAGTTCCCCATCGATCCAGCAAGCTGACTACGGTTCAAAAGCAGAGTCAGGTGAATATATGGCTCGGGATGATCGTGTAGCCACTGTTCAGCGGCTTCAACTGCAGCAATGGCTTCTTGGTAGCGGCCAAGTTCGCTGAGACAAAACACGCGCACAACATGAACTGGACGAATATCTCGTTGTGGAGCATGCGGGGCCGCTTCGCGACAGGCCTGCCGATAGCATTCCAACGCAGCATCATAGTGCGCAAGCGCCCCGACATAGTTTGGCAGATACAGGATGGCACTGCCCTGTGACCAATGGGCCTGCGCGTAATGCAGGGCTGTCGGGTAGGTTTCTGCGACCATATGCGCTCGTGCAGCAGCGCGCTGTGCATATGCGATATCGGAGAGCATGGTCTGCCGTACTTCAGCATGCAGAGCAATAAGCAACTCAAGCGGTGTGCAGGGCAAATTCTCGGGCAGGACGGTAGGAGGATCTTCTGCAGCAATGAGATCGGCTGCGAGTTGCTTAGCAGCTTCGAAATAGTCGCTCACGGGGACTCTTTCTACCGAACGTAGATTGATATCAGCTAGTCAATAAGCTACTGATCGCGGGTAAGATCAATACCACGTATCTGCACAACCGTTGCTGAATCTTTCACCGAAAGCGTGTAGTGCCCATTGTTGATATCCTCAAACGTAAAAAAGCCCTGATCATCGCTTTCTTCTCGATAGGTACGGCGACGCGCTGATCGAAGAACGACTTCCTGACCAGCAACCCCATTGGTGTTCCGCAGAATCTGGCCTGTTACCCGCCAGCGCTCACCCTGCGTCGGAACAATAGTGATTTCAACCGTCAGATCTGCGGCGCGATACTGGCGAATTGTATGTGATGATGGTGCGCTGCGAAGCCCCGCCACAACCAGCGGCACAAGACGTGCAATCAGCGTGCGGTGGGGTGGCGCTGGTGGACGGCAGAATTCGATCTCTTCCTGGCAGAGCGGGCAGCCGCGAACATGGGCAGCTACCTGTAATTGCGCTGTTCCGGTGAGGGTCATCAGAATATACTCGGCCAACACCTCTGCTGGTGGGCAGGCATCTGCTGTAAGGCTCGCAAGCGCAAGGTGTTCCAATTGTCGATAGACATCCATGAGCATTCCTCTGTAGAAGTATAGAGTTGTTGTGATTTGCTACATCACTACACATGAAGCACACAATCAGCATTTTCCGTCAATCACCCTGCAGGAGATCACGAATTTCCTGATCTTCACTCAATCGGCGGAATGATTGCTCAAGCATATCGCTGACCCTGCGTGCTGTGTAGACTTGATTGTTGGTGTGCTGATTGAGTCGGCGAGCAATTTCCTGGGGTTTATATCCAAGGCGATAGCGCATCCAAACGATCTGATGCTGATCGCTATTGAGTATCTCGCGGCAGCGCTCACGGAATCGTGCCTGGGCATGGGTTTCAAATGGATCACTATCGCCTGATGGCAACTCCTGCCCGGTGAGGGCATAGAGTGCCTGGATGGATTCATGCTGAGCATGCTGCTGCCTGTCGCGGCGATACTTGATCACGACGCTCACCACAACCTGGCGCAGATATGCCAATGCACTCGGAAGATGATCGAACACGAGGCCCCGATTGGCAGCCTGCCAGAAGTTATGCCAAACATCCTGGACAACTTCATCGACGATGGATGGGTGTATGGCAGAGCGATTGATTTGTGCATGGATGTACTCAGAATAGATTTCGACAAGCGTGCTGCGCGCCTGATCATCAGCATAGGTTATAGCATGCTCTGAAAAACGTTCCTGATGATGGTTATGCTGGAGTGCGCGGCGGAAAATTTCAAGGCAAAATTTCTGATCGCTTGCTTCATCACGTTGAAAGCGCCGTGTTTCCTGCATACAGGCGTGAACAAGATCTTCAAGAGGAATGGATTGAACGATCAGATCAGTCATTGAAGTGTCCCCAAGAACGCTCGAATCGAAGAACATATCAATGAAATATTGATACGAATAATCAGGATGTTCGTATTGTAGCATATCAAATACTGCTCCCACAAGCCCTGCAATCAGCGGTATTGTGTATCGTGGTTGGATTTGACAGTTCAACGTCATGCAATGATTGTTGGAAAAGGTTGATCAGCGTAGAATGAAATATACACTGCGGCCATATGGAAACTAATGTTCGTATATTCGATAGTTTTGCTGTATAATAAGAACAACTACATCTCAGCTTCTTGTTCTCTTGTTCACGAGTACAGGAACGAACAAGCAGCGTCATATTACTTGTTTCTGGC
>Ga0163144_10010291_pt1 | contig 19955 bp, 24 predicted proteins | sample OliLak19BULKMAT1_FD_123175 | JGI IMG/M metagenome (GOLD analysis project Ga0163144, IMG submission 123175) | Freshwater microbial mat bacterial communities from Lake Vanda, McMurdo Dry Valleys, Antarctica - Oligotrophic Lake LV.19.BULKMAT1 | ecosystem: Environmental > Aquatic > Freshwater >... | reverse complement strand
GAAGCCACCGAGGATCGCAGTGCAGACGGTGTAGGAATTCGTCGGGATCAGCTTCCATTTTTTGAAGATGAGCCAGCAGAGCCCGCCGTAAGTGCCGAGGATGAGTTCGATCATACTGCTGCCTTTCCGGTTTCTGGCTTCACTTCAGTTTGCGCAAGCGCGCCTCCAGTTCCGCGATCCGTTCCTGCGTCGCCGTGTCCAGCCCGCCGAGCCCGCCGCTGGTGATCGCCACATTGAGCGGGCGCGGCTTGGCGATGGTCCAGAGAAAGACCAGCGGCCAGATGGCGTGCAGGGTGAAAAGGCTTAACCAGCACGCCACATGAATCGCGTCCGCTGCGGATGATTCCGCTTCTTCGCCTGCTCATAAGGGATGTCGTGGATGAAAATGAAGGTGTAAAACACGAGCAACAGACCGAAGAGCAGCACCGCCAGCGCGAAGTAGGAAAGGAACATACCCGCTTAGTAGTCCTACGAAGGGTATTTAATTACCTGACGCATAAAATATCCGCGTCCAGAGTAGGCGTATGAACACGGAAGACATGCCCGAATCGCTCTTGGAAGCGGTGACGTATTTCGCAGACGAGACTCGCGCTCACGATTTCTTCGTGAAGATGCGCTGGCCCGAAGGCGTGCGTTGCGCGCATTACCAGTCCGCGAACGTCGGCAATCTTTCGATCTCGAAAAACGGCAAGCGCCGGGTGTGGAATTGCAAGGCGTGCAAACGCCAGTTCACGGTAAAAATCGGCACGATTTTCGCCGAGAGCCCATTGCCCTTGTCCAAGTGGCTTCCGGCTCTGTGGCTGGTCACAAACGCGAAGAACGGCATCTCCTCGTGCGAACTGGCCCGCGCTTTGAAGATCACGCAGAAATCGGCCTGGTTCATGGGCCACAGAATCCGCACCGCGATTCAACGTGGGGGCGGGATCGTCAACGCCGAGGGCGTTTTCGAGTGCGACGAATCTTTCATCGGCGGCAAGGCTCGCAACATGCACTTCGACAAACGTTCGGAGAAGATCAAAGGCACTGGCCCGATGGGTAAGAGCGCCGTCATGGGCTTGCTGGCGCGTCACAGCGGCAGCGCCAAGCCAGTTTCGCAGGTGACGACGGTTGTCGTCTCATCCACGAAGCGGAAGGTGCTGCTCCAACACGTTCACGCCAACATCCCGAAGGGCTCGGAGATCCACACAGACGCACTGAAATCCTACGAGGGTCTTTCGCCTGATTACGTCCACAAGGTTGTCGATCACGCCGAGTGCTACGTGAAGGATGGCGTCCACACGAACGGCTTGGAAAACTTTTGGAGCCTGCTGAAACGCACGCTCAAAGGCACCTACGTTCACTGCGCTCCGTATCACCTTTACCGCTACCTCGACGAGCAAACATACCGATTCAACGCGCGGAAGGATGAGGATGGCGACCGTGGCCGTTTTCTGAATGTGGTGAAGACTGCGGCGGGTCGGCGGCTGACTTGGAAAAAGCTTACCGATGAGACGGAAAGCTGATGCAACCCACTCAGCAGTGTTTCCAGTAATCTGCTGGATCGCGACCGCCCGTAAGGACGGGGTTAAAGCCAGATATGTCCTTGATAACACGCTGGACTGCCGTTTCGACTTCGCGGCGAACGTGCTCCGTAAGCTCTTCTCGGAATTTTTTTGCCATAGCCTCGTAGTCGGCGATTGACAAAGGCTTTGGAATTGGCCGGTTCTGCTCTTTCGCAGTCGCGATCCAGTGGTCGATTACGACGTTCAGAGCTTTGATGGCGTCTTCTGCCGTAGCGCCATCAGCCTTGCATCCGGGCAGTTCAGGGACGCACGCAATGAACGCTTCGTCTTCTTTGCTCCAAACGCAGTGGAAGGAATATTTGTGGTTCATTTTAGCGGGTATGCTTGGAGAATCGCGGCAACTTGCTTTACTTGGTAAGGTTTCGCCTTGCCGTCTTTCCCTGGCTGTAAATTGATGATGTCCGGGACATCGGGTCGGGTGAAAACATGGTGGCTTCCGGCGATTGTTTTATTCGCGAATCCCTCATGAGGGAGCATCGCACAGATGTCTGCAAATGACAGGTTTGCATTCGCCGTGCCAGAGGCGACGCGGGCCTTGATTTTGTCGTGTTTTCCCAAGGGTTGCGGTGGTTTGTGAAATTTTTCACAATGTGCTCACTGGCGGAGGTTGTTCATTTTGATCGCATTCCTGCAAGCATAATTCTCAGCGTCCCACGTTCAGTCCGTCTTCTGCGGCCCACCAGCCAGAACGCGCATCAGCCCGGACTTGAACCGAATCAACGCTTTATCGCCCTCGTGGAACACTGGCTCGGGCTTGAGCGGACGCCCGCCTTTGCTCTTCGGTTTCGCTGCTGGCTTTGGCTTTGGCACGGGGAAAAGTTATCGCGTGCGCCGGCGGATTCAACCCAGCAATTCGGCGAGTCGATCCTTTTCATCCCAGCGCACCAGATCGCTATGGGATTGATGTTTAAGTTCGTCAAAATGCCAACGGAGTTTGTCGGCATCATAACCGGCCGCTTCGGTATTCACGACGGGAATCGTACGGCCAATGTGATTTGCCAGCGAACTGTGCCACGCGTGCTTAAAGCTCATTGCGGTATCACACACACTCCGCCGAAAATAAGTGGGATTCGAGCCGGTGACGTAGGAAACGAGATACACGCGGGAAGCTCGCGTGAGAACAGCACCAAAACGCACGCCGGGCACTTCGGGAATTTCTCTGCTGGCGAATTCAAAGCTAGGCGGGACCACTGATTTCAAAAACTGATCCGCGCGAGTCTCAAATCTTCGCTCCAATGGCACGCCCGATTCGTCATCGGTCGCTGACACGAGAGCGCTGGTTGCCATCACCGCGAAGTTCGCGACATCGAACGCAATGGAACTGATGAGCTTGGGATCGGTGCAATCCTTGAAAAAGAGCGGACGGCCTTCTGCCGCGCCCTCTTTCATGCGGAATTTACCAGCCATTGCTCGAAGCTCGGCGTTCATCTCGTCGCCCGGACGCGGGCAATGCTCGTTGAGTAGATCGGAAATAACGCCGCCATCGCAAGCGATGAAGCGACCGCCCCGTTGCGTGAGAAAGAGCGAGAACAAGGTAGAGTTTGGGAGGAGGTAGGGAGTCGAAATCTCCAGTGTCTCGCCGAGTTGTCTGCACTTCCACAGGGCGTTGAAGTCCCGTTGAAGGGCTTCGGTGATTTGGCAGTCGAGTGTCATTTTATGGCGGGAAGGTTGCGCCATTGAGCGGATCGCCGGTTGACAGATCGAACTCAGTGGCCATTATTTTGACCTCGACAAAGCCGCCGTTTGGGGAAAACAGATTTGTTTCCTGGCAGAAAAGATTCGCCCCCAATTGCGGATTACAGAGTATCTCATCTCGCTCCACTGGATTCAGCAGTGGGTCGGACTGATAGGCGTAAAGGATACCACCGCTGTCAACGCGGTGGAAGTGGGGCGTAGGGACCGCCCGAGCGGGCAAGCCGTCGCCTCTTTCCTCGTTCACATGAGGAGAACCGCGCGAGCAAAAGCGAAAGCAAGGTTTCTCGCTGAAATAAGCAGCGAACAATTTGAGCCCGTATTTCATCGTGCTCTTCGACGACTTTGCCGCCTCGAATCACAATGAAAATCCGTCCATCCTAGGGCAACGCATGAGTTTCCGATGAACTCCAAACCAGTCGCCTTTTGAGTGAGCGTTACCGGATTATCCTCGGAGATTTTACTCTGCGCGAGAAGCGCCTCATAAACGGAAAACTCCTTCTGAACTTGAGGGAACCATATTTCAGCGCAGATCATTCCGAGCAGAGAATGACCGCCGGCGCCCGCCCCCTCAACCCAATTCTCTATGCGTAAAGTAATTAAATACCCTACGAAGCGGATGCCGAGGGAAAGGTTCAACTACGGCGCCGTGTGGGGATCGTCCGCGAGCCTGCCGCGCCGCAGATCGCGGTCGCAAACCTCTTCGTGCAGGGCGCCGGACGAGACTAGGTCCCGCTGACGAGGAAGACGATCTCGCCCTTCACCGCTTTGGCCGAGTAGTGGGCGAGCAGTTCCGGCGCGAGGCCGATGCGGAACTCTTCGTATTGTTTGGTCAATTCGCGGGCCACGCAGAGCCGGCGTTCGGGGAAATGCTGGGCGCACACGGCGAGCGTCTTGAGCAGCCGATGCGGGGACTCAAAAAAGATGCTGGTGACATCGCGCGCGGCGGCGGCGAGGAGATCGCGCTCGCGCCCGCCGCTTTTCACCGGCAGGAAGCCGCCGTAAAAAAATGCTTCGGCCGGGAAGCCGCTGCCAATCAGCGCTGTGAGCACGGCGCTCGGTCCCGGCAGAATGGTGTAGGGCAGGCCGCGCTCGATGCAGGCGCGGAGCAAGCGGTGGCCCGGGTCGCTGATGCCGGGCAGGCCCGCGTCGCTGATCACGGCGATGTGTTTGCCGGCGGCGAGGTGCTCGATGAGTTCCGCGGTGCGCCGCGCTTCGTTGTGCTCGTGGTAGCTGATGAGCGGCTTGTGGATCTCGAAATGCCGCAGGAGATTTCCCGAGTGCCGGGTGTCTTCGCAGGCGATCAGGTCCGCGCTTTTCAGCGTCTCCAGCGCGCGCAGCGTGATGTCGCCGAGATTGCCGATCGGCGTGGCGACGAGGCTCAGCATTGGGGACTTAACCTTTAGGATTTAGCATTTCGCCCCACCGGAGCGCTGCGGGAAATGCTAAATGCCGAATCTTAAATGCCGAATGTTCCTACCAGCCTTCGCTGAGCACGCTCACGAGCTGGATCGCCATGTCTTCCGCGGCGAGCGGAATGGCCTGGCGCTCGTCGGAGTTCACGTCGGAAGCGATCGGGTCGGAACCGGTTACGAAGAAGCTCGTGGTGCCCGCGATGCTGCGCCCGTCCATGATCGCGCCGGTGGCGCGATTGATGACCCGGAAGCGGCACTTCAGCTCCAGCGTGAATTCACGCGTGGCGAGGACGTTGCCGCGGACCGAACGGGACGGCCGGCGCGTGATGCGCTCGATCGTGCCTTCGACGATGGCGTCGGCCTGATTCTCGTCCGCGATCTGGTAGGTGCCGTCCTGCTGGAACTGCTTGATGACGGCGTTGGCCAGCGCGACTTCGACGCGTGGTTCGAGCGTGTCGTTCTTGAAGCTCGGCACCGCGAGCGTGCGGATGCCTTCCATGAACTTGGGCTGGATCGGGCCGATTTTGTAACCGGCGCACCCGCTGAAAAGAAGGGCGACGAGCGGGAGAAGGAAGGAGAATCTCATCAGTTCGGCTTGGCTGGGTCCTGACCGGGCAGAGGGGGTTCGACAGCGGGCACTGGCCCGAGGTTGTCGGTGGAAGTCCGCAGTTTGGGTTTCGAGGGTCCGGTTTCGATTTTTTGGTTCAGGACATTGGCGGGCGGGCCGACGTAGTCGGGACGCGAGGCGGTATCCACCTTGGCCTGCATCTTCCGGCGTTCCAGCGCGCGGGCGCCGGTTTCCGTCTTCTCGGGGCCGGCGCGGAGGGAGTCCTCACCGTACTGCTCCTTGAGTGCGTCGATCCGGCCCTTGGCGTATTCGGCGTTGGGCGTGCCGGGTTCGCTCTTGATCACGTCGTTGTAGTAGATGACCGCGGCCTTGTACTTTTTCGTCCGGTCGTAGAACTTGGCCACATCGAGCGTGCCTTTGTTCGCGCCGCCTTCGAGCGACTTGATGTTCTCCTTGGCCTGCGGGACTTTTTCGCTGTCGGGGTAACGGGCGATAAAGTCCTCGAAAGACTCGCGCGCCTTGGCGGAGGTGGCGCGATCGTAGGAACCTTCGCGCGATTCACGCATCCGCACGTAGCCGACTTGGTAAAGCGCGTCGTCGGCGATGGCGTCGCCGGGGTATTTGTTCACGCAAAGCTGGTAGGCCTCGATGGCCTTCGGGTAGTCGCCCTGCTTTTCCAGCGCCTGGCCGACATTGAACTGCGCGAGCGGCGCATACTTGCTGTACGGGGCATTTTTCACGATGCCCTCGAACATGATCTGCGCGCGGCCCATGGAAGCGGCGACTGGCACGCCGAAGAGCTTCCGCTTTTGCCCATCGAGGAAGAGCTTGCCGATCTTGAACATCGACTCCACGACGGAATCGAAATCTTCGCCCTGCGGATACTTGGTCAGGTAATAATTGTAGGCGTCGTAGGCCTTGTCGTAGTCGCCGTGCTTCTCGAGGAGGATGCCGACTTTGCGCTGCGCCTTGGGGGCGAGAAAGGAGAGGCCGTAGCGTTTCACGAGACCTTTGTAAGCGCGGTAGGCGTAGGAGTCGGAGCCCTCGGCCTCGAGCGTTTCGGCTTTTTTCATTTGTTCCGCCGCGCTGCCGGCCACGGCGGTATCGTCGCCTTCGATGGTCCACCCTTCATCGGAGCGGTAGACGGTGGCCGCCTCGCTGGGAAGGAGCGGCATCAGCAAAGTGATCATCGACAGGGCGATGACGGGGACGGTTTTCGACATGAGGGGCGCACGGTAGGCAAGCGCGGGAAAGGCGTCAAGCGGGGAGGCAGGCATTGCGCGGCGAGTGAGGCGTTTCTCACCGGGGCACCTCCTCGGAAATCGGACGCGGGCCACGGATGGGCACGGATGGAGCATGCCCGGAATGGGATGGGGAGCGTGACGAACTTCATCATCCGTGCCGATCCGTGTTCATCCGTGGCTCAATCGACTGTTGGGTTCCAAGAAAGTCGCTTCGATGCTGGGCCGGGATGCGTATATTCAGGGAAACCGTGGACGCTCTCGCGAACATCAAGATCGGCAGTTGTGCCTGGACCTTCGACGACTGGCGCGGGTGCTTTTACCCAGAGCATTTCCCGGCGGTCGATCGGCTGGCGTATTACGCGCGGTACTTGTCGGCGGTGGAGGTGGACTCGACTTTCTATCACGCGCCGACCGCCCACTCGGTGGCGCATTGGGCGGAGGTGACGCCGCCGAATTTCGCCTTCGCCTGTAAGTTGCCCCGCGAGATTACCCACGATCTGCGGCTGCGGGATTGTGGGGAATTGCTGCACGAGTTCCTCGCCGCGCTGGAGCCGTTGGGTGAAAAGCTCTGGTGCGTCGTTGCGCAGTTGCCGCCGTTTTTTCAGCCACGGCGCGATGAGTCGGCGCTCCGCGATTTCGTGCGCCATCTTCCGTCGCGGGTCCGCTTCGCGATCGAGTTTCGACACGCGGACTGGCATCACCCGCGCATCGCTCAACTTCTGCAGGAACACGGCGTGGCTTGGGTTTGGAACGACCTCACTTCGCTCGATCATCAGCAGGAAGGCGCGTTTGAGTTTCTGCCCGACACTGCGGATTTCCTCTACCTGCGGCTCATGGGCGATCTGGAGAAAAAGTATGGCGCCAGCGGGCGGAGGATTCACCACTACCAAAAGATCATGTGGCCGCGGGATTCCGCGCTGGAGAACTGGGCGGTGCGCATTCGGCAGGCCGCGGCGGAACATCGCCGGATCTTCGTGGCGGTGAACAATCACTTCGAGGGCTTCGCGCCGCACACCGCGCAGCGCCTTGGGGAACGGCTGGGCCTGTCGCTCTCGATGCCGGACCTATCTGCGTCGGCGGCGCAGCTCGACCTGCTTTAGCCTCCCAAAGAAAAACCGCACCCTCGTTTCCGAAGGTGCGGCTTCTCTGGGTCGCGCGGTTGAGGCGCGAGATTGTTTGGCCTGGCTTTAGCTTTGAAACTTCAGCGGCACGCCCTTGGCCATCGCGGCATGCTCAGCATCCGAGCAGGCGCGGTCGAGGGGCACGTCGGTGGTCTGGTCGGTGTTGCCGACGAGGCCCTGCTGGAGCAGGTACTGCTCGAGCTCTTCGCCGCTGATGTCGGCGACCATCGTGCCATTCACTTCGACGCAGGGGCTGAGCGGCTGCCCGCTCTTCTGCTCCATCTCCCAGCGGAAGGCCGAGTTCTGGATGATGTCCTTCTCCGTGTAGGCGAGGTCATATTTCTTGAGCACGGCGCGGACGCCATTGCTCCAGCCACATTGTGTTTTGAGGTAGGCGGTGATTTCGGGTTTGGACATAAATGGTGGAGCGGTTGGTTTTGATCCTCGTTCTTACTTTTGTTCTTAATCCTACTCTCCTGCTCGGAGAGTAAGAACAAGAGAAAGAGTAGGAGTAAGGTTTCCCGTGGTGCCGGGCTGGGCGGTTGATGAACGCCAGCCCGGCACGCGGGGGTTGTTGATTTACTTCTTCTTGTCGCCGGGGCGGTATTCCTCGGCGGCGGCGGCGAAGGCCTGCTCGAGGCCGACCATGTCCTCGCCCGGCTTGAGCGAGTCGAAGGCGGCGGCTTCGCGCTTGATGTCTTCTTCGCTGTAGTTGGCGGCTTTCATCGAGAGGCCGATGCGGCGCTCGGCTTTGTCCACCTTGATGACGCGCGCTTCGATCTCCTGGCCGAGCTTGAGCACGTCCTTGATCTTGTCCACGCGATCTTCGCTGATCTGCGAGATGTGCACGAGGCCGTCGATCTCGCCGTCGAGCGTGATGAACGCGCCGAACGTCGTGATCTTCGAGACTTTGCCGTTGATGAGATCGCCGATCTTGTACTTGCCTTCGATCTCCTTCCACGGGTCGCCCTCGAGCTGCTTCATGCCGAGGCTGATCCGCTGGTTCTGCTTGTCGATGTCGATGACCACGGCCTCGATTTCGTCGCCCTTCTTGATGACTTCGCTCGGGTGATTGATCTTCTTCGTCCACGACATGTCGGAGACGTGGATCATGCCGTCGATGCCTTCTTCCAGCTCCACGAACGCGCCATAGGCGGTCATGTTGCGGACGGTGCCCTTCACCTGGCGGCCGATCTGGTAGCGGTGTTCGATTTCGTCCCAAGGATTCGGCTCGAGCTGGCGGACGCCGAGGGAGATTTTCTGCTCCTCTTTGTTCACGCCGAGCACGACGGCTTCGAGTTCCTGGCCCACGGTGAGCACGTCAGACGGACGCGTGATGCGCTTCGTCCAAGAGAGTTCGGAGACGTGGATGAGGCCTTCGACCCCCTCCTCGATTTCCACGAAGGCGCCGTACGGCACGAGGTTCGTGACCTTGCCCTTGACCTTCGAACCGATCGGGAACCGCGCTTCGGTCTCTTCCCAAGGATTCTTCTGGGTCTGCTTGAGACCAAGCGACACGCGCTCCTTCTCCTTGTTGATGTCGAGGACCTGCACTTCGAGTTCCTGACCCACCTTCACCATCTCGCTCGGGTGGCCGAGGCGACCCCAGCTCATGTCGGTGATGTGGAGCAAGCCGTCCATGCCATCGAGGTCGATGAACGCACCGAAGTCGGTGAGGTTCTTGACCACGCCTTTGACCGTGGAACCGATCTTGATCGTCTCCATGAACGACGCCCGCTTCGAGGCCCGCTCGGCTTCGATCAACTCGCGGCGAGAAAGAACCACGTTCTTCCGGTCGTCGTTGATCTTGACGATCTTGAAGTCGTAGGTGTTGCCCACGAACTGCTGGAGATCCTTCGGGGGGATGATGTCGATCTGGCTGCCGGGCAGAAACGCCTCGACGCCGATGTTGACGGTGAGGCCACCTTTGACCACGGCCTTGACCTTGCCTTTGATGAGCCCATCGCCCTGAAAGACCTTGACGATCTTGTCCCAGTTCTGGCGGTAAGCGGCGCGCTCCTTGGAGAGGATGACCGTGCCTTCATCGTTTTCGAGACGGACGAGGAGGACCTCGACTTCGTCACCGACCTGGATGTCGTCCACATCATCGAACTCACTGGTCGAGATGGAACCTTCGGATTTGTAACCGATATCGACGAGGACTTCGCGGGGGCGAACTTCGAGAATGCGGCCTTTGACGATACTGCCCTCTTTGAACTCGCGGGTTTCGTATTTCGCGAGCAATTCCTTCATTGCAGACATGTGATGTATTACTGACCTTGCCACGGGTTACCGATTGGTCTCCTCCCCGGGTCACGCCACAATGGCGCTACCTGTATCGACAGAGAGAAGGGGAGCGGAAGATAGGCGGGGAGAGTTTGCTGGCAAGGAGATTGTTCGGCGTTGCCTCACAGTCAGGAGCGGGCCTGATTGCGCAAAAAAAGCTCCGCGACTGGCATTTAGCCAATCACGGAGCTTCGGGGAATTCAGCTTGCGCCGTTTACCGGGTCGTTTCCGTGGTCTTGGTCTCGACCTTTTTCTCCATCGCCGGCGGATTCACGATGGTGGTGTTGTTTTCCACCTTTTTCTCAGCGGGCGGGTTGACGATGGTCGTGTTCTTTTCCACGACGGGGGGCGTGGTATTGACCTGCGCATCGCAGCCCGTGAAGAGCACTGCCGTGGCGGTGAGGAGGAAGAGCGTCTTCATGGATTAGTAGCTCCGAATGGTGCGTGACTCGGTGGTGGAGCTGGTCGAGGGACGCTGGGAGACGGTTTCTTCCGTGGTCGTAGTGGTCTGGACGCTCGGAGAGACGTCGTCGGACTCGCAAGCAGTGAAGCCGAGGAGGCTGGCGATGATGAGGCTGAAGGCAAAAAATGTTTTCATGATTGAGGCTGGTTGGTTGGGATTGAGGAGAAAGGGAGGGAGGCGAAGGCGTGGTGAACTCCTTCACCTCCCGGAAGGTTTAGTCTTCTTTCTTGCCCGGGATGGTCGTGGTCGTGGTCGTGGTCTTCTTGTCGATCACGGGAGCGGATGGGGTGACCGTGGTGGTCTTCCGGACGACGACGCGATCGGCGACCATGCGGTCCCCGACTTTGCTGTAATAGACGGTGACGGGCAGGCCGGATTTGACGGTCGCGATGGTCACGGGCGCGCCGGTTTCATCCACGTAGGTGGTGGATTTGGTGTAGGAATAGCGGATCGGTTCGGGGGCCGTCTCGCTGCGGATGACGATGGTTTCAGGGCCGAATTCGCTGATCGTGCCGGCGCTGTTCGTGGTGGTCTGTGTCTGGACGACGGTCTGGGCCTGCGAAGTGGCGGAGCCGACGGTGAGGCCGAGGATGGCCAGGGCGAGGAGGTAGCGTTTCATAGTTTGATGCGGGGTTCGTTGGTTTGGTTGTTGTAGCGTTTGAGCCACTTGGACATGGCCAAGTGGTTCATGATGGAAATCGCTTATGTGGTTGAGTCCGGCCTTATCGATGTGGCGGCTGTGGGTTGGAATGCGCGGCGGGGTTGCTTTCGCGGCGCGGGTCGCTAACGTCCGCGACCATGTCTTGCAGCAAGATCGATCCCGCACTCCATCAGGCGAAAAAGCCCGACTGGATCAAGGTGCGGCTGCCCACGAATCCGGTGTTCTTTTCCACCAAGGCGCTGATCGCGGATCTGCGGCTGCACACGGTGTGCGAGGAAGCGCAGTGCCCGAATCGCTGGGAGTGCTGGAGCTCGGGGACGGCGACTTTTATGATCGCGGGCGAACGCTGCACGCGGGCCTGCGGGTTCTGCGCGGTGACGACGGCGAAGCCCTTTGCGCTGGAGGCGGACGAGCCGGAGCGTGTGGCCGAGGCGGTGAAGCGCATGCGGCTGAAGCATGTGGTGGTGACGGCGGTGGCCCGCGATGACTTGAAGGATGGCGGCGCGGCGCATTTCGCGCGGACGATCGAGAAGATCCGCGAGGCCAATCCGACAATCGCGATCGAGGTGCTAACGCCCGACTTTCACAACAAGGAGGAGTGCCTGCGGATGATCGCGGACGCGCAGCCGCACATCTTCAATCACAATGTGGAGACGGTGGAACGGCTGACGCCGCTGGTGCGTTCGCGGGCGAAGTATCGGCTGTCGCTGGAGGTGCTGCGGCGGATGAAGGCGATGGCGCCGGAGATCGTGACGAAGAGCGGGATCATGCTCGGCCTGGGCGAGAAGGAGCCGGAGATTTTTCAGACGATGGACGACCTGCGCGAGGCGGGCGTGCAACTGCTGACGATGGGCCAATACCTCCGCCCGACGGCGCAGCATCTGCCGGTGGTGGAATACGTGCACCCGGACACGTTCAAGCTTTACCAGGTGATCGCGGAGAAGAAGGGCTTTGAGCACGTGGCCTCGGGGCCGCTGGTGCGGTCGAGTTATCACGCAGCGGATTTCAATCCGCTCAAGCGCTGACGTATGAGCGGCGTCGTGATCGATCGCACGAACGTCGCGGCGTTGATCCCGTGCTATTTCGAGGAGCGGTTCATCCGCGATGTGGCGGAGCGCGTGCGGGCGCAGCTCGATCATGTGCTGGTCGTGGATGACGGTTCGACGGATGCGACTTCGGAAAACGCGCGGGCTGCGGGCGTGGAGGTGATCCAGCATTCGGTGAATCAGGGCAAGGGCGCGGCGATCAAGACGGGGCTGCGTGCGCTGAGCGAGCGACCGGGGATCGAATACGCGCTGATCCTCGACGGCGATGGCCAGCATGCCCCGGAGGAGATCCCGCGTTTTCTCGCTGTCGCGAATGAAACGCACGCGCCGATGCTCGTAGGCAACCGAATGAGCGATGTGGAGAAGATGCCGTGGGTGCGGAAGCTGACAAACCGGCTGATGTCTTCGCAAATCAGCAAGGTGTGCGGACAGGAGGTGCCGGATACGCAGTGCGGGTTCCGGCTGATCCAGCGCGGGCTGCTGCCAGCGATGGTGGCGATCGTGACGACGAAGTTTGACTACGAGACGGAGATGCTCGTGGTGGCGTCGCGTCTCGGGGCGAAGATCGGTGCGGTGCCGATCAGCACGATCTATGGCGACGAGAAGAGCAAGATTCACCCGGTGCGGGACACGATCCGCTTTTACCAGATGATGGCGCGCTTCAAACGCGAAGCGCGGCAGTAAGCGCGGGGCTTGCGGCTTTTACTGGGCCGCCGGAGCGAGGGTCGGGTCGGCAGGCGCCACCGCGGAGGCCGGGCTGGAAAACTCCGCCTTGAGCCGCGCGAGCAGGTCTTTGACCAGCGGGCGCCGCTTTTCCTGCATCTCCTTGCGGAGCTGCTCCTCGATCTTCTTCCGCTCTTCGCCGTAGCGCTGGATGAACTGTATGCGGCGCTCGCCGTCGAGCGTCAGGCCGGTTTCCTGAATCGCGGCCTGCACTTCCTGCTCCATGAATTTCTTCCTCACTTCCTCGCGATCACGCAGCGCCTTCTTTTCCTCCGGTGGGAGATTGGCCCAGCGCAGGAAGTTTTCCTGAAAGCGTTTCCGTTGATCGGGCGTGAGCGCGTCGAGTGCCTTGCGGACATTGGCAAACTCGGGCGAGGGCGTCGCCTCGAAATCCTTGCGCTTCTTTTTCTCGGGCGCTGCGGGCTCCGCGAAAGCGGAGGAAACGACGGCCGCGAGGGCCGCGCAGAGGATCAGTTGATGGAAGCTTCGAGCCATACGGAATTCCGCTCGGTATCCAGCAACTCGTCAAGATTGCTGATCACTTGATAGTCCGGGCTGACCGAGACCTGCTGCGCGAGTTCCATTACGGGATCGGGCTGCCGCGTCTGCTGAACCACGAAGAAACTCGCGGCGACCGCCAGGGCGCAGGTGCTGAACGCCGGGACCTGCCAGTGGCGGCGCAGCCAGGAGATGAAGCTAGGTTTCTCCTGCTTCTCTTCGCGGATGACCCGGAGGACATTGCGCGAGAAAAAGGGAGAGGGCGTCGGGGCTTGGGCGCGCCCAAGCAAATCCCAGAGGTCATCTTGTTCTTCGGTATTCATGGCTGAGCAGGTGAACGCCGCTCGGGAAAGGAAGTTGCGACTTTTCTGCAACGTCGCCGCGCCGAGTGCCAGGCTACTTTCCGATCAATTCTCGTGGGCTTCCAGGAAGCCTTCGAGCTGACGGATGCGGGTCGGGTGGCGCATCTTGCGGAGCGCCTTGGCTTCGATCTGGCGAATGCGCTCGCGGGTCACTTTGAACTGGCGGCCGACTTCTTCCAGCGTGCGGCTGTAGCCGTCCACGAGGCCGAAGCGCTGCTCGAGCACCTGCCGCTCGCGCTCGGTGAGGGATTCGAGCACGTCCTTGATCTTCTCCTTGAGGAGGACGATCGCGGTCATGTCGCTCGGGTTCTCGGCGGCCTTGTCTTCGATGAAATCGCCGAAGCTGGTGTCGTCGCTTTCACCGACCGGCGACTGGAGCGAGATGGGCTGCTGCGCCATCTTGAGCACCGCGCGGACGCGCTCCACGGGGAGCTGGATTTCGTCGGCGACTTCCTCCGGCGTGGGCTCGCGACCGTAATCCTGGACGAGCTGCTTCTGCACGCGCATCAGCTTGTTGATCGTCTCGATCATGTGCACCGGGATGCGGATGGTGCGCGCCTGGTCGGCGATCGAACGGGTGATCGCCTGGCGAATCCACCACGTGGCGTAAGTCGAAAACTTGTAGCCGCGGCGATACTCGAATTTCTCCACCGCCTTCATCAGGCCCATGTTGCCTTCCTGAATGAGATCGAGGAACGAGAGGCCGCGGTTCGTGTATTTCTTGGCGATGGAAATGACGAGGCGCAGGTTGGCCTCGACCATCTCGGTCTTGGCCTTGAGCGCCTTTTTCAACCAGACTTTCAGCTCTTTGTATTCGGCGAAAAATTCCTCCGGGCTCAGCCAGGTGCGCATCTGCTGATCCTTCAGCTTCGTCGCGTAATCGATCGGCACCGAGGCATGGTGATGGCCGTGGCCGTGGGCCTGCTTCTTCTTCGGCTTGTGCAGCTCTTCGGACCACTGCTGGGTCAGGCGATGCGACTCATCGGCGAGATGCACAAATTCCTCGGTGACCTTCTGCTTGAAAAAGAACTTCGGGTAGATGCGCTGGATGGCGTCGTGGGCCTTCTTGAAATCGTGGAACGACTTGGTCTCGTGGTTCTTCCCTCCGTGGGCCACGTAATGCTTGTAGGTCGTCAAGCAAGTCTGCTGCGCGTGGTCGAGTTGCGCGCAGAGCTTGGGCAGCGCCTTCATGTAGCGCTCGCGGCTCTCGATCTTCTTGTCGAGGATCACGCGGTCGAAACGCTCCCGGCCTTCCTGCAGCTTCTGCGCGAGGTCGAGGTAGGCGCGAGCGATGAAACCGAAACGGTTGATGTGCTTCTGCACGTTGAGTTCCGCCTCTTCGATGCGCTTGGAAATTTCCACCTCCTGCTCGCGAGTGAGCAGCGGCACCTGGCCCATCTGCTTCAGATACATTCGCACCGGATCGTCGAGAATATCGAGCTTGGCCTCGGGCTTTTCCTCTTCCTCCTCCTGGTCCTCCGCCTTCTTGCCGTCCTTGAACCGATCCACATCCGAAGCCTCGATGATCTCGATCTCCATGGAGCGCAGGCGGCCCATGATCGTCTCCATCTCGTCGGGATCGTTGACGTTGTCCGGGAGCGCTTCGTTGAGGTCGTCGAAAGTGAGATAGCCCTGCTCCTTGGCCAGCTTAATGAGTTCGCGGAGCTTTTCCTGCACGTCGGGATGGTCGATCACACTGATCGGAGCCACGGCCTTGACCGGCACCGGCGCTGGCTTGGCGGCTTCCTTCGCGCCGCTCTTGCCATTCTTGCTGTGGACCACTGGAGCCTCTACCTTGGGAGCCTTCACCACCTTCTTCTTCGCCGACGCCTCTTTCGGAGCCTTGTGAGCTTTGGCTGGCTTGGCGGCCTTGCTCGTTTTCGAGGCCTTGACCTCCTTGGGTTTTTTCGCGGGCGTTTTGAGGGTCTTCTTTTTAGGGCTGGAGTGGGTCTTCTTGGCTGCTGACTTCGAAGGTTTCGGAGAGACTTTCTTGATTTTTTTGGGCATACCCGCGCGATGAATGAAGACTAGTTGTCCCCGCTACTGGGAACGCATCGCGCATTCAAAGAGGCGGGGACAAAGGCCGCGCAATATCAGAGAGTCGTTTTTGGAGGTCAAGGATTTCTTTCTGCAGTTTCGCTACCTCGTCGCCGGGTAGATCCGGGGTGCGCATCCGGGCTTGCCGCGATTCCATGCGAAGCTTGATTTTACGCCGCTCCAGCGCCCGCCAGCAGTCGTGGGCGATGGCCATTGGAAGGCTCGGCGGCTTGTCTTCGAGCAGGCCCGAGATGGCCGATTCTTCAGTCGCGTCGAGAGTGGTTAAAAATACGTGAATCGACGCGGGTTCATCCGGTCGCAGGTCGGCCCCGAGGATTTTGACCAACAGCGCCGCCTCGGGATCGTCCCCGAGCATCGCATCCCACGGTTCGTCGAGGAGCCATTCGCGGGCGGCGGCATCGCGCAAGGCCACCTGGGCAAGGAGCCGCATCGTCGGTTCGAGCACGATCGGCATCGGCTCATCGGGCGAATGCTCCTGCGGCTCGGCCTTTTTTTCGGTCGGCGCCTTGAGCAGCTTCACAAACTCCTGGGCCGACACTTCCAGCCGCTGCGTCACCGTGTGCATCACCGTTTCCCTCAGCACGGCATCGCGGATCAGGCTGATTGACTCCGCCATCTTTCGCGCCGCGGCCATTTTGCCCCGTGGCGTGTCGAAGTCCGGCTTGCTCGCCAGGCGATCGATCTGGAAATCAAAGAAGTCCTTCGCTGCCACGACCCGCTCCCGGAAGGCCTCCGCCCCTTTCCCGCGAATCATCGAATCCGGATCCTCTCCTGGCGGCATCTCGACGACGCGCACGATCAGATTCTCCGCGAGCAGCGACGCCAGCGAACGCTCCGCCGCCTTTTCCCCCGCGATATCCGCATCGAAGCACAGCACCACTTCCTCCACGTAGCGCTTCAAAATCCGCGCCTGCTTCTCCGTGAACGCCGTCCCCTGCGGCGCGATGACATTCTGCACCCCGGCCTCGAATGCCGTGATCAAATCGAGCTGTCCCTCGCAGACGATCGCCGATTTCGCGTCGATCAGTGGCCGCTTCGATTTGTGCAGGCCGAAAAGCACCGCGCCCTTGGTGAAGAGTATCGTCTCCGGCGAGTTCACGTATTTCGCCGCCTTCGCATCGGCCTCGAGCACGCGCCCGCTGAAAGCGATCACCTCGCCCGTGTCGTTGCAAATCGGGAACATCACCCGCGCTCGAAACCGGTCATAAAATTGACGCGCGCCGCCGCGCGCGCCCTGCGGGCTGCCTTCAGCAGTCTTTCTCGCACCGCTCGAATCCCCTCGCGGCTGTTCCTCGTCGCGCGGTTTTACCAGCCCGCTTGCCACAAGTTCCTCATCCGAAAATCCCTTCTCCTCGCCAAAGGCCCGCATCGCATCCCACTCGTCCGGCGCGTAGCCGATTTTCCACGACTTCGCCACCTCGCCGACGATGCCGCGGCTCTTGAGATAATCCCGCGCGATCTGCGCCGAGGGTTTTTTCATCAGGTGCCAGTGGAAAAAGTCCGCTGCCTCCGCATGCAGTGCGAGCAACCGGCGCCGCATCGAATACCGCGCCGTATCCTCCGCGCTCATCTCGCCCTGCTCGATCCGAATCCCCGCTCGCTCCGCCAGCTTCTTCGCCGCCGCGATGAAATCCAGGTTCTCATAATTCATGACAAAGCGGATCACCGACCCGCCTGCGCCGCAGCCAAAGCACTTGAAGATCTGCCGCTGCGGATTGACCGAAAACGACGGGGTGCGCTCCTGATGAAACGGACAGAGCGCCTTGAAAACCGGCCCCGAGCGCTTCAAGGGAAAATACCCGCCGATCACCTCGACGATGTCATTCGCCGCGGTGATTTGCTCGATGGTTTCCGGCGGGATGAGACTCACGCCCGCACCCTAGCTCATCGCGCCAGTCGGGGAAGAAATTTGCGGCGCTTCGCCCGGCGGTGCGCCATTGCTTTCTCCCGCCCCGCCGCTAACCTGCCGCGCCTTGGATTACACCGCGATCAACCTTGAAGAAAAAATCGGCAAGACCGTGGGACGGCGACGGCAGGTGCGCGATGCCTTCCGCTACGGGATGGGCTTGCAACGCCTCGGCGCGGAGCTTTCGCGGTCGCTCGGCGGCCCTCGTTATCCCAAGGGCGTGTTCAAGTTTCACTCCCACGAGGAAGCCGACGCATGGATGATGAAATACCAGATTCGCTCGGCGACGAAGCGGCGCTAGAGCCGCGTTCGCCTGAGCAGGGCGATCTCGTAGCGCTCTGTCGGCAACTCAACGCGCTGGGAGCCCGCTATCTCGTGTGCGGCGGTTTTGCCATCATCCACGCGGGCTACGCGCGGTTCACGGGCGACATCGATCTGCTCGTGGATGTGGCTTTGGACAACGAGGCGAAAGTTTTTCAGGCGCTGGAAATTTTTTCCGACAAGGCCGTCCGCGAACTCAATCCTGGCGACATCGCCAAGTATGTCGTCTGCCGGGTGGCCGACGAGGTGCTGGTGGATTTGATGGGTTCCGCCTCGGGCATCGAATATGCCGAGGCCGCGCGCGAAGTGGTCGTCCGCGAGATCGACGGAGTCGCGATCCCCTTCGCCTCGCCGCAATTGCTCTGGCGGATGAAGCGGCACACCCATCGCGTCAAGGACGCACCCGACCTGCTCTTTCTGCGCCAATGGTTTGAGGCCAGCGGGCTCACGCCTCCGGAGTAGTTTTCACGGCGACTGAAAAGATTGCGACCAGCGGCAGGCAACGGGTATTGAGCATGCCTATGTTTCCCCGAATCGTCCTGCTCGCTTACACCTTTCTTGCCGTGGCCGTTGCAGCCCACGCCGCACCGCCGCCGAATGTCGTTCTGATCATCTCCGACGATCAGGCATGGGGCGACTACGGCTTCATGGGCCACCCGCAGGTCCGCACGCCGCACCTCGACCGGCTCGCGGCGCAGAGTCTCATCTTCCCGCGCGGTTATGTGCCGTCGAGCCTCTGCTGCCCGAGCCTCGCGTCGATCATCACCGGGCGTTACCCGCACCAGAATGGCATCACCAGCAACGACCCCACGCTGCCGCCCACGGTGAAGGGGCGCGAGAGGGCGCAGCATCCACTCTTTCGCGAAGGACGGCGGACGATGAACGGCTTCATGGAAAAAGCAGCCACGCTCCCGCGAGTCCTCGGCGAGCGCGGCTACCTCAGCTTCCAGACGGGTAAATGGTGGCAGGGACATTTCAGCTCGGGCGGTTTCACCCACGGCATGAGCGCGGGTGATGAAGACAAGGGCGGGCGGCACGGCGACGCGGGCTTGAAGATCGGGCGCGAGACGATGCAGCCGATCTACGATTTCATCGGCACGGCGCAGGCGGAGAAAAAGCCCTTCGTCGTCTGGTATGCCCCGATGCTCCCCCACGATCCGCACACCGCGCCGGATCGCATCCTCGGGAAATACAAGCCGCTCACGCCGAGCCTGCACGTGGCGAAGTATTGGGCGAATGTGGAGTGGTTCGACGAGACCTGCGGCCAGCTCCTCGATCATCTGGAAAAGCTCGGCCTCGCCGAGAACACGATCGTCGTTTACGTCACCGACAACGGTTGGATTCAGGATCCGGCGTCGCCGAAGTTTGCGGCTAAGTCCAAACAATCGCCGTACGACGGCGGCCTGCGCACGCCGATCATGATCAAATGGCCGGGCAAGATCGCGCCGCGCAAAAGCGAAGCGCTCGCGTCTTCACTCGATATTTACCCGACGCTCCTCACCGCCCTCGGCGTGAAGCCCGCCGCCGATCTCCCGGGACTCAACCTCCTCGATGACGCCGCCGTGGCGCAGCGCAAGCAGCTCTTCGGCGAATGCTTCACCCACGACGCCAAAGACCTCGCCAACCCCGCCGCGAGCCTGCGCTGGCGCTGGACGATCGAAGGCCACACCAAGCTGATCGTGCCCACCGCGCAAAATGAGCCGAACGAAAAGGTCGAGCTCTACGACCTCGCGGCCGACCCGAAGGAGGAGAAAAACCTCGCCGCGACCCAGCCCGCGCGCGTGGCCGATTTGACGAAGAAGCTCGACGCCTGGTGGCCGGCCACGAAGCCGTAACCGCTACTCGCCGGGCATCGCCCAGAACTTCCGCGCGGCTTCGCTCCAGTCGCGATTCTGCACGGTGCGATGCGCCTCGATGCTCATCGCGTGGCGCAGACTGGAATCGGCCACGATCCGCTCGACGTGCCGCGTGAAATCTTCCACATCGAGCGCGCGGGTGATGAATCCGGTCTGGCCGTGCACGATCAGAT
>Ga0163144_10010290_pt1 | contig 19955 bp, 16 predicted proteins | sample OliLak19BULKMAT1_FD_123175 | JGI IMG/M metagenome (GOLD analysis project Ga0163144, IMG submission 123175) | Freshwater microbial mat bacterial communities from Lake Vanda, McMurdo Dry Valleys, Antarctica - Oligotrophic Lake LV.19.BULKMAT1 | ecosystem: Environmental > Aquatic > Freshwater >... | reverse complement strand
GTCTGTAGATACGAAAGGTAAAGGCTGCGTTGTTACCGTGAAAACGAAAAAAGGAGAAGAGAAAATTGAGTGTGATATCGTTCTTTCTGCTGTTGGAATTGAAACCAATCTTCAAGGAATTGGTTTAGAAGATGTAGGCATTGCAACTGATAAAGGAAAAGTATTGGTGAATGATTTTTACCAAACAAATATTCCAGGTTATTATGCCATAGGTGATATCGTAAAAGGTCCTGCATTGGCGCACGTTGCGTCGGCAGAAGGAATTATTTGCGTAGAAAAAATTGCTGGTCTTCATGTTGAACCATTGGATTATGGAAACATCCCAGGATGTACTTATTGCAATCCAGAAGTTGCATCTGTTGGTATGACAGAAAAAGCGGCGAAAGATGCTGGCCACGAAATAAAAATCGGAAAATTCCCTTTCTCTGCTTCAGGAAAAGCAAGTGCATCTGGATCAAATGACGGTTTTGTTAAATTAATTTTCGATGCCAAATATGGTGAACTTTTAGGCGCTCACATGATTGGTGGTAACGTTACTGAAATGATTGCAGAAATTGTTGCCATCAGAAAATTAGAAACTACAGGTCACGAAATAATTAAAACTGTTCATCCACATCCAACATTAAGCGAAGCCATCATGGAGGCTGCAGCTGCTGCGTATGGTGAGGTGATTCATTTATAATATTTTTTAATTTTAAAAGTTAATGCGTGAACAAAATTTTTGTTCACGCATTTTTTTAATCGAGAATTTTTTTGTCAAAAATAAGAATCAGATGAAATGTGTTTTTTATATGTTGATTTGTATGCTTATTTTGAATTTCTCTCACTCGCAGAAAAGTTTTTTTAGTCAAGAAAAATCAATGAACTATTTATCGGATAACCAGGATTCAGAAAAAGACCCTTATTCAAGTATAACAATAGGTACAGATCTTGTTACAGATTTAACTGGCACACTCAATCTCTAGTTTAATTTAAGACCCCTTTGAACATTTTAGATTTCAATTAGGTATTGGTTTCTTGCCATTTAATTCCAATGTGATTTATAAATTATGCCAATAATTATAAATCTTACAGTGGTTTATGCCGATTGGAAAGAAGTTTGGTGCAATAAAGAGAAACGGAATTGGACCATTACTTATTTCACATCGGTATAATTCCAATATCGAAAGGATGAACATTATTAGAAATTCAGAATTAACTGTACGCGATTTACAATTGTCAAATGGCTTTTATTATTCGGCCGGGGTGCATTGCGTTTTGTATTTTCCTTATTTTGAATCAACTTATTTTTGTTATTTAGACTATAATCATTGGCAATACATAGCACAACGAGTTTTTGATTTACAAAAATTCAAAATGATTTTGAAGGAGAAGGAGAGATAGAATTATTTGCAGGAATTTCAGTTGATTTGCACATTGGAGTATTTCTTGGAATCGAAAAAACAAAAACGAATGATAACTTTAATTCACTTTCAGCAATCATCTACCGAGACAATGATTATAAAGATCCTGGTGATATTGGTAAAACTTTATTTGGTGGTTTTGATATTGGAATTGGTTTGAATTATAATTTCAACGTTTAGTTCAAATTGGGCAATTGAATTGCTTAAAGCGGTATACTCAAATTCTTGAAAGTTAACATACCCACTACTAAGTGCTCTTAAAAGTTTTATTTGCAATATGTTCAGTAACAGTAATTAAATCGTATATTCGGCCCAACTCAAAACTTATCGAACGAATGAAAAATTTGCTCATTGCATGTTTGGCCACCGCGTTTTTTGGCAATAATTTATTTTCTCAAGATGACATGGACGAAATTTTTGACGACGGAATGAAGGAATCAAAAATTGGAATAGGAACAGATTTTATTACAAATTTTTCAGGAACAATTAATCTCCATGCTACAGTTCGACCAATAGAATTAATAGCGTTGCGCGTAGGTATTGGCTTTCTGCCTTTAAAAAAACACACCGATTTATTTAATCATTTAGGAGAAGGAAATCGTCCAGTTATCGATACTGCCTTATCAAAAGGTTTTTTTTATACGGCCGCTGTACATTTTATTCGGCCTACCGGAATTGCTGGTTTCGAATATTCCTATTACTTCAATTTTAAACATTGGAGTTATACTGCACAAGAACAATTTGACTTAAAAAAATTCAAAGCGTGTTTTGGAATGGGTTATCAATATCAGTTAATAGCAGGCATATCAATTGAAGCCCGCGTTGGTGTTTATTTAGGTAGAGAAGTGGTTGCGGCAAATGAACAATTTGTTTACTCATCAGATTTCAGTTTTCATGACTATTATTTAGAAGATGTAGGCGATCGTGGAAGTAGTTTTTTCAATGGCTTTGATGTTGGTATAGGTGTTAATTACAATTTTTAATTTTTTTAATTTAAATCCCAAATTTATGAAGTGTTTTTTTGCAATTATTTTTATGTATGGATCAATTGTTTATGCTCAGGATACTGAGTTTACAGGAACCATAAACTGGAGTGTGTTATTTGATGTGAACAAAAAAACCTTGGCACCCGATATCATTGGTCAGGACGGAAGTAGTATTTATTTATCGCGATTTATAAAAGGTGATCGTCACATTGAAAAATATAGTCTTGCAAATTTATCATTGATATCGTCGGTCGAAATTGAATTGGAGTACAATGAAAAAGAGCTGATGCTGATTAATCAATTTATGTATGGTGGTTCTCCAACTTTATTGACAGCATTCTACAACAAAAAAACGAAAAAATCTTATTTGTTTTTACAAACTATTGATCCATCTACGTTAGCAATTTCAGCACCATTAAAAATTGCTGAAGTTCAAAACATGGTTCAAAATGGTATGGGATTAAGTTTATACGGTGCACTAGGTGGTAATGTTGGAATGATTGGTTTATTGCAATCTGGTGCTAATTTTTACAGCTCAGAAAGTCAAGAATTTGGTTTTGTTATGTGTCCAAACATCACGGATGCAACAAGTGAAGATGATATAAAAATTGGCAATTATGATTTCAAAGCGACATTGTATAACGACCAAAAAGAAGTGATTGCAGAATCAGATTTTAAATTGCCCTTTGCAAACTCTGTAATAATTAGTACAAAAGTTTCGAACGAAGGAGACGTGTTTATGTTAGGCTATGATCAAGTGAAAGATGAAGACAGTAAAAAAACTCTTTTTGGTTATCAAAAAATGAAAATGTCTTCCATTAAATTGTTGGTACTTGATGTAACGAAAGGTGACATTGAATTACTCGATATAGAAGTAGCTGGAAGAAATATAGAAATGTTGCGATTTGAATTAACAGAAAAAGGCGGCGTTGATGTAGGCGGTTTGTTAAGTGCAGAAGGAACTGGAGTAAACGGAAGTTTTTTAATCAAGTTTGATGAAGGTATGTCAGAAACTAGTTCAAAAGTTGCTGATTTTGAATCTGACTTTATCACAACAAGCTGGTCTGAAAAAAAGAAAGAAGATTTAGACAAAAAGAAAGACAAAGGCAAAAAAGTGGACGAACCTGAATTGTACAATTATTATATAGATCATTTTATTACCAAAGAAGATGGTAGCACTTTATTATTGGCCGAACAGTATTATGTGCGTGTTGTAACAACTACATCTACAACGGCAAATGGAGGAACGACAACGACAACGACTTATTACTATTATTACAACGATATCATTGCAATTAATTATGACGCAAGCGGTGAATTAATGTGGAAAACAATCATCAAGAAAAAACAAATGAGTAGAAATGATGGTGGTTATTATTCCTCTTATTTTACCGTGGTTGAGGGTAACGATGTTCACATCATTTACAACGACAGTGAAGCCAATTATGTTGATACTGACGGAATGTCTAGCTCAGAAATTAAAGCCATGAAACGCTCAACCATTGGTGCGAAAGTTACGTTGAATGCCGATGGTTCTCAGTCTAAACAAAAGCTATTTGAGTTTGAAGAAGGTGGTCTAAAACTTGTTCCAAAAATTTGTGAAGAAGCCAATGATGGTATCGTTTTCCTGTATGCCAGAAGCATTAAAGGAGATAAGATTGGAACGATTGACTTTAACTAGATTTTTTGCGTTTAAATTACGCTAAGTTATTATACTAAAATATGAAAAGTTTGGCAGAGCAATATAATTTTAGGGCATTTGAGGTACTTTAAGCTTTTTTCTTTTGTGGTTATTTGTGTGAATTCATTGTTGATTCACGATATTTGTTTAAACAGTTATCAATTAAAATAGAAGTGAATATGCGTATATTAATAAGCATTGGTTTTTTTACCTTGTCCTTGTGCGGTTTTGCTCAACAAGCAAATAATTTTATCTCATTAAGATCAAAAGGAGATATTCCAACAGATTTTACAACTCTTTCTACGGATAAATATAAAACCGATGCGGCTGAAAATAAAGATGGCGACCTCGACAATGATTTCTTTTTGTCGACACGTTTTTTTATGGACGAACTTCTTTTAAGTGGAACGGTTTTATTCAACGACCCTGTTACAAACTATCTCAATAAAGTGGCACAATATGTTTTACGCAATGAGCCAGGACTGCTAAAAGAGTTGCGATTTTATGTATTGAAATCAAATACACCTAATGCATTTTCTACTGATCAGGGAATAATTCTTTTCACAACCGGCTTAATGGCGCAACTTGAAAATGAAGCACAATTGGCTTACATTATCTGTCACGAAATTTCGCATTACACAGAAAAACATGTGCGAAATGAATACGTAGAAAATCAAAATATTAAAAAAGGCCGAGGCGAATATCGACAATTGTCTTACAACGAGCGCATCAGTAAAATGAGTGTTTACAGCAAAGAGAAAGAATTAGATGCTGATCAAAAAGGAATTGACATCTATTTAAAATCAGAATACAGTGTAGAAGAAATTTTTAGCGGATTTGAAGTTTTGCTTTATTCCTATTTGCCATTTGAAGACATTAAATTTGATTCTACTTTTTTTAATACGGAGCATTTAATTATTCCTGGTGCATTATTTCCTGATACGGTGAATGAAATTACACAAGAAATAGATTATGATGACGTAGGTCACACGCATCCCAACATCGAAAAAAGAATAGATGCAGCATTTGATTATTTAGGTGATGACAAAGCAATTGGTGACAAAAAATTTGTGATTTCAGAAGAAGAATTTTTGTTAATGCGCGACTTAGCTCGTTTCGAAAATATTAATATTTATTTAGCTCAACGCGAGTATGGACATGCCTTGTATTCAATTTATTTATTGAAACGAAAATTTCCTAATAACCGTTTTTTAGATTTAGCAATGGTGAAAGCATTTTACGGTTTAACAAAATATAAAAACAATTCTCGTTATAATGAGGTGACCGAAAAAGTTGCTAAAGTAGAAGGTGAGAGTTATGTTCTGCATTGCTTTTTGAAAAATGTTTCTAGAGAACAATTGAATGTTATTTCATTTAGACATGCGTATGACATGATGAATAAATACCCGGGTGATAAAATATTTAAAGACTATTCGGATGATTTAAAACGTGAGCTAGCCTTGAAGTCTAATATTGATCCAGATGATTTTAAGGCAATGAGTTTTGATAGTCATAAAGAAACAACAACCGAAACAATTAAAACTTTTGACATTGAAGATTCTATTCGTAAAGTAGAAGCATCGGATTTGTCTAAATACGAAAAGATCAGACTTAAAAAAGAACTAAAAGCACTTGGCGAGGTGAACGTAATTTCTACAACTGATAAAGAATTTTATCTCTATTCATTGCATGACATTGTAAAAAATGGAGACTTTATAAAAGAACTAAAAGAAATTAAAAAGGAACAAGAAGCAATAGAAGAAGCCGAAGCTTTGGAACGTGAAAATGTGAAATATTCGATTTTCAAAACGAGTGAACATTTAGGAATTGATAAAGTAGTTGTTGTAGATCCGCTTTATGAAAACTATAAATTAAATGAAAATCGCAACCATTTAAAATCTGAAGATAAAAAACTAGGACTTACTGATATTTATACACAAGATTATAAAAAATTGGATTTGGAAACAGACTTAGTTGATTCAAAAAACTTACTGAAATCAGATGTGGACGAATACAACGACCTTGGCTTATTGATGCAGTGGTTGTCAGAAATTGTTGCACATGATGAGATTGATATGATTGCGTCAAACCGCGATCAAATGAATGACTTGAGTAACAAATATGGAACATCACATTTTCTTTTCTCAGGAATTTTTGCGTACAAGGAACGCACGCAGATGAAAAATGCTCATTGGTATGGAATCATGTTGGTTTATACAATCCCACTTGTAGTAATTGACTTATTAATCGTTCACAATTATTTTGAAATTGTTGCTTTGAGTGTTGATGCTTCTACCGATAAAATTGAATTTGTACAATCCACAGAAGTCAATTTAAAAAGTATTGACGGTATTATGAAAGCCTATGTTTATGACGTGTTGTATCAATTGAGTTCTGAACCAAAATCAAAAAAATAATGAAAAGATTTATTTCAATTGTTGCTGCATTTTTTTATTTACTAGTTGGTTTTTCACAATCAGGCTATTTAGGTAAAAACAATGGGTTGGATTTACGTATTTCAGTTGGTCCGTCATATCGCATGGTTAATGAAATTGATAATTTGGACCGTTCTGTTCAGCGAATTAAACTAGCAACAACTAGTTATTCACTTTCTTACACAAGAGTTTTAACACGTAATTTTGAATTAAGCCTGGGGTATCAATTTGCAAATGTTCAATGCACTGTTGAGGATAGATTCTTTAAAGAGTCTGTTAGTGTTGATTATGGTCCAAGTTATGGAAGTTGGTATAATAGCCGATTAATTGATGAGCCTAGAATTAAATATCATGGTGGTGTAATAGGATTTAATTTTTATCGATTAGGCAGTATTGCACCAATTGGAAAATACGTTGGTTTTAGTTTTTCTTTTGGACGTTCTGTTTTTGATTCAACTAATACAATTGTAGTTGGTGAACGTGACAATAATTATATCAAGAATTCATTTTTTAAAACTGTAAGTAATATTAATTCATCCGATTCAATTTCTCTAGCAACTACTGCTGTAAATAATTGGAATTTAAAAGCACGATTTGGAAGAAATTATCCTTTGACTGATTTTTTAATTTTATCAGTTGGTATGTCTTTTCCAATTATTTCTAGTTATAGATCAGGATTCAATACACAACTTGGTTTTCAATTAAACAACATTTACAAAATTGACCATAACGGCAATTGGATAAGTTATTTGATGAACTCAGTCAAAGCTTATCATCTTGTTACAATTGATATAGGACTTAAATTTCTATTTTAACAATAGCGAATGAATCTTCAATGAAACTATTTTTTTTGATTTCAATTTTTTTCTGTTTTCAACTATTCATTTTTTGCCAATCTGGATATTTAGGAAGTAAAAATTATATTGAGTTAAAAATAGGAATGGTGCCATCCTATCGTTTTCAAAATGTTGTAAAGGACGATGTGTCGAAAGAACGATTGAAATATGGAAATGTAAGCTATAGATTTGCGTATACACGTTTGTTAGCTAGTAATGTTGAATTGTCGCTTGGTTATGATTTTTCAAGAATCAATTGTATCTCAACTGGAAATGTATTTGATCAATGGGATACTTTGTATAATAGCCCCGCCCCATTCGATTACGAAGTTGAATCGTACAATCAAATGTTTTTAGATGATCCGCGAATGACGTATCACGGCGCTACGATTGGATTAAATTTTTATCGTCTCGGAAGTTTAGCGCCAATTGGTAAGTTCATCGGTTTTTCTTTTTCGGTTGGAAAAGCAAAGATGAAAGAAGGACAAGAAGTTATTGTTGGTCAACGACTACTACCTGATAAAGAAAATTTCTTTCGTACAAAAAGCGCTATTGGTGATAAAGATTTAATCTTAATTCCAAATGAAGTAAATATTACTGCTGTCCATCTGAAAGCTCGTATAGGAAGAAATTATCCTATTCATGATAATTTGATGCTTTCTGTTGGCATGTCTTTTCCAGTTGTTTCTTATTACTCAAACGGTATAGTAGAAACTGTTGGTGGATTTTTAAATAAGGAAGGATATGATATTTCAGAAAAGATTACTTCAACATCATGGGTTCGTTATTCAATGACTTCTGTAAAAAGATACAACCGCTTGATGCTAGAAGTAGCTATTCGATACCATTTTTAAAATAGCTGATATTTTTGACAACTAGCCGAAATTGGAATAGGTCTATTTGTAAGCACCTTCTGATTTTGGTCGACAACTTTTACTTGTTTATACGCATTGTTCTCATAATAATTGGTGTCAATAAAATTAATGCCAATATCATCAACACAATCCAAGCCGCCTGAACTATAATAATTAACAAGTGAGTCATCTCCAATAAATTTTCCGTCTAAAAAAACGCTAATAAAAACAGAACCTGAATCAGCAAAAAAATCGTCGTAGTCATTTTCGTCCCAATAAAAATTACCTTGGCATTTATAAAAACAACTTTGGTCATGTTTTTTTGCGTCGACACTGTAATTAATTGCCTTGTTGTCTGTACAGCCATGCTTTTTAAGGCATGCGCTAAGTGAAACAATAATCGCAATTGCGCAAATAATTTTTACCATGTGATAAAGATAAACAAATTAAATTTTTTCCAAATATTTTAGTGTAACGTTATCACAGGTTCCAATTTTTAAATAATTATGAAATCGTGGAAATCAACAGTAATAATACTAGAACTATTTTTATTGGCCTTCGATTAAATCAAAGTAAACTTTTAACGGCTTTCTATTTTTGAGCCAACCAGCGTGATAAAAAGCAATCATAAACAGAATAGTATTTTCCTTTTTCGGATTCATTGGTGTAAATCATTTCTTTTGTGAGTAATGATTCAAGGCTTCGCTGAATTACCGATGATGGACCAAGTCGGTATTTTTGCGAGATCAATTTTGAGTTAGGTTGATACATTTTATCCTCTCGCGCAATTGCCTTTAGCAGTGCCCATTGATTGGGTGTTAACATTGTTCGATATTGGAAATAAACTACCTCGTTTTGATTCAGCAACAAATGTGCAGCCATTTGTACCTGTTGCAATTCTATTTTTTTTTCAGATGTTGAAAATAGTTTATTGCAAAGTGATTGTGTATAATAGGTGTGCAATTTTGTGAAAGTAACGATAAAATCAAGCGACTCGTCATTAATCTTACGCGAATTAATTTCAAATTGTTTGCGAATAAATTCTTTGTATTTCGCTTCATCTATTTCATGTAATTCTATACTTTGTGTACTCGCAAAAAATGGTCGCTTAGCGTGGAGAAACATTTCAGCCAGTAAATGGGGACTACTTCCACTAAAAATAAACCGAACATTTTTAAGCTGTTGAATTTGTGTGCGCAAAATGGCCTCAATGTTCTTTTCTGGATATTGAGTGACTTGTTGAAATTCATCAATCGCTATTACAATTAGTTTATTTTGACTGTCTAAAAAAGAAAGAATTCCTTTTAAGGTGTATTCGAATTGTTTTGGTTGACTATAATCCAACGTTACCGAAGGTTGTCCTGTCAATTCATCGTAATTGATAACTGGTCGTAGTTGTTTAATAAATTCAGTGGCGCTTTTCCAGAATGCCTTTTTAGGTTGAACGGTATGCAACATAGAAGATGCCAAACGATTTACAAAATCACGCAAATTTTCGGTGTCAAAAATATCTACGTAAATTCCAATGCCTTTTTTTCTTTTTTCAAGTAGATGAATGGTGTGCTTAAGTAAGCCCGTCTTGCCCATTCTCCTAATTGACAACAGAGTTGTGTTAATTCCGTTAACTGCGTTACTAATAAGGTGAGCGGTTTCGTTTTCTCGGTCACAAAATAGGTCTGCATCCCCATAACCGCTCACAATAAATGGGTTAAAGTTTATGTTTTTATCCATAACACAAATGTACAAATAATATTACACAAAATGCGTTACACAAAATGCGTTACGCATAATGCGGTATTTTATCTATTTGTAAATCAAGTAGATGTTTGTCTTTGTTTGGAAATTAGTTGAGTTCTTTTAAGTAATTCAACGCTACTTCGGCAAGTAATTTAATGTTACCTTCCGAAAAATCAAACTCTACGCCAGCAGTTTTGTAAATAGATTTGATGTCTTTTGTATAACCTACAGCTAATCCTTTTTTATAATCTTCAATTGCTTTTTTCTCATTCTGCAAGGCATTTTTCCAGACACCCAAAGCACCCAATTGTGCAAAACCATATTCGATGTAATAGAAAGGAACCTCAAATAAATGAAGTTGTTTGTGCCAACTATAAACGCGTCCATTTTCGTAACCTGTCCAATCTGTTAAGCCAGTTCCAAAACGTGAACTAATTTCTAACCATTTTGTTGTTCGTTCTTCACGATTGTGTTTTGGGTTTTCATAGATCCAATGTTGAAAAGCATCAATGGTAGCAATCCATGGCAAAACCATTAAGATCGATTCAAGATGCTCTTTTTTCGCACGCTTTAAATCGTCTTCGGTTGTGTAAAAAATTTCCCAATAATTCATGCTCAATAATTCCATCGACATGGAAGCAAGCTCTGCTACTTCACTTGGAAAACTTTTGTATGAAGTGAGTTCTAAATCTTTCGTTAAAAAAGAATGAATGGCATGGCCGCCTTCATGAACCATTGTAATTACATCTCTGTCTGAACCTGCGGCATTCATAAAAATAAAAGGAACACCAATTTCGTAAAGCGGATAATTGTATCCACCTGGGGCTTTTCCTTTTTTTGATTCCAAATCCAAATGGCCAATTTCTTGCATCGTTGCAATACAATCTGCAAAATACGGATCGAGTTTATTAAATACAGCAATTGTTTTTTCTGTTAATTCGTTACCACCTTCAAAGGGTTTTAGTGGTTGTTTTCCATCAGGATCTGCACTTAAATCGTAAGGTTTGAATTTTTCAAAACCAAATTTTTTCAATTTTTCTTCTTGAATTTTTTTATAGATCGGAACAATGTGTTTTTCGATGGCGTCATGAAAATCAAAACAATCTTGAACCGAATAATCAAAGCGATTCATTTCTTTGAATTTATAGTCTCTGAAATTTTTATAACCTGCATTCAATGCAATTTGATGGCGTGTTTCAACAAGTTGATCAAAAATACCTTCCAATAATTCGTTGTCTTCATTTTTTCTGACAAACAACAAATCAAAAACTTCTTTACGCACATCTCTATTCGGATCTTTTAAAAACTTAGCCGCCTGAGGAGATGTTAAATCATTACCTTGATAATTGATGAGTTGCGCACCAATAATGCCACTATATTCTTGTGCAAGATTTTGAGTTTTTGAAAAAAGTTCAATGTTCTCTTCTCTAAAAAGTTCAATGGCACTTTCTACTTTCTTTAAATAAATTTTGTCCGCTTCATCAGTTAACTCTTTTTTGAAAGGTGAATCGTACAATTTTTTATTGAGCAAATTACTCACTTCAGAAATTGGTGGATTAATTTCGTTGACAAATTTATTGTATGATTCAGATGCTTCTTTGTCGGCTGTATTAATGGTCATTTTAATGTAACGCCAGGCCATGTCTTCTTCTAATACAGCATCGAGCTCACTGTTTTTCTTTAACCACAATTTAAATTCTTTCAGCGATGAAATTTTTTCTTCAAGTAATTTTTCGAAGTAGGGTTTAACATCATCGTAAGAATTAATTTTTAAATCTTCAGCAATAAAAATTCGTTTTGGTCGCTCTACTTTCATAATAATTTTAGGATAAAAAAAATGCTGACGGAAAGGTCAGCATTTTAAATTCAATTCGTTTCGTTCTTAAGATTTTTTAGCAGTTTTTTTCTCTTTAGAGTCAGTAACGCTCTTAGCTTTTTTAGCCCCATTAGTCTTCGCTTCTGCATCTGCAACTACAACTGCCTCTGCAACTTCTTTATTAGTTTCCGCTGCCTTTTCTTTACTAATTATACCCTTCTCAATTAAAATATTATACCACTGAAATAATTTTTTTACATCTGTATCATAAACTCTTTCTGCGTCATAGTTTGGTAAAAAAGTTACTAAATAGTCACGCAATTTTTTTACTTCTTCTTTTGGGCTGATAGATGCTTTATATTCTTCTTTCTCGGCTAACAGTTTTAATACTTCAGTTAATGGAATATCTTTTTCATAAGTGTACATACTGATATCGTCTAACGCAGAAATTTTGTCGCTTGCAAAAGCAGGAAACTTTTTGTCGTTATCTAACGATTGTACAATTATATTATTTCTGCCTTGAGCCGCAACTTTGTATAATCCCGGTTTGCCTGAAATTGAAATGATGCCTTTTAAATCCATTAATTTTTTTTTAGGTTGTAAAAGTAGTAATTTTTTCGTAAAGTCGGTTGATTAATTGTCCAAGCTTTTTTGTAGTGGACGGGCGGTTATTGAGCCTGTCGAAATGCGCCTCTTCCCAAAGAAAGATTTTAAATGAAAAAAAATTAATTCTTCACCAATTTATACGACTTGAAATTATTCTCGTAATAAATAGATAGAAAATAGGGTCCCGCAGCCAATTCGGGTAGATAGATGCTCAAAAATAATTCGTCCGAATTTAATTCGGAATATTCATAAACAATTTTACCTGAAATATCTGATAAGACTAGCTGAACATCATAATACTCATTCTTAATAATGTAAAGATATTCGCCGAACGGATTAGGGAAAAGAATAAATTCATTTTTGGACAATTCTTTAATTTGAGAAAGATCAACAAAAACTGGTAATGATGTATAAGAACAACCTTCAGGACTAAATACTTCTACAGAAAAATAACCAGTTGTATCTGGATTATAATATTGAGAATTTGAATTAGAAATTGGAATGCCTTCAAAGTACCAAATTAATGAATCGGATGCTGTTGTTATTAAGCCACCACCAATTATATTAATGAGTGGAAAAGTTGGTAATGTTCCTTTAATAACAATAATAGAGTCAGAAATTGCTTTGCATCCTTTTGGATTTGTCACTACAACAAAAACAGTATCGGTCGAATCCATGATGATAGATGAAGAAATCTCACCATTTTGCCATAAGTATGAATCAAAATTATTTTCTGCGGTTTCAAACAAAACAGGGTTGTCACAAATCAACGAATCGCCGAGAAGTGTCACGTCAAAATTAGTTTGATTGAGTAGGTTGAAAGTATTGATTTTGCCATAACCATAGGCGTTGTTAGGTGTAAGTCCTGTGTATAAATCTTCATAGCCATAAGTATGTAAATCATCTAGAAAATCTTGATAGGTTGAATTTGGACATTTTTCTAAATACAATGCAGCAATTCCAGCAACTACAGGCGATGCCATGGATGTTCCTCCATTTCTTACATGTTGTCCACCCCAGGCAAGCATAGAGGGATTAGAAATAATTAATGAAGAAGAAAGCCAAAGTGGGCATGCTGACAAAATGCCATCTCCTGTTGCTACAACATCAGGTTTGGTTACACCTGCTCTCGTAGGACCTTTACTTGAATTTATACTTAACTGACCAACCACACCACCTGTCACAATGTATTGATTGCCGTTTGCATCAATGTAATCGAATTGGTTTTTAAAATTCCCTACCGTTACAACTTTCGGAGAACAGGTCCAAGAACTTACAATTGTAGTTAGTGAATCATGATAATTATAATAAGCAACAGGAGGAAAATCGCTTACCAAAGGCATCGAAGTATTTTTAATATCAGAAGCCCCTATCCATGCGCCCGACCATAAATCGTATTCTCCGTCGCCAACTGTTTCAAATCGATATAAATAGGCTGATGAGTCGGGAGAATCAATCAACAATTCAATGTGATACACTCCATTAATTTCTTGTGTAGAAAATTCTACTGGGGCCAATTTATTTAGTCCTACCATGATTGAATCATAAGTTGTTACACCTAAAACATCTTGAATGTTATAGAATTGTGTGCGCCCTCTAAAATCATAAACCGGACTTGTATTATCTGCAGCAAAAGCAAATTCAACATTGTTTAAATCGGCTGTATCTGCCCACAAATCAAAATAAACGGCTGGTCCACCAAAACCAGAAGTCATGTTAACATTGAACCAACAGAAAGATGTATCAGCATCAACGACAGCATTTACATGGTATTTACCTTTGTTGCCTGAATTTCCTGCGGCCGCTACCATTATTCTACCCGGCATGTCGTCAAGTAAACTGTCAATAATTTGCGCAGCCGGATCGGTTCCATCGTGGCTTCCTAAATAATCTCCAAGACTAGCATTTACAACAACCGGTTTACCCAAAGTATCCGCCATTGAAAAAATAAAATCAACTGCATCGGCAATGGATAAAGTCCAATTTGCTAAACCTAAATCAGATTCTACAATTATAATATCGCTATCAGGAGCAACGCCTTTGTGTGTACCTGTTGCTAAACCGTTGCCAGAGCCTGCACCGGAAACTGTTGTGCCATGTGCATTGTTATCTAATGATGTGCATGCACCGTTATTAATTGCGGCGCTATCCCAAACCTGACCATATCCATATTTTCCGGGTGTAAGCAATACGTCATAACCCAATGTATGATCCCAATAATACAAAACACGTGTTGAACCATCTGCATTTTTAAAATCAAGATGATTGTAATCTATTCCAGTATCAATATAACCAACTATTACTCCTTTGCCAGTAAAAGGTGAAATGAGTGGAGCAGCGCCGTTGTGAACAGAATCAATGTTCTGTACAATTCGCATTGTATCATTTAATATTTCGGGTCTTGATGGTTCAAAATAAATTTGTTCAACAATTCCGTTTTCAATTAATGTAGTTAAAATAGCTGGTGTGCAACGAATGAAATGCCAATTGTTATTTTGATATTTATAAAAAACTGAATCAGCTCGCTGAATGGCTTCTGTATTACCTTTTACAGCAAAGTTAGTGACCTCTTGTGGAAATCTTTTTTTGTAGAAACCATAAGAAATGCTTTCTCCCGCCAGATTTGTCTGTGCGAACAAAGTCATTCCTAAAAAGAAGACCGCAATAAGACTAATTATGCGTTTAAATATCATGAATCTATTCTTAAAGACGTAGTTGAATCTCAAATGGTTTACACAAATTTACATTAATTTTAGAACGATCATACGCATTCTTTGCCATTTGTGTCATTTATTGATTCTGATTAAAAAAGAATTTCTACTTTTACTACATACAAAACTTAATAAAATGAAGAGGATTATAAATTGGATTTTCATTGCGCTTTTATTTATTGCCAATACTGGAATTAGTCAAGAGGTTGACAAAAAAATTCTGAACTGGTACAACGGTGCTAAATTTGGAATGAGCACAGATATTGCTTATCAAAAATTATTGGAAGGTAAACAATCTACTACGGTAATTGTTGCGGTGATTGATTCTGGTGTTGATATTGAGCATGAAGACTTAGTGGGCAAAATTTGGATTAATACAGATGAAATACCTGGCAATAAAATTGATGATGATAATAATGGTTACATCGATGATATTCATGGTTGGAATTTTCTTGGTAATCCAGATGGTGAAAATTTAGTACACGAACAACTGGAGATGACTAGAATTTATACATCTTACGAAAGTAGATTTGCGGGAAAAAATTACGATGGCTTGACGGAAGCGGAAAAAGAAGAATACAGCGAGTATAAAAAAATTAAGGAAATTGTTGAAAAGGAAATTAAGTCAATCAATGAAACCAACGATCAAATTCAGCAAATTGTTGATCAAATGAATGAGGCTGATACAAAATTGAAAAAAGGATTAGGTGAAAATTATACCATGAAAGATTTGAAAAAAATCAAAGAAGGTGATGAAATGTACCTGGAAGCAGAGTTGTTATTAAGAATTAATAGTTTTGGTTATACGATTGAAGCATTACAAGAATACTTAGATCATTTAGAAAGTCAATTAGAATATCATTACAACGTCGATTACAATGCAAGAAAAATTGTTGGTGATAACCCAAATGATTTTAATGACAAATCTTATGGGAATAATGATGTTGAAGGTCCAGATGCCCTGCATGGAACACATTGTTCAGGTATCATAGCAGCAAATCGTGGAAATGGAAAAGGAAATGATGGTGTTGCAGATAATGTTTTGATTATGTCGTTGCGTGCGGTTCCTGATGGTGATGAGCGTGATAAAGATATCGCACTAGCTATTCGTTATGCAGTTGATAATGGTGCACAAGTGGTTAACATGAGTTTTGGAAAATCATACTCTCCGTACAAAGAAGAGGTGATTGCTGCAATACGATATGCTGAAGAAAAAGGTGTATTATTAGTTCACGCTGCTGGTAATGATGGCAAAGATATTGGTGAAGAAGATAATTATCCATCTCCGCAATATCCATCAATGAGTACAAAATTCACGAATTGGTTAGAAATAGGAGCGTCTAGTCGTTATAAAAAAGAATTGGCGGCAAACTTCTCTAATTATTCTGATAAAATGGTAGACGTTTATGCGCCTGGATTAGAAATTTGGTCAACTGTTCCACAAAGCGAATATTATGAAACACAAGGAACATCAATGGCAGCGCCAATGGTAACTGGTGTTGCTGCTTTGTTGAAATCATATTTTCCGAAATTAACCATGTTCGAAATTAAAGACATCATCCTTGCCTCGGCAAAAGATGTAAGCGAAATGGAAACTACATTGCCAGGCGATGCACAAAGAGTTCCTTTTGGTGCGCTTTCCGTTACTGGTGGTATCGTTAATGTTTACAACGCTGTTTTATTGGCCGAAGAGAAATCTGCAGGAAAATAATTTTAAAAAATATCTTTCGATTCAAATACTTTTTTGATTGAAATTCAGTTTTAATGCCATCGATACAAGTCGGTGGCATTTTTTTTGATAAGATTGCATAACATACAAGAATACATGAATCTAAAAAGAATTTGTTTTGTTGCTTTTTTTACAAGCCTTTCAGGAATTTTATTTGCTCAAAACATTACTACATTTACTGATGCAAACCGACGGCTCTATGAATTCAATGCGGGAGCCGTTCAGCAAATTTATTATCAAATAACCAAAGATGTTTTAGTGAGTACAAAACACATTTGTATTGTCGATTCTAAAGGAGATGTTTATGTTTATTTTGATGGAACAAAAGAGATGATTGCTCAAACTCATTCCGAAATTATTAATACAGATCATTTGCTTTTTGTGCGCACGGCAACAATTTTAAGAATATTTGATCAAGGGGTAATTCACATGTTAAGCCCAAATGCTATTAGTTGGGGGGTGGGCGATAGTCTAGTTTTATTTCAGGATGTGATCGGTGGTTATTTAAAGTATTATTATCAAAATGAGGTTGTAGAGCTTTCAATGATGGTGGGTAATTATCCTATCATGCCGGGAGAAGTAGGTAGCAATGTCTTTGTTTTTAAAGCAAATGGTGGAAGTAATTCTGTTTTTTGGCACGGAAAATTTTTCGAACTTTTTAACTCTCAATCCTCTACAACTTTTTCTGCTGGACAAGATGTAGTTGCATTCAACGATCCTATCAACAATACCTTTACTGCTTTTGATAATGGCTATATCATTGACCTTGAGCGTCAATTTGCTAAAACCTACACCGCTGGTGATAATTTTATTTATTACTTGGATGCCAATGATGTACACAAAGTGGTGCGAGAAGAAAGGGTAATTGAATTGGGACTTATTATTCAGATTGTTGCCGTTACAGATAGCCTAGTGATATATACTGATATTGGTGCTACAAAGGTTTGGTTCAACGAAAAAATCTTTCAAATTTTCAACAATAAAATTACGGATTACCAAACAGATGGTGGAATAATTGCCTACAAAAATGCCGTTGGAGGTGTAAGTGCATTTATCCGAGGAAAAGAAATTGACATTACGAAGACACGTGTTGATAACTTTAAGCTCGTAGGAAGCACGGTATTGCTGCAATTCGGGCCTTCGTCGTATTCTGTTTGGTGGAACGGAAAAATCTATGATTTTTAAGATTATATTTGTTCAAAATTTTTGAAAAATGAACAGTTGGTATACAGTTAAAGTAAAATTCACAAAAGAATTTCAAGACGGAACATTAAAAAGAGTGACTGAGCCATATTTGGTGAATTCTCTTTCATTTACAGAAGCTGAAGCTCGTATTTATACAGAGGTTGGAGAGTTTATTCGTGGAGAGTTCATCGTAACATCAATCGCAAAAACTGATTTTGCAGATATTTTCCATTATGATGATGCAGAAAAATGGTACAAATGCAAAGTATCGTATGTAACAGAAGATGCTGATTCTGGCAAAGAGAAAAAGGTAAATAATAGTTTTTTAGTTTCTGCTCACACAACAAAAGAAGCTTACGAACGAATTGAGGAAAGCTTAAAAGGCCTAATGGCTTCTTACGAAATACCTGCAATTAATTTGACGACTATCGTGGAGATTTTTCCTTTTGAAGGTGAAGACACTCCAAAAAAGAAATCAAAAGCTAAAGCTAAAACAAAAAATTCTTCAAGAATAAAAGTTGCCTACAACGCTTCTGAAGAAGAGTAGTTTTAGACTTAGGGTTTCTAAACAAGTTTCTTAAAAAGGTATTTTTTAAATTTGGCGTCGAGTGCGTACAAAACACTCGATGGCCATTTACCAACTGCCGATTAACCTTTATGACAGACCACCTTGATAAAACTAGAAACGAGCGCAACGACTTCTCAAAAGGAAATCTTGACGCAACTTCTCATCCTGACCCGATGTTGTTTTTCAGTGAATGGTATCGCGAAGCCCACGAAAAAAATTGTGCCGATCCACATGCTTTAGTTTTAGGAACAGTTTCAAATAATCAACCTTCTTCACGAATTGTTTACATGCGCGATTTGCTCGAGGAAGGTTTTGTTATTTATACAAATTACCTAAGCAGAAAAGGTGAAGAGATTGATTTAAATAATAAAGTGTCCGCGCTTTTTTATTGGGATTGTGCTGAACGCCAAGTGCGAATTGAAGGTTCAATAGAAAAAATAGATCCGCTTATTTCAGACGATTATTTTGCATCTCGACCGCGCATGAGCCAAATAGGAGCCTGGGCGTCTGATCAAAGCAAAGAGATTGTGGATCGGAAAACGTTGGAAGAAAAAGTAAAATTCTACGAAGAAAAATTTCCGAATAGAGTTCCGCGTCCACCGCATTGGGGAGGTTATTTAATTCGTCCGCATTATTTTGAGTTTTGGCAAGGACGAGTTGGTCGTTTACATGATCGGATCTGTTATGAGAGGCAAAATACTTCTTGGAGAATTTATCGAATTAGTCCCTAAAGGGAAATTCAAAAAACAAATACCAAAATTCCAAATTTATAATTCACTGTATCTTTAACACTATCTTTAATACCATCATAATTCACGGAATTTCGAACACTGTTTTGAATTTTGTTTTTTGAATTTTGATTTTTTTTACCGTGAATTTCTACTTAAACAAATATGGCTTTTTAGTTCCGCAGATTTCTGAATTACCTTCAGAAAAATTGGGAATGATTGTTGTCATCCCGTGTTTTAATGAAACTAATTTAATTCTAAGTTTAGCGTCATTGAAAAATTGTGACAAACCAACTTGTGATGTTGAAGTAATTGTTGTCATAAATTCAGGAACAGAACATAGTGATGAAATTAAAACTAAAAATCTTCAAACATTGGCTGAGGCAAAAACCTGGTCAGATCAAAATTCAACAAGTCAATTAAATTTTCATTTTATTTATGTCGACAATCTTCCTCAAAAACACGCAGGTGTTGGTCTCGCAAGAAAAATAGGAATGGACGAGGCCGTTGCCCGATTTGAGTCAATCAATAAAGACGGAATAATTATTTGTTATGACGCAGATAGTTTATGTGATAAAAATTATCTGAAAGAAATTGATAATCTATTTTCGTCTAATTCAAAACTTCAAGGCTGTTCCATTTATTTTGAGCACCCAATTTGTGGGACTGATTTTGATGCG
>Ga0163144_10010289_pt1 | contig 19956 bp, 13 predicted proteins | sample OliLak19BULKMAT1_FD_123175 | JGI IMG/M metagenome (GOLD analysis project Ga0163144, IMG submission 123175) | Freshwater microbial mat bacterial communities from Lake Vanda, McMurdo Dry Valleys, Antarctica - Oligotrophic Lake LV.19.BULKMAT1 | ecosystem: Environmental > Aquatic > Freshwater >... | reverse complement strand
GCCGGCGTCGAGTCCCGCGCGCTGCCTCGACGCCTCGACCGGAAAGCTCATCTGGATGTCGGCGGCGCTGAACTCGCTGCCGGCGAACCACTCGCTCTTCGTCAGCTCGCTCTCCATGTAGTCGAGATGGCGCCTGAGGTTCGGTTCGACCATCGCCGCCTTGACCTTGCGCGAGATGCCGCGGGCGACCGGCTTGGCGAAGAACGGCATCGGCGAGGTCTCGATCCGGTCGAACACCAGCTTCATCAGCAGCGGCGACATTGCCGTGCCCTCGGCGAAGTGCAGCCAGTAGGTGAATCGCAGGCGCTCGGGCGTGCCCTTCTGCGGCGCCAGCCGGCCGGCGCCGTAGCGCTCGAGCAGGTACTCGACGATCGCGCCCGACTCGGCCACCGTGACGCCGTCGTCGGTGAGCACCGGCGACTTGCCGAGCGGATGCACCTCGAGCAGCTCGGGCGGCGCGAGCATCGTCTTCGGGTCGCGCTGGTACTTGCGAATCTCGTAGGGAAGCTCCAGCTCCTCGAGCAGCCAGAGCACGCGCTGCGAGCGGGAGTTGTTGAGGTGATGGACGGTGATCATCGCTGGGCCGGACGGAGTGGCGAGGTACCGATTGTGATCGGCGCCGACCGCGACAGAATCGCTCGTCCCGCCCAGCCAGGAGCCGCCGTGCCATCGCAGCCTCAGAGAATCGTCGTCGCCGGCGCCGGCTCGATCGGCTGCTTCGTCGGCGGCCAGCTCGCCGCCGCCGGCCGCGACGTGCGCTTCCTCGCCCGCCCGCGGCTCTTCGACGAGCTGTCGGCCCACGGCCTGACGCTCAGCGATCGCGACGGCGCGACCTTGCGGGTGGCCGCCAGGGATCTCGCCGTCGGCGTCGATCCGGGCATGCTCGCCGCGGCCGATGTCGTCCTGGTGACGGTCAAGAGCGGCGCAACCCGAGAGGTCGCTGCGAGCATCCTGCGCCACGCACCGGCAAGCGCCGTCGTGGTCTCGCTGCAGAACGGCGTCGACAACCCGACGATCCTTCAGGAGGCCTTGCCGGATCGCCAGGTCGTCGCCGGGATGGTGTCGTTCAACGTCGCCGCCCTCGGCCAGGGGCGATTTCATCGCGGCACCGACGGCACGATCCTGATCGACGCGAAGGCGGGCGAGCTGACCGCCGCGCTGGCCACGCCGCACCTGTCGATCGCGACGCATGCCGACATGCGCGCCGTCGCCTGGGGCAAGCTGCTGCTCAATCTCAACAACGCACTCAACGCGCTCTCCGGGCTGCCGCTGCGCGAGCAGGTCGCGGATCGCGCCTGGCGCCGGCTGCTCGCGGCGTGCATCGACGAAGCGCTGGCGGCGCTGGCGGCCGCCGGCATCCGGCCGGCCAAGGTCGGCGCGTTGCCGCCGCGGCTGCTCCCGAAGGTGCTGTGCCTGCCCGACCCGCTGTTTCGCCTCGTCGCCGCGGCGCAGATCCGGATCGATCCGGAGGCGCGCTCGTCGATGGCCGACGACCTCGCGCAGCGGCGCACCACCGAGATCGACCAGCTGCAGGGCCGGGTGGTCGTGCTCGCCGAAACGCACGGAACGCCGGCGCCGATGAATCGCGCGGTGCTCGCGCTGATCAAGGCGGCCGAAGCGAAAGGCGAAGGCTCGCCGCGCCTCGCACCCGTCGACGTCCGCCCCGGAAAGGGCCCGTTGACAGGCACCTAGATCGACATCCGCGCCCGCGCGCCTTCGGCCGCCATGTTCGCGCCCCGACCCTGCTGGACGATCTCGCCGCGCTCCATCACGCAGTAGCGGTCGGCCAGCTCCTCGGCGAAGTCGTAGTACTGCTCGACCAGGACGATCGCCATCCGGCGCGGCGCGCCGTCGATCGGCAGCCCGGTTTCCGCGAGCATGCGGATGACCCGGCCGATGTCCTTGATGATCGACGGCTGGATGCCTTCGGTCGGCTCGTCGAGCACCAGCAGGCGCGGCCCGGCGGCAAGCGCCCGGGCGATCGCCAGCTGCTGCTGTTGGCCGCCGGAGAGATCGCCGCCGCGCCGGTGCAGCATCTGCTTCAGCACCGGGAACAGCTCGAACAGCTCGGGCGGCAGCTTCGTGGAGCCCGGCCGGTACGCCAGGCCCATCGCCAGGTTCTCCTCGACCGTGAGGCGGGAGAAGATCTCGCGGCCTTGGGGCACGTAGCCGATGCCGCGGCGCGCCCGCTGGTACGGCGTCTCGCGGGCGATGTCGACGCCGTCGAACAGCACCCGGCCCGAGCGCACCGGCACCACCCCCATCAGGCTCTTCAGCAGCGTCGTCTTGCCGACGCCATTGCGGCCGAGCACGACCGTGACCTCGCCGACCGCGGCCTCGAGCGAGACGCCGCGCAGGATGTGCGAGCCGCCGTAGTACTGGTCGAGCGACTCCGCCTTCAGCAGCGGACTCGTGTCGGCGACGCTCGGCTGGTTGCCGGGCCGCCCCAGGCCCGGCCGCGCCCCCTCGAGGGGCAGCGCCGCCGCTTCGGCGGCAAGCGTGGCGGCCTCATCTCCCAAGGTAGACCTCGACCACCTTCTCGTCGGCCTGCACCTCGGCGAGCGAACCCTCGGCGAGAACGCCGCCCTCGTGCAGCACGGTCACCTTCTTGGCCGGGTTGCCGTGGGTCAGCGCATGGATGAACTTCATGTCGTGCTCGACCACCACCAGCGAATGGCTGCCCTCGAGCGAGAGGAAGAGCTCGGCGGTGCGCTCGGTCTCCTCGTCGGTCATGCCGGCGACGGGCTCGTCGAGCAGCAGCAGGCGCGGGTTCTGCATCAGCAGCATGCCGATCTCGAGCCACTGCTTCTGGCCGTGCGAGAGCAGCCCGGCGGTGCGCTGGGCGTGGTCCTCGAGGTGGATCAGGACCAGCATCTCGCCGATCCGGTCGAGCTGGATCCCGGACAGGCGAAAGAACAGCGAGGCGCGCACGCCGCGGTCGGCCTTCAGCGCGAGCTCGAGGTTCTCGAACACCGACAGGTGCTCGAACACGGTGGGTTTCTGAAACTTGCGACCGATGCCGGCCGAGGCGATTTCGTTCTCCCGCATGCGCAGGAGGTCGATCGTCGAGCCGAAGAAGCAGCGGCCGGCATCGGGCCGGGTCTTGCCGGTGATGACGTCCATCATCGTCGTCTTGCCGGCGCCGTTGGGGCCGATGATGCAGCGCAGCTCGCCGGCGCTGATGCTCATCGACAGCGCGTTCAGCGCCTTGAAGCCGTCGAAGCTGACGCTGATGTCGTCGAGGTAGAGGATCGCGCCGTGGGCGATGTCGAGCTGCCCCGGCTGGACGATCCGCGAGTAGCTGGCGGCGCGTCCGCCCGAGCTTCCGCTCTGCGCGGCGAGCGCGCGCTGCTCGGCCTGGCGGCGGGCGGCGGCGCCGGCGCGCATGAGATCGGGCGTCATGCCCGATCTCTCCGATGGCTGTCGGGCGTCACGCCCGATCTCTCCGATGGCTGTCGGGGGTCACGAGGCAACTCCGTCTTCCTGGCGGGGGCTGCGGCCGAGCAGGCGCAGCACCCGTGGATGCTTCGCCAGGCCGACGATGCCGCCCGGCAGGAACAGCGTGACGGCGATGAACATCGCGCCCAGCACGTACAGCCAGTACTCGGGCATGTGCTGGGTGAAGACGCTCTTCGCGCCGTTGACGACGAAGGCGCCGATGATCGGGCCGATCAGCGTCGCCCGGCCGCCGACCGCGGCCCAGATCGCGATCTCGATCGAGGCCGCCGGCGTCATCTCGCTCGGGTTGATGATGCCCACCTGGGGCACGTAGAGCGCCCCGGCGATGCCGCACATCACCGCCGAGAGCGTCCAGATGGCGAGCTTGTAGCGCAGCGGGTCGTAGCCGGTGAACATCACCCGGCTCTCCGCGTCGCGGATCGCCTGCAGCACCCGGCCGAACTTGCTGCCGACGATGGCGCGGGCCATCAGGTAGAAGCCGACCAGGGTGCAGCCGGTGATGACGAAAAGCGTCATGCGCATCGACGGCGTGGCGATCGGGATGTCGAGGATGCGCTTGAAGTCGGTGAAGCCGTTGTTGCCGCCGAAGCCGGTCTCGTTGCGGAAGAACAGCAGCATCATCGCGAACGTCATCGCCTGGGTGATGATCGAGAAGTACACGCCCTTGATGCGCGAGCGGAAGGCGAAGTAGCCGAAGACGAAGGCGAGCAGGCCCGGCGCGAGCCCCACCAGCGCCATCTGGGCGAGGAACGAGTCGGAGAGCGCCCAGTGCCAGGGGAACTCCTTCCAGTTGAGGAACACCATGAAGTCGGGCATCGGCAGCCGGTACTGGCCGTCGCTGCCGATCTGGCGCATCAGGTACATGCCCATCGCATAGCCGCCGAGGGCGAAGAAGACGCCGTGGCCGAGCGAGAGGATGCCGGTGTAGCCCCAGATCAGGTCCATCGCCAGCGCCGCCATGGCGTAGCACATGATCTTGGCGACCAGCTGCACCGCGTAGTCGCTCAGGTGCAAAGCGCTGCCGGCGGGCACGAGCAGGTTGGCGATCGGCACGATCACGGCGACGACGCCGAGGGCGACGGTCACCCCGAGCCAGCCCTTCATGCCGAGCAGCATCGCCCGGCGCGGCGCGAGGGTCGGCAGCGGCAGGACGGCGCTCATCGCCGGCTCACGCTTCCGCGCTCCGCCCCTTCATCGCGAACAGGCCCGAGGGCTTCCTCTGGATGAAGATGACGATGAAGACCAGCACCATGATCTTGGCCAGCACCGCCCCGGAGAGGCCTTCGAGGAACTTGTTGAGCACGCCCAGCCCCAGCGCGGCCACCACCGTGCCGGCGAGCTGGCCGACGCCGCCGACCACCACCACCAGAAACGAGTCGACGATGTAGCTCTGCCCGAGGTCGGGCCCGACATTGCCGATCTGCGAGAGCGCGCAGCCGGCCAGCCCGGCGATGCCGGCGCCGAAGGCGAAGGCGACCATGTCGATGCGCGCGGTGTCGACGCCGACGCACGCCGCCATCCGCCGGTTCTGGGTGACGCCGCGGACGAACAGGCCGAGCCGCGTCCTCGCGATCAGCAGGGCGACGCCGCCGAGCACCAGCATCGCGAAGGCGATGATGGCGATCCGGTTGTACGGCAGCACCAGGTTGCTCATCGCCTGCACCCCGCCGGAGAGCCAGCCCGGGTTCTCGACCGGCACGTTCTGCGCCCCGAAGATCGAGCGCACCGCCTGCTGCAGAACCAGGCTGATGCCCCAGGTGGTGAGCAGGGTCTCGAGCGGCCGGCCGTAGAGGAAGCGGATGACGCCGCGCTCGAGCACCGCGCCGACCAGCGCCGCGACCATGAACGCCGCCGGGATCGCCACCAGGATGTAGGCGTCGAAGGCGCCGGGCGCGTAGGTGCGGAACAGGTTCTGGACGACGTAGGTCGTGTACGCGCCGATCATCATCAGCTCGCCGTGCGCCATGTTGATGACGCCCATCAGCCCGTAGGTGATCGCCAGTCCGAGCGCGACCAGCAGCAGCACCGAGCCGAGCGAGACGCCGGTGAAGACGACGCCGAGCCGCTCGCCCCAGGCGAGCCGGCCGCGGACCGCTTCGAGCGACTGCTGCAGCGCCGCGCGCACCTCGGGGTCGGTCTCGCCGCCGGCGCCGAGCCGCTCCGCCAGCAGGCCCGCGACCGTGCTCTGGCTGCTCGAGCCGAGCTCCCTGGCCGCCGCCAGGCGGATGGCCCGGTCAGACGCCGAGATCAGGATCGCGGCGCGCATGCGGCCGAGGTTGTCCCTGAGCTGCGGATCGGTCTCGGCGGCGAGCGCCTTGTCGATCAGCGGCAGCCGGCCTTCCTCGAGCGTGGCCTTGCCCAGGTCGACGATCGCGGCGCGGCGCACCGAGAGATCGGGCGAGAACAGGCGCAGGGTGGACAGCACGGCATCGAGGGCGCCGCGCATCCGGTTGTTGTTGGTGACGTCTTCGGCGTCCTCGGGAGCCGTCGCCGGCTCGCCGGTGGCGGCGATCGTCGCCTTGTCGTTCTGGACGAGATAGACCTTGTCGCCGGCGACTTTCACCTCGCCGTCGAGCAGGGCCTGGACGAAGCCGGCGAGGCGGGCGTCGCCGCCCGCCGCCGCCGCCGCGTTCAGCGCGACGAGGCGGGCATCGTTGTCACCCGCCGCGATCGCCAGCGTCTGGGCCGGTGTCAGCGCGTGGGCGACACCGCCGAGAAGCGAGAGTGCGACGCAGAGGCACCGCAGCAGCGTCCGCACCCTCGGGATCCCTTACTTCCTCGCGGCGATGACGGGCTCGTCCTTCTTGCCCTTGTTCTCGGGAATGAACGGGCTCCACGGCTGGGCCTTGACCGGGCCCGGGGTCTTCCAGACCACGTTGAACTGGCCGTCGCTCTTGATCTCGCCGATGAAGACGGGCTTGTGCAGGTGGTGGTTCTTCGCGTCCATGGTCGAGGTGAAGCCGCCCGGCGCCTTGTAGGTCTGGCCGGCCATCGCCGCGATCACCTTGTCGACATCGGTGGTCTTGGCCTTCTCCACCGCCTGCTTCCACATGTGGATGCCGATGTAGGTGGCCTCCATCGGGTCGTTGGTCAGCGCCTTGTCCTTGTGGCCGGCGATGCCCTTGGCCTTGGCGTAGTCGGCCCACGCCTTGATGAACGCGGTGTTGGTCGGGTTCTTGATCGACTGGAAGTAGTTCCAGGCTGCCAGGTGGCCGACCAGCGGCTTGGTGTCGACGCCGCGCAGCTCTTCCTCGCCGACCGAGAACGCGACCACGGGAACGTCGGTCGCCTTCAGGCCCTGGTTGCCGAGCTCCTTGTAGAACGGCACGTTCGAGTCGCCGTTGATGGTCGAGACGACCGCGGTCTTCTTGCCTTCGCCGGCGAACTTCTTGATCTTGCCGATGATGGTCTGGTAGTCGGAGTGGCCGAACGGCGTGTACTCCTCGATGATGTCCTCGTCCTTGATGCCCTTCGAGTGCAGGAAGGAACGCAGGATCTTGTTGGTCGTGCGCGGATAGACGTAGTCGGTGCCGAGCAGCACGAAGCGCTTGGCCGAGCCGCCGTCCTTGCTCATCAGGTACTCGACCGCCGGAATCGCCTGCTGGTTCGGCGCGGCGCCGGTGTAGAAGACGTTCTTGCTGAGCTCTTCGCCCTCGTACTGCACCGGGTAGAACAGCAGGCCGTTGTTCTCCTCGAACACCGGCAGCACCGACTTGCGGCTGACGCTGGTCCAGCAGCCGAACACGACCGCGACCTTGTCCTGGGTCAGCAGCTGCTTCGCCTTCTCGGCGAACAGCGGCCAGTTCGACGCCGGATCGACGACCACGACCTCGAGCTTCTTGCCGAGCACGCCGCCCTTCGCGTTGATCTCGTCGACCGTCATCATCACGGTGTCCTTGAGCACCGTCTCGGAGATCGCCATCGTCCCCGAGAGCGAGTGCAGGACGCCGACCTTGATGGTGTCGGCGGCGAGGGCGGAAAGGCTGACGAAGCCCGACGCAGCCAGGGCTGCGCAGGCGGCTTTGAGCGCGAAGCGACGTTTCATGTGGGCATCTCCCGAGGGTTTTCGAATGGATAGGGCCAGACGACGATTCGTCAGCGGGAGGCTCAGTCAGCAAGCCCTATGCCACCCGCCGAACGACCCCGGCGGAAAGACCTTCGCTGGTCGTGGCGGCCGGCGCCGCCCGCGGCGCTGCCTTCCGGCCCGCGCGAACCGCCGCACCAAGGCCGGGCGGCCCTCCGCACCAACCTGGCCGACCCCGCGTTCGCGGGCGGGCAGGCGCATGCACGCAAGACGGGCGCCTCGATCACGTAGAGTGGTGCTCCGCAACCGCACTCCCCGCCGCCTCATGAAGCGCGATCTTCCCGACCCCCGGTCGCTCGCCTGGCCTGCCGAGCAGGTCGAGTTGGCGCTGGCCAGCGTCGAGGCGAGCGCCGCGTTTCGCGGCTCGACGCGGCACCGGGCGCTGCTGCGCCACCTCGTCGAGCGGATGCTCGCCGGCGACCTGGCCTCGCTCAAGGAGACCCTGATCGCGGTCGAGGTCTTCGGCCGTCCGGTGGCGAGCTTCGATCCGAAGTTCGACACGATAGTGCGGGTCGAGGCGAGGCGCCTGCGCGCCCGCCTTGCCGAGCACTACCGCGGCGAGGGCCACGACAACCGCCTGCGGATCGAGCTGCCGGTCGGCAGCTACGTGCCCCAGATCGCGCTGCGCGAAGCCGCGCTCGCGCCCGACGAGTCGACCCGGCGCGCGCTCGACATGATCGAGCGCGGCGAGCACTTTCTCCGCCAGCCGCTTTCCAAGCGCACGCTCGAGACGGCGAGGGCGCGCTTCGACGAGGCGATCCGGGTCGCGCCCGAGAACGCCGCGGCCTACGTCGGCCTCGGCCGCGCCTGGCTGAACCTCGCCACCGGCTGGCATCACGAGCCGACAATTGCCGCCGAGCATGCAGCCGAGGCGCTGCGCCGCGCCCTCGAGCTCGACAACGGTCACGCCGTGGCGCATGCGCTGCTCGGCGCGATCCAGAACCAGTTCGAGCGCGACTGGGTCGCCGCCGAACGCAGCTTCCGGCGGGCCCTCGCGCTCGCGCCTGAGCAGGCTTTCGTCCACTCAGTCTATGGCTCGCACCTGTCCATGCGCGAGCTCTCCGACCGGGCCGAAGTCGAGCTGGCACTGGCTCGGCGGCTCGACCCGCAGTACGTGAACTCGCGCGCCCACCTGGTGAACCTCTACATCTCGCAGGGACGGTTCGACGACGCCCGGGCGGAGATCGAGGCGATGCGCGACCTCGCCCCGGACAGCCTGTCGGCGAACGGCCTCGCCGCGGTGATCTCGCTCGCCTGCGGCGACGCCGAGGCCGCGGTCGCCGTCTACGAGCGGCTGTGCGAGCTCATGCCCGATTCGCCCGGATGCCGGGCCTGCCTCGCCGGCGCCCACGCGGCGGCCGGTCGGGTCGCGCTCGCCGACCGCACGCTCGCCGACCTGCACCGGCGCTTCAGCCGGCGGATCGTCTCGCCCTACGTCCTCGCCGTGGTCGAGGCGCGCGCCAGCCGCGCCGACGCCGCCTTCGCCCTGCTCGAGCGCGCCGACGCCGAACGCGACCCGAGCGCGCTTCTCATCCCGCACGACATCAGCTTCGCCAACCTCCACGCCGACCCGCGCTGGCCGGCGCTGGCCGCCCGGGTGCGGAGCGAGACGCCGCGCCGACGCGCGCGCGCTGCCGTGAGCGCATGACCGCCGGGACGCTGCGGCCAGAGGCCGCGGCGCGCGCGTTCTGGTGGCTGTGCGCGCTCGGCGCGCCGCCGGTCGCCTTCGCCGTCGCCGCGGCCGGCTACCCGATGGCGGTACGCGATCCGCTGCGCGACTTGGCGCTGATCGCGCTCTGGTCGGTGGCCGAGGAGATCGTGTTCCGCGGCGCCCTGCAGCCGGCGCTCGCGCGCGCCTTCGAACGCCGACTCGGGGCGAGCTGGCGGGCGTCGCTGCTCACGCCCGCCAATCTCGCCACCAGCGCGGTCTTCGCCGCGTTCCACCTCTGGCGCCACCCGCTCGAGGTGGCGATCGGCGTGTTCCCGGTGTCGCTGGTCTACGGCAAGGCGCGCGAGATGAGCGGCCGGTGGTGGCCGGCCGCCGCGCTGCACCTCGCGTTCAACCTTCTGCTCTACGCCGCGTCGTGGCTCCTCGCCGCCGAACGATGATGAAAAGGCCGGACGCCAGCAAGCGGCGTGACTTCTCGTCGCTGCCGGCACCCGTGTCGCGCTCGATCACTTAGAGTGCAAGCCAGCGACAGGAGACGTCGTTCGACCGATGAAGCGCGAGCGCGATGAATTCAATGCTCTGTCGTTCCCTTCGGAACAGGTGGAGCTCGCGCTTGCCCGGATCGAGGGCAGCGCTCCGTTTCGCGCTTCTCCGCGGCATCGCGCCCTGGTCCGGCATCTCGTCGGCCGCCTGCTCGCCGGCGATCTGGCTTCACTCAAGGAGACGATGATTGCGGTCGAGGTCTTCGGCCGGCCCATCGCGACCTTTGATCCGAAGATCGACACCATCGTTCGTGTCGAGGCACGCCGCCTGCGCATCCGTCTGGCACGCTACTACGCCGCCGAGGGTCGCTCAGCGCCATTTCGCATCGAGCTGCCGGTCGGCAGCTACGTTCCCGAGCTGGCGCACCGGGATGCCGACGGGCCGGAAGACGGCGCCGTTCGCCGCGCCAGGGAGCTCACCGAGCGCGGCGAGCACTTCCTGCGCGAAGCGCTGGCCCGAGCCAGCCTCGACAAGGCGCTGGCCCGGTTCGACGAGGCGATTCGCGCCGCTCCCTCGTACGCGCCGGCGTACGTCGGTCTCGCACGGGCCTGGTTCAACCTCGGCACCGGCTGGCACCAGCCGCCCGCCGTCGCCTTCGAGCATGCGGCGGAGGCGTTGCGCCGCGCCCTCGCGCTCGATGCGAGCAACGCGGAGGCGCATGCGCTGCTCGGCGCCCTCCAGCACCAGCTTGAACGCGACTGGCGCGCGGCCGAGCGCAGCTTCAGGCGCGCCGTCTCGCTGGCGCCGCAGAACGCCTTCGCGCATTCGGCTTACGGCGCGCATCTGTACCTGCACGGCGACTTCGATGCCGCCGAGCGCGAACTCGCCCTGGCCCGGCGCATCGACCCGCTCTACGTCAACTCGCGGGCCCACCTCGTCAACCTGCGAATCGTCCAGGGACGCATCGACGAGGCCGAGGCTGAGATCGGTGCGCTGCGCGACATCGCTCCCGACAGCCTGGCCGGAAACGGCCTCGCCGCCGTGCTGGCTCTCGCCCGGGGCGATGCGGCGACGGCCGTCACCCTGTACGAGTCGCTGTGCGCACGCCACCCGGACCACCCGGGCTGTTTTCTCGCGCTGTCTGCCGCGCGGGCGATGGCCGGCGACCTCGCCGGCGCCGATGAGCTCGTCGCCGAGACGCTGCAGCGCTTCGGCGACCGCACCATTTCGCCCTATGTGCTTGCCATCGTCGCGACACGGGCGAAGCGCCGCGATGCCGCTTTCGCCCTGCTGGAGCGCGCCATCGACGAGCGCGACCCAAGTGCGCTCGAGATCTCCTACGACATCAGCTTCGCCGACCTGCATGCCGATCCGCAATGGCCGAGGCTGCTCGCCCGGCTCGCTCCGCCAGCCCCGCACCGCCGCGCCGTCGCTGCGGCCTGACGCGCCGAAGCGCTTGCCCCGGCCCGTTTTCTGGTGGACCTGGGCCGTCGCCCCTTGCCGCTTGCTGTTCGCCGCATTCCATCTCTGGCGCCATCCGCTCGCGGTGGCGATCGGCGTGTTCCCGGTGTCGCTGGTATACGGCAAGGCGCGCGAGCTGAGCGGCCAGTGGTGGCCGGCCGCAGGGCTCCACTTCGCGTTCAACCTTCTGCTCTGTGCCGCCTCGTGGCTGCTCGCCGCCGAGAGATGAAGAGAAGGCTGGCTGCGAGCAGAACGAGCAGCGGCAGGCTGGCGTCGCGCTGGTCGCCGCCGCCGATCGTGCAGCCGCCACCGCCCGAGCCGTTGCCCTGCTCCGCGAAGGCGCCGTCGACCGAGATGCTCGCCTCGGCCGTCGTCTTGGCGGGCTCCGCATTGCCGGCCCCGTCGGTCGCGACGACATGGAAGGCATAGCCGTGGCCGCTGGCGCCGTCGTAGGTCGCGGTTGTGACATCCACGCTTCGCTGCCACACCGCGTAAGGCGCGCCGTCCACCGAGACGAAGACGCTGTAGGTGCGACCGGCGGCGCCGTTGTCGGCAGCGCTGGCCCAGGCGACATCGAACGACGTGGTGCCGACCTTGCCGGTCAGCGAACGGATCCCGCTGGTCGGCGCGGTCGTGTCGAGGACGTTGAGCCAGGTCGGCGTGACGATCGCCGGGTTGGTGTCGAACACGATGCTGGCGCTGTTGCGCCATTGCGTGCCTTCGGGCAGCGCCGCTTTCGGCGTGACCGTGAAGTTCACATAGGCCTGGCCTTTCCTGCCGTCGGCGTTGGGCGGAAGGAAGCCCAGCGTCGGATCGCTAGGCGGCAACTTCGTCGCCGGATCGATGGTGGTGAACGTCCACTTGAGCACGCCCGTCCCGGGATTGAGGCTCCCCTGAACGCGCACCGACATCGTCGCGTCGATGGGATGAACCGTGTTGTAGCTGCTCAGCCCCGGCGGAACGTCGATGCGAAAGGAACCCCAGGAGATGCTGCCGAGCCGCAGCGACGTCAGATCAAACAGGGTCGGGTCCAGCGTATCGGTGACGACCACGTCCGCCGCCGGCAGAGGCGCGGTCGGCAGGTTCTCGAACGCGATCTGGTACGACATCGGTGCGCCGACGTTCAGGAAGTGCGCCGCTGACCCGTCGCCGAGCGGGCCCGAGATGTCGTTCGGATCGATGCTGGGGAGCGGCTTGATCCTGTAGAGGATGCGGGCGCGGAGCGATTCGTCCGGGTCGCAGTCGTTGACGACGTTGATCGTGTTCCAGACGTTCTGGAGCGTGTTGGACAGAAAGCTTTGCGCGACGTTCTGAGCGGCGTCGAATGTCTGGCTCTGCACCGAACTTCCGCCCGGGCCGTTCACCAGCGAACTGGCGACGACGCCGGTGAGAACGGCCATGGAGGCGGCCAACACGCCTCCTGTGCCGAGGCCGGCCGCCAAGGCGACGGCGCCCGCGCCCAGAAGGATGACGCTGCTCGCACACTTGCTCGCCTGCTGCGACGTGAGCGCCGGCTGCATCCGGCTCGTCGCGGCCGCCATGGCGAACTCGCGTCCGGCCGACAGGCCGACCGAGCGCCGAAGCTCGGCGATCGAACGAACGTAGGAGGGAAGCAGGATCGCCTCGACCTGCGCGTCGCTGTCGTCGTTGGCCGTGACCTCGAAGTGCAGTGATGCCGAAGCGCCGACCGGGACGATCGGAAAGAAGACGGAGGTGTAAGCCACGCCATCCTTCACGGTCGTGCCGGTGACGGCCTTGTAGTCCGTGGTGTCGCCGGCGAAGGCAGGCGGCAGGTCGGCGAATCGATACTGCACGGCCAGGCCGGCAGGCAGTCCGATCTGCACGACCGCAAAGTAGGCGTCGCTGTCGCCCGTGTTGGACAGCACGAGTTGATACGGCGCGGCGCGGCCGACGCGGATGGTTTCGCGCCCCGTGACGGTCATCGCAAGCTTCGGCCCCTGTCCTTCGATCACGGCGAAGGCGGCCGGCCTTCTCAGCACGCTGCCGTCGGGGTTGCGGATCTGGAGTTCATAGCTCCCCGCCGGCGCGCCGTCCAGCGCAAAGGTGAACGGCCAGCGCCCGGCCCGATCGTTCCGCGCCGGGCCCAGCGCCTCGATCGGCGCGCCGCTCGCGCCGACGAGACTCGCGACGGCGCCTTCGGCGATCCCGGCGCCGCTGATCGTGACGGTGGCGTCGCCGCTGTTGCCGGCGCTGGTGGGGAACAAGGCCGTGATCGATCCGCCGCCGACGACGCTGAAGAACCAGTCGGCGCCGCCGAAGAAGTCCGGGCGGTACGTTGTTTCGAACGCGTTCGGCGTGAGTGGAAAGTTCGCCGAGAACGTGTTGCCCGCGACGAAGGCGTTGCCGCCGGCATTGACCGCAAGTGCCAGCCCGACGTCGGCCGAGTTTCCGCCGAGGAATGTCGAATAACGCAACGCCCCGGTGACGGCATCGAGTTGCACGAGACCTGCATCGGCCCCGCCGCCGCCATGCGTCGCCTGCACCGCGTCGCTCGTGATCGGGTAGTTGCTTCCGCCGGCTGTCACCGAAGTCGTCCAGATCGCGTTGGCGGCGGCGTCGGTGGCAATGACGGCCGGGAAGGTGTTGCCGCCATTGCCGCCGAGATAGGTGCTCCACAGAATGGCGCTGCCGTCCGGCTTGAGCTTGGTGACGAAGCCGGTGAAGCTGGCGAATCCGGTGCCGCTGGGGAACACGGGTTGGGCGGTTCCTACCGTGGTCGGGAAGGCGGCCGACGCCGTGCCGCCAGTCACGTACACGTTGCCGCCGGCGTCGAGCACGAGGGCGCGGCCGAACTCGGAGCATGCGGCGCCGCCGATCGGCTCCGTCGCGCCTGTCAGGTACGAGGAGTAGAGGAGCGAGCCGAGATCGGCGCTCAGCCTGGCGACGAAGGCGAAGCTGTTCAGGGGTCCGGGGCCGGCTTCGCACGTTGGCGACATGGCGGCCGGCCTCGCCTGCAGGGCGCCTGGCGTGACCGGAAGGTTGGTGGTGAAGGACTGGCCGGTGATCCAGGGTGCGCCACTTGCGTCGAGCGCCATCGACAAGGCCGTGTTGCCCCGAGCCGTGCTGTTGACCTCGGGGTTGTCGACACCGAAGTAGGTGGCGGCGAGAAGTCTCGGCGATCCACCGGCCAGCGCACTGAACTTCGCCACGAAGGCCGCGTCGCCGGCCGCGAGCGTCGTCTTGTAGGCGCCCGGCGTGGTCGCGAGCCCGGAGCCGGCGATCCCGGACAGCACGATCGCGCCGGCGGCGTCGAGGGCAATCGCGTTGGCCTGCACGCTTCCGGTGCCGCCGTACAAGGTGGAATGCGTCAAGGCAGAGCCATCCGGCGAGACGATCGCCAGATAGGCGTCGAGCGATCCCGTGAACGCTGCCTGTTGCGCACCCGGCGTGACCGGGAAGTCGCGCGATGTCGTGTTGCCGGTGACGTAGGCGTTGCCGGCGGCGTCGACGGCGATCGCCGAGCCGATGTCGCTGCCGGTGCCGCCCAGGTAGGTCGAATAGATCAGCGTGCCCGAGGCGTCGAACTTGGTGACGACGATGTTGTATTGCAGCCCGGTGGTCGATTTCCCGGTCTGCAGAGCATTGCCCGAGACCACGAAATCGTCTGAATTGGTCCGCCCGACGACGTAGGCGTTGCTCTGCGCGTCGAGCGCCATGCCGCCGACCTGCTCGTCGTGGAAGCCGGTGAGGTAGGTCGAGTACAGCAGCTTGAAGATCGGGTCGATGATCAGCGGCTTCGTCCGGTCGTACGCAGGCAACCTGAATCCGATCTCGTTCCTGGCGAGCAGGACGTAGCTGCCTTCGAGCGTCTTCTTCTCGCCGTCGATGTGTTGGTAGAGCACCGGCTTGTGCAGGCGCAGCGCTCCCTCGGCGCCGTCGAGCAGGAGGTCGCCGGCGGCGTCGATCCGCGGCGTGTGCTTGCCGGCCAGCTTCATGCGGATGCGCGACGGGTCGGCGCCCGGCTTGACCACGAAGTCGTACTCGAGATCGCCGTCGCGGCTGTAGTAGACGAGGTCGATGCCCTCGTAGAGATCGGCATAGCGAAGTTGCTTGTAGTACGGCAGGTCGCGCAGCCAGCGCGACGGGTCGTTGCCAACCAGGTAGTTGGCGTGCCCCTCGGCGCGCTCGCGCGCCTCGAAAGTGCCGCCGCGGCGGGCGTTGGCGAAACGCAGGCGAGCGGTCGCTGCCGGGCCCTCGGCGCGAGCGGGCGTGAGATCGACGCCGTCGTCGCGCACGTCGGCGCGCAGTTGCGGCGAGCGGGCGATGAAGTGCGCTTTCGCATCGGCCTGGCCCCGATTCGGCTCGAAGTGCACGAAGTGCGCGGCGCGGGCGCGAACGGCGACACGCTCGGGCGTGATGGCGGCGAGCGGCGGCGGCAATGATGCTTCGAGGGCGGGTTTCGGGCTGGCGGCACGGGCAGCTGGAACGACCGGTGCGCTGCTCGAAGCGGACATCCACAGGGCCACACCGACCGCGAGGGCCGCCGATGCAGCGACGCCCGTCGCGACACGGCGGGAAGACAGGGCAGGCGTTGCAGAGCGATCCATCGGGGCCACCTCGGCTCGTGAGACTCGGCCAAGGCTAAACAGTCGAGTGCGCGAAAGCACGCGCGCAGAGGTGACCTGGAGGTGACATCGCGCCAAGGCGTGGCGCAGCGGAGATCCGGCCTCGGCCGGCGCTTCAGCGCGAGATCGGCGCCGCCTCGATTGGCCGCGTGTCGCGAGTCGGCTGCCACCAGACCTCGCCGTCGCGCTCTGCGGCGGCGATCAAGGTGAGCTTGCCGCGGCCGCACGGTCCGCCGATGCAGTGGCCGTCGCGCGGGTTGTAGGCGGCGCCGTGAATCGAGCAGAGGATGAATTCCTTGCCGCTGTCGAGGAACTCGCCGGGGTTCCAGTCGAGCTCGGTCGGCACGTGCACGCAGCGGTTCAGGTAGGCGACGACCTTGCCGTCGAAACGCATCGCAAAAGCCCGTGCCGGCTCGCGGAAGTGGAGCACGTCGAAGACGATCGCCCGGCCTTTCTCTTCCAGGTCCGCCGAGGCGCAGAGCCGCTGCGGCGGCGCGACCGGAACGACCGGCAAGGGCGCGGTCGGCGGCAGCGGTTCAGGCATGAGTCGCCAGCCAGGCGGCGAGATCGGCCGTCGAGTGCGCCACGTGGAGCGGCGCGAAGGCTGCGAATTCCGCGTGGTCGTGGGCGCCGAAGCTGACCGCGACGCTGGCGCAGCCGGCGTTGGCCGCGAGCTGCAGGTCGTGTGTGGTGTCGCCGATCATCAGGGTGCGCTCGGCCTCGCAGCCGAGCTCGCGCATCAGCTCGTGCAGCATCAGCGGGTCGGGCTTGCTCGCGGTTTCGTCGGCGGTGCGGGTGGCGGCGAAGCAGCCGCCGAGCACCGAGCGGCCGAGCGCGTCGTCGAGGCCGCGCCGGTTCTTGCCGGTGGCCACCGCCAGACTGTGGTTGCGCGCCTTCAGCGCCCCCAGCATCTCGAGCGTGCCCTCGAACAGGACGATGTCGTTCTGGCTGGCGAGGTAGTGGTGGCGGTAGCGCTGCGCCAGCTCCGGATAGCGCTCGCGCTCGAGCGCGGGCGCGGCGTGGCGCAGCGCGTCGGCCAGGCCGAGGCCGATCACGTAGCTGGCGTCGCGGTCGCTCGGCACGGCGGTGCCGACGTCGGCGCAGGCGGCCTGGATGCAGCGGGCGATCAGGCGGGTCGAGTCGAACAGGGTGCCGTCCCAGTCGAAGACGACCAGATCGAAGCGGCGCGTCATGGCCGGACTGCGGCGGCGCCGCCGAGAGCCTGCAGCAGGCGTTCGCACGCCTCGGGCAGAGGCGCCTCGAGCACCACCGCCCCGCCGCTCGCCGGATGCGCGAACGACAGCCGGCGCGCATGCAGGAACATGCGCTCGAAGCGCGTGCCGGGCAGCGCCGTGCCGCGCGCCAGCGCCTTGTTCAGGGCGAAGTCGCCGTACTTCGGATCGCCGACGACGACGTGGCCGGCATCGGCGAGGTGAACCCGGATCTGGTGCGTGCGGCCGGTCTTGATGGTCACGTCGAGCAGGGTGAAGCCGGGTTCGACAGCGAAGCGCTCGGCGACCCGCACCAGGGTGATCGAGCGCCGGCCCTCGACGCTCTCGGCATCGACGCTGCGGACCCGGCGCGTGCCCTCGGCGTCGAGGTACTTGTGCAGGGCGACGTCGATCACCTTGAGCTTCTCGGGCCAGGCGCCCGCGACCAGTGCCGCATAGGTCTTGCCGAACGCGCGCTCGGGATTCCTCGAGCGCAGGTCGTTCTGCAAGGCCACCAGGGCCTTGCGCGTCTTGGCGACCAGGAGCAGGCCCGAGGTCTCCTTGTCGAGCCGGTGCACCAGCTCGAGGAACTCGGCCCCGGGCCGGGCCCGGCGCAGCTGCTCGATCACGCCGAAGCTCTCGCCGCTGCCGCCGTGCACGGCGACGCCGGCCGGCTTGTCGAGCGCGAGGAGGTGCTCGTCCTCGAACACCACGGGGAACTCGCGGCCGGGAGCGGCCGGGGGCGCGTCGCGCTCGGCGGTGCGCATCGGCGGAATCCGGACCTCGTCGCCGAGGCCGAGCCGGGTGTCGGCGGCGGCACGGCCCTTGTTGACCCGCACTTCGCCGGAGCGGATCACCCGGTAGAGGTGCGTCTTCGGCACCCCCTTCAGGATCTTGGCGAGGAAGTTGTCGAGCCGCTGGCCGTCGGAGCCGCTGTCGATGCGAACGTTGCGCACCGTCGGCGCGGCGGCGGCCGCGGCCGCAGGTACCGGCCGACCTAGGCCAGCTTCCCGTGGCACAGCTTGTACTTCTTGCCGCTGCCGCACGGGCACGGGTCGTTGCGGCCGACCTTGGGCAGGTCGCCGGCGCCCGCGCCGCGCACCGCACCGGCCATGCCGGCCGCGATCGCACCGAGCGTGGCGTCGGCGTTGCCGCGACCGCCACGGCTGCGACCACCGGTGCCGGCGCCGGCGGTCGCGAGCTCCGGCTCCTGCGACACGCTGCCGTCGTCGTTGGGATGGGTGTAGGTGACGTTGCTGATGTGCTCGGCCCGCGCCTCGATCTCCTCGGCGGCGCGCGTCACCTCTTCCTCGGACTGGATCCGCACCGTCATCAGCACCCGGGTGACGTCCATCTTCACCACGTCGAGAAGCTGAGAGAACAGCTCGAAGGCCTCGCGCTTGTACTCCTGCTTCGGATTCTTCTGCGCGTAGCCGCGCAGGTGGATGCCCTGGCGCAGGTAGTCGAGCGCGGCGAGGTGCTCGCGCCAGTGCTGGTCGATCGACTGCAGCAGGATCATGCGCATGAACGGCGTGAACTGCTCCAGGCCGATCCGGTCGACCTTGACCTGGAACGCGTCGTCGGCCGCCTTCTTCACCTTGTCGACGATGTCCTCGTCGGTGATCGCGTCGCTCTTCTCGACCTCGCCTTTCAGGTCGAGCTCGAGCTGCCACTCCTCGCGCAGCGTCTTCTCGAGGCCGGCGAGGTCCCACTGCTCCTCGACGGTCTCGGCCGGAACGAAGGTGCGCACCACGTCTGCCATCGTGCCGGTGCGCAGGTTGGCGATCTGCGCGGCAAGCGTGCCGGCCTCGAGGATGTCGTTGCGCTGCTGGTAGATCACCTTGCGCTGGTCGTTGGCGACGTCGTCGTACTCGAGCAGCTGCTTGCGCACGTCGAAGTTGCGCGCCTCGACCTTGCGCTGCGCGCCCTCGATCGAGCGGGTGACGATGCCGGCCTCGATCGCCTCGCCGTCGGGCATCTTCAGGCGGTCCATGATGGCCCGCACCCGGTCGCCGGCGAAGATCCGCATCAGCGAATCGTCGAGCGAGAGGTAGAAGCGCGAGGAGCCCGGGTCGCCCTGGCGGCCGGAGCGGCCGCGCAACTGGTTGTCGATGCGCCGCGACTCGTGCCGCTCGGTGGCGATGATCCGCAGACCGCCCTCGCGCTTGACCGCGTCGTGCAGGCTCTGCCACTCGTCGTGCAGCTGCTTCGCGCGGGACGCCTTGTCGGCCTCGACGACGCTCTCGTCGGCGTCGATGATCTTGATCTGGTTCTCGACATTGCCGCCGAGGACGATGTCGGTCCCCCGCCCGGCCATGTTGGTGGCGATCGTGATCACCCCCGGGCGGCCCGCCTGGGCGACGATCTCGGCCTCGCGCGCATGCTGCTTGGCGTTGAGCACGGCGTGCGGCAGCTTGGCCTTGTCGAGCAGGCCGGAGATCAGCTCGGAATTCTCGATCGAGGTGGTGCCGACGAGCACCGGCTGGCCGCGCTTGTGGCAGTCGCGGATATCCTCGGTCACCGCCTCGAACTTTTCCCGGCTGGTCTTGTAGACCAGGTCGAGCTCGTCCTTGCGGATAGTCGGCAGGTTCGGCGGGATGACCACGGTCTCGAGGCCGTAGATCTCCTGGAACTCGTAGGCCTCGGTGTCGGCCGTGCCGGTCATGCCGGAGAGCTTGCCGTACATCCGGAAGTAGTTCTGGAAGGTGATCGAGGCGAGGGTCTGGTTCTCGCTCTGGATCGGCACGCCTTCCTTGGCTTCGACGGCCTGGTGCAGGCCGTCGCTCCAGCGCCGGCCGGTCATCAAGCGGCCGGTGAACTCGTCGACGATCACCACCTCGGGCGTGCCGTCCTCGCCCTTCTGCACCACGTAGTGCTGGTCGCGGTTGTAGAGGTGACGCGCGCGCAGGGCCGCGTACACGTGATGCATCAGGGTGATGTTGGCCGGGTCGTACAGGCTCGCGCCCTCGACCAGCAGGCCGCTCTCGCGCAGCAGCCGCTCGG
>Ga0163144_10010288_pt1 | contig 19956 bp, 15 predicted proteins | sample OliLak19BULKMAT1_FD_123175 | JGI IMG/M metagenome (GOLD analysis project Ga0163144, IMG submission 123175) | Freshwater microbial mat bacterial communities from Lake Vanda, McMurdo Dry Valleys, Antarctica - Oligotrophic Lake LV.19.BULKMAT1 | ecosystem: Environmental > Aquatic > Freshwater >... | reverse complement strand
GTGACCCAGCAGGGAAGCTGTTCCACATGGAACACGCCATCGGTCCAGTGGTTCAGGGAAAAAATGTCGTGCTTCTCTCGGGTGAGCATTTCGGGGAGATAGGAAAAAGGGCGGGGCGGTTCGTCCCCATCTTGCCTCTCGCAAGCGTTGAAATCGATGGTCTTGCCGTGCAGGCGGCACGGGGTGCCGGTCTTGAAGCGACCCACTTCGAAACCCAAATCTTTCAGGCTGTCGCTGAGGGTGGAGAAGCTGTCCCCCATCCGCCCACCAGCTTGGTTTTGCAGCCCGACATGCAGGAGTCCACGCATGAAAGTACCGGTAGTGATGACGACCGCCCGCCCGTTGAATCGCAAGCCGAGATTGGTCTCGACACCGCGCGCGCCGTTGTTGTCCACGAGGATGCGGACCACGTTGCCTTGCTTTAAGTCGAGGTGCTCCTGGCGTTCAAGCACCGCTTTGGCGCGAAACTGATACGCCTTCTTGTCGCACTGCGCCCGCGGGGAGCGGACGCTGGGGCCCTTGGTGGAATTGAGCATCCGAAACTGGATGCTCGTGGCATCCGTGTTCAGCCCCATGACGCCGCCGAGCGCATCAATCTCACGGACGATCTGCCCCTTTGCCTGGCCGCCGATTGCCGGGTTGCAGGACATTTGCCCGACGGAATCGAGATTCTGCGTCAGCATCAGCGTCTCGCAGCCGAGACGCGCGGAAGCCATCGCCGCCTCGATACCGGCATGACCAGCCCCGATGACGATCACGTCGTAGGTCTTCGGATAATCGAACATGGTTGTTCTACGTGGAACAGCTACGTCCCCAAGATTCCTTCCTTTGCCCGCGGGAGTAGCTCGGCGATGCTCGACTGGAAAATCGCACCTTCCAGATTGGCGGAGCACACTGGGAGGGTGGGTGAAAACTCGGCCAGAACCTGACGGCATGCACCGCAGGGCGTCACCGGAGCCTTCGAGTCTGCGACGACCGCCAGCGCTTCAAACCCCCGCTCGCCAGCCGCGACCGCCGCAAAGACAGCCGCCCGTTCCGCGCAGATCGTCAGTCCGAAGGAAAGGTTTTCCACGTTGCACCCGCAAAAGACTCGCCCGCTCTTGGTGCGCAGAGCGGCCCCCACCGCGAACCGTGAATAGGGCGCGTAAGCCCGCTCGCGCGCCTGGCGCGCAGCGTCAATAAGTGACTGGAATTCGATCATGGAAATGAGGCTGGAATCAATGACTTAAACAGTTGCCGTTCATTGGATTGGGAAATTTGTTGTCGTCCGGGTATTTGCCTTGCACTGTGGCGTTTTTGCAGCACAATCGCCCCGTGGTTTCCCTAAAACGTAACTATTCTGGAAAACTGATCGCTGTCGAGGGTTTGGACGGCTCGGGCAAGTCCACGCAGATCTATCTCGTGAAACGCTGGCTCGAACTCGAGGGCTATCGCGTGTTTTTCACCGAGTGGAATTCCTCCATTCTCGTGAAAAAGTCCACGACCAAAGGCAAGAAACGCCAACTTCTTACCCCCACGACTTTCTCCCTGATTCACGCGACCGATTTCGCCGACCGCTACGAACGCCAGATTCTCCCGCTACTCCGCGCCGGATACATCGTGCTCGCCGACCGCTATCTTTTCACCGCTCTCGCCCGCGACGCCGTCCGCGGCGTGGATCGCGACTGGGTCGCCGAGCTTTACAGCTACGCCGTCCATCCCGACATCACGTTTTACTTCCGCGTCCCGCTGGAAATTTCCCTCAACCGCATCCTCGAAGGCCGCCCGACCCTGAAATACCACGAAGCCGGCCTCGACATGGGCTGGAGCACCGATCCCTACGAGAGCTTCCGCATTTTCCAGGGTAAAGTGCATGCGGAATACGAGGCGATGCGGGAGCGCTTCGGCTTCACGGTGGTGGACGCCACAGAGGAAATCCACATCCAGCAGGCCAAGGTCCGCCAGCTCATCCGCGAGAAAATCGACCTGCCCACTTTCCGCAGCCGCCCATGCCGCTAAAGGATCACCCATTTTTCGGCCGCCCCCTGCCCGAGGTGCGCGACGCCAACTTCGCCGGCAAGCTCTTCGCCATCGAGGGCGCCGACGGCTCCGGCCGCTCCACGCAGATCGCCCAACTCAGCCAGTGGCTCGAGGCGAATGGCTTTGCCGTGCGCCACATGGGTCTCCGCCGCTCCAACCTCGTGGCCGAAGAACTGGAGGACGCCAAGCAAGGCAACGTCTTGACGCACACGACATTATCCCTTTTCTACGCCACTGATTTCTTTGACCAGCTCGTCCATGAAATCATCCCCGCCCTCCGCGCCGGCCTCATCGTTCTCGCCGACCGCTACATCTACACCCTCATGGCCCGCGCCATCGTCCGCGGGGCCGACCGCGACTGGACGCGCAACCTTTACAGCCCCGCCCTCGTCCCGGATGACGTGTTCTATTTCCGTGTCGGAGCCGGCCAGCTCGTCGAGCGGAATTTCCAAAAAAACCCCACACTCGACTACTGGGAGAGCGGCATGGACCTCGGGCTGTCGCGCGACATGTTCGACAGCTTCATCAAATACCAGCGCCTCATCGCCACCGAGTTTCAGCGCATGGCCAAAGACCACGCTTTCACCGTCATCAACGCCAACCTGCGCGTCGAAACCATCCAGCGCGACCTCCGCCGCCAGATCGGCCGCCACTTGGGCCTGCCAGAGGCGTGAAAAATCCGCCTCCAGCGCGGTTGCCTGTTGCGTGGGACTCCACCCGCCGCTAATACTCCCGCGCAGCCTGCGCCGACACTATGGACACAGCCACAAAATCCACCGACCACGCTCTCGCACCCATCAATAAAAGCCTCACACCTGAGGCCAAAATCCAGCTCCTGCGCGACATGCTCCGCGTGCGCCGCTTTGAGCAGCAGACGCTCAAGCAATACAACGGCGGCAAGATGGGCGGGTTCCTCCATCTCTACATCGGCCAGGAATCCGTCGCCGTCGGCGCTTGCTCCCTCATGGGCGACGACGATCACGTCATCACCGCCTACCGCTGCCACGGCCACTCCCTCGCCGTCGGCATGACCATGAACGAGTGCATGGCCGAGCTTTACGGCAAAGCCACCGGCTGCTCCAAAGGCAAGGGTGGCTCCATGCACTTCTTCGCCCCCGACAAGAACTACTGGGGCGGCCACGGCATCGTCGGCGGCCAGACCCCGCTCGGCCTCGGCCTGGCCTATGGGTTGAAATACAAGGGCCTCAAAGGTGCCGCGATGTGCTTTCTCGGCGACGGTGCCGTCAATCAAGGCTGCTTTTACGAGTCGCTCAACATGGCCGCGCTCTTCGATCTGCCCGTCATCTACATTATTGAAAACAACGGTTACTCGATGGGCACCAGCCTCCAGCGCTCATCCGTCGTCAAAGAATGCCTCGCCCAACGCGGCGAGGCTTTTTGTGTCGAGTGGGCGCAGGCCAATGGCGAAGACATCTACGAAGTGCGTGCCGTAACTCAACGGGCCATCGAGCGCGCGCATCAGGAATCCAAGCCGACCATCCTTGAGTTCGACACCTATCGTTATTACGGCCACTCCGTCGCCGACGCGAAACACAAGGGCGGCTACCGCAGCGAAGAGGAAATCGAGGCTTACAAGCGCGATCACGATCCCATCCAGCTCTTCAAGAAACGACTGCTCGAAGAGCGGGTCATTACCGAGGCGCAGTTCGATGAAATCAGCGACGCCGCCAAAGCCGAGGCCGAAGCCAGCGCGCGATTCGCCGAAGAAAGCCCGCTGCCATCCGAAGCCAGCATCTTCGAGGATGTCTATTACGAAGTCGATCGCCAGACCGAGGCCGGTCGGACGGGGAAACATTTCTTTAACGACTGATGAAAATCGAAGTCGAACGCGAAGACGATGGTCGCTGGGTGGCGGAGGCTCCGGCCATACCCGGTGCGCTCGCCTACGGCGAAAATCGGAACGCCGCTGTCGCCAAAGTCGAAGCCCTCGTCTTGCGCATCCTCGCCGACCGACTTGACCACGGCGAACCTGCGGCCGAAGTCGAAGAAGTCTTCACCGTGAGTGCATGAGCCAATGGGGTTCTCCCAAGGCGCGCCGCGTTCTGGCAGCCCTTCTGCAAATCGGTTGGACAATCAAACGTGAAATAGGAAGCTCCCATCGCATTGTTAGCCGCCCAGCCTTCCCGGACTTTGTTTTCGCATTCCACGACGGCGAGGAAATCGGCCCACGGATGCTCGCCCGCATCGCCAAACACACCGGCCTTCAACCTAATGACTTTTAACTCCTAACTGCCATGCCACTTATCGAATACCGAGACGCCCTTAACCAAGCCTTTGCCGAGGAAATCGAGCGCGATCCCAATGTTGTTCTGATGGGTGAGGAAGTCGCCCAATACGACGGCGCTTACAAAGTCACCAAGGGTCTGTGGAAGAAGTTCGGCGACAAACGCGTCGTGGATACCCCGATCTCGGAAGCCGCCTTCATTGGCATGGGTATCGGTGCCAGCATGCTCGGCCTGCGCCCCGTCATGGAACTCATGTTCTGGAGCTTCGCCACCGTGACTTGGGATCAGATCATCAATAACGCGGGACAGATTCGTTATATGTCCGGCGGACTGATTAACTGTCCCATCGTCATCCGCGGCCCCGCCAATGGCGGTACCGGTGTCGGCGCGACCCATAGTCACACACCCGAGAACATGCTCGCCAGCGTCCCCGGCCTCAAGGTCGTCAGCGCCGCCACCGCGTACGATGCCAAGGGTTTGATGAAAACCGCCATCCGCGACAACGACCCCGTCATGTTCATGGAGAACACCCTCCTTTACGGCGAAAAGGGCGAGGTGCCCGAGGAGGAATACCTCATCCCGCTCGGCAAAGCCGACATCAAGCGCGAAGGCTGCGACATTACCCTCATCGCCCACGGACGCGCCGCGCTCACCGCCTTGCGCGCAGCGGAGTTACTCGCCGCCGAACACGATATCTCCGCCGAAGTCATCGACCTCCGCAGCATTCGCCCGCTCGACGAGGAAACCATCCTCGCCAGCGTCCGCAAGACCCACCGCGCCGTGCTCGTCGATGAAAACAAACCCTTCTGTGGCGTCAGCGCCCAGATCGCATCAATGCTCCAGGAGAAATGCTTCGACGACCTCGACGCACCCATCCTCCGCGTCACCGCCCTCGACGCCCCCGCGATCTACAGCCCGCGTCTTGAGTCCAAGCAACTTCCCAATCCCCAGGATGTGATTCGGAAAGTGCTCAGCATCTGCTGAAGAGGAAAAATCCGCTACCCGTCTCGCCATGAGCCAGACACCGCCGAGCATCCTCTACTGCCACTGCCAGTACGCCCAAGTCGTGCCGAAAGAAGTGAAGGACGCGGTGCTGCGCGGGCTCTGTGAAAGCGGCGTCGCCTTCGAGGCTGTGGCGGATCTGTGCGAGATGTCCGCCCGGCGCGATCCCGCCCTCGCCCGCCTCGCCAACGCCGGGCCGGTGAAAATCGCCGCCTGCTTTCCCCGCGCCGTGAAGTGGCTCTTTCACCAAGCCGGCGCACCGCTTTCACCCGACGGAGCCGAGGTACTGAACATGCGCTCCCTCAACGCCGAGGAAATCGGCACCGCACTCTTCTGCGCGGAACTCCACGCCAACCTTCCTGCTGGCAAAGTCGCGCCCTCCGACCACCCGACAGCCGCATCCACCCTCGCATGAGCCTCTCCACGCCCACCCTCCGCATCGTCCTTTACGAAGGTGAAGGCGCGCAGCCGCTCGCCGCCGCCGACCGCTACGCCGCCGTCAGCTCCCTTTTGGAAAAAGGCTACGCCGTCACCCGCAGTGCCACCGACCGCCCGGTAGCCCCAGCCGACCGCTCCCCCATGCTCGTCCTCGGTCGCTTCCCCGGGCCGCCGCCGGAAGTCACCGAGACCGACATCCCCGTCCGCTTTCACGACATCACCGCCCTCGCGCCCGCACAGCTCGCCGACCTCGTCGAAACCGTCCGCGCCGACACCGGCGCCGCCCAGCACGGCGCGTGGAAACCGTGGTTCCCCGTCATTGACTACGACCGCTGCACGAACTGCATGCAGTGCCTCTCGTTCTGCCTCTTCGGCGTCTATGGCGTGGACGGCGACCGGCACATCCAGGTGCAGAACAACGACAACTGCAAAACCAACTGCCCCGCCTGCTCCCGCGTCTGCCCCGAGGCCGCGATCATGTTTCCCAAATACAAAGCCGGCCCCATCAACGGCGACCTCGTCAGCGACGCGGACTTACAAAAGGAGAAGATGAAAGTCGATATCAGCGCGCTCCTTGGCGGCGATGTCTATGCCATGCTCCGCCTGCGCAGCGAGAAAGCGAAAAGCCGCTTCAGCAAAGAGCGCGACTCCGACAAAGCGCTCGCCGAGCGGCAGAAGTGCCTCATCAAACTCGCCGCCGCCGGCGACATCCCGCCCGAAGTCCTCATGTCCCTGCCCTCCCCCGAGGAAATCGCCCGCCGCTCTGAGGAGGCGCAGGCCAAAGCCGCAGCGGCGCGCGGCGCGTTTGGCACTCCAAACTGATGGTCTCTGGGTAAGATGGAGAGCCTTGCAGGGAGTGTCTTCGTCAAGGTAGCCGGGCCTCACCATTCCAAGATGGGCCGCTCGTGGCGCTTGGGAGGATCCGGAAAGTCGGCCCCTTGCGGATGTTTCTCGCGCATCTAACGGGCGACGTCGTTCAGCGTCTTGAACTTCGGTTCACGCTTCGGCTTGAGCACGACTTCATCGCCGTGCTTCTCGATCACGACCTCGGTGCCCTCGAAACGAAACGCCTTGGGCAGGCGGACGGCTTGGCTGCCGCCGTGTTGGAAGAGTTTCGCCGTCGTCATAGCTACACCGTGTAGCTACGCGAGCGCGCCGGTCAACCGGCGCCTCGGCGGAGACGCCGGCTCTCTCCGCCTTATACCAGCCGGAGCAATTCCTTCGGCGTGGGGGAATCGAAGTTCATGACGCGACCCGTCGTGGGGTGCGGAAAGGCGAGGCCGCAGGCGTGGAGGCCGAGGCGTTTGGCGGGGTCGGATTTTGCACCGTATTTCCGGTCGCCGACGATGGGGCAGCCGGCGTCGGCGAGGTGGACGCGGATTTGATGGCGGCGTCCCGTTTCCAAAGTCAGCTCGACGAGCGTGCGCCACTCGCGGCGGGCGAGCACGCGGTAGTGGGTGATGGCGTGGCGGGTCACGTCGCTCGCCGGGGCACTGCGGACGCGGAGCAGGTTGGTCTCATCGAGATCGGAGGCAAAGGTGCCAGCGTCGTCGCGGAGCCGGCCTTCGACCACGGCTTCGTAGCGTTTCTCGGCGCGCTCCCAGCCCGTCTGTAGCGCCTGTTTGGCCGCTTCAGTTTTGGCAAAGACCATGAGGCCCGACGTTTCGCGGTCGAGCCGGTGGACGATCCACACGCGGTCGCGCGCCTGCTCGTTGCCGCGTCGCAGGTAGTCGGTGAGTTGGAAGTAGGCGGTCTTTTCCTTCTCGGACTCGCTGGCCATGCTGAGGAGACCTTCGGGCTTGTCGATGACGATGACGGCGGCGTCCTCGAAACGGATCTGAATGCCGGAGGGCAGCACGGTTTTCGGCACGGCGAAGCGGTCCGAACGGATGGCCACGACATCGCCGGGGCGCAGCGGGTGATCGAACTGCGCGACCGGGCGATCATTGACGGTGATGGCTTGGAATTTCAGCCAGGTGCGAACCTGCTTGCGCTTCTCGTCGGGCCAGGAGGCAAAGAGGAAAGGGAGCAGTGTGGCGGCTTCGGCCACGGTGCGCGTTTTGGGCATGGCGGCTAGCAGTAGCAGGCGCGCGCGGGCTTTCGTAAACTTAATCGTCAGCCACCGGGCCAGCGCGGGACGCGGGCGGATGCCGCGGCAGGTTTCGCTTTCGTCTTGGTGCGAAAATTGAGCTTCAGGCCGAAGTTTCCGCGCTCCCGCCAGCCGATGTAAAAAACGACGCGCCGCCCTTTGTAGGAGATCAGCGGCAGGCGCAGCCAGCCGGCGCGGCAGACGGTCCAGTTCCAGCCGCGCTTTGGGTGGAAAATCTGGCCGGGAAAGCGACCCGTGTGCTCGAACTCCCGGTCGGCGATGCCGATGACGTAAAAGGTAAAATTGTGCAGCACGTTGCGGCGATACCACTTCCCCGTGCGCGCCGGATCGTCGCGCCGATACCACTCCGGCGGCTCCGGGTCATCGAGATTCCCGAACCAGAAAACGGGATTGAACTTCTGCAACACGGTGGGTTGATGCTTCGGTTGGTTCCGAATCACGTCGGCCCGCGTCTCGGCCCCGAAACACGCTCCGCCGCCGAGCCCCAGCAGCACGATCAGCCATACGGACAATCTGGCAGTTCGTGTGATCATCGACTGCACGCTTTACGCCAGCGCGGCTTCCCATCCGCGCGCCTCCCCGATGCCTGTAAGGCGCACGGCGAGACCCCGGACGGTGAGCGTGGCGCGGCTGTTTTCGAAGCTCATGCAGTGCCGGAGCGTCGCGTTGATTTCGGCGAGTTGCACGGCGGATTCCGTGACGTAGTAGTAAAAAGCGCCGATTTGCCCGAGGGTGCCGCACCCATCCTGCCACCTTCGGCACCTCGTCGAAAAACGGTTGGCCGTCCTCCAACGGCGATCCCGCCCGCCTGCGCCCGCCGCGCGCACCCCGCACGATGTCCGGTTGGCAAAATTGCGCCACTGCCCATACGACCCATCGGTCAACCGCCCCACGGCCAATCGAATTGTAACCACCAAGTGCCATCCCGTGGTTCCCGAATCATCACGAAAAAGGGAAAGCCGATTTCGGTGATTATCCCCATCAAAGCGTATGAAGAATTGCTCGAACGGCTGGAAGACGCCGAAAATGTCGCCTACTTGAAAGAGGCCCGCACCAAACCGCTCTCTTTTCGATCGCTCAAAGCATACTTGGCCGAACGTCGCAAAGCCCGTGTTTGAGATCGTCCTCGAACGCGCTGCGTAAGAAGGATCATCGGCGGCTGTCCGATCAGGTTCACGATCGAGTCATGGAGCGCCAAAGGCCCGGAGACAAGCCAGCCCATGGCAACGCCTTGGGTCAGACGGCAAACATCTCCCAGCCCTGAAAGGGCGGCACAGCCGGGTAATCCGCCCCTTCAGGGCTTGTTCGCGAGGGGGGGGTCGTTTCCCAGGGCGTTGCCCCGCTGCCATTTAGTTAGTGGCAGTCTTGCACGGTGGGTGTGGCTGGAGAACGCCAACGGCGTTCCGTAACCCAGCCCAGGGTTGGCGCGACGCAGGAGCGCCTACCCTGGGATCGCAAAAAGCAAAGGTTCCAACCCCAACGGGGTGGTGTCCGTGCGGACGCCCCGGTTGGCCACAACCCCCGTTGGGGTTGGTGTGCCGGGGGCGTTTTCCCAGGGTAGGCGCAGGGCCGCCAACCCTGGGCTGGGTTACAGAACACCGTTGGCGTTCTCCAGCCACCAAAGTGCATGCCAGGCGCTTAACTCAATGGCAGTGGGGAGTTGCCCTGGGCTGGCATGTTTGCGCACCGTTGGTGCTCCTGTCCGCTCCACGCCAAGGCGCAGGACAGGCTCTAGGAAGCCGGCTTCTGTTTGAGAAAAGACAACCTGCGTCCGGGTTTATCCAAGATGAGTTACTGAGATTCAATACGATCAAACTGCACTCTTTTGAATTCGCGACCCTCAACGGACTTGCACATTCCCCCTCGTTCCAAGAATGAGGCTTAGGGAACCCACGTTGCCGCGCGCAATAGCAGTGCGGCGGATGACATGGCTTGCCCATCGGCGCGGTGGGGTGCTTTGATCGCAGCATGGCCCTTCCCTACCCCACGATCATTCCCGGACTGCGCAGCCCTGCCGGCCAGGTTGGCGGTCTCGTCTATTTCGGCCGGATGCTGGATAAGAGCCGGCTCGCGGCGGCGGGCCAACTACCCGCGGGCGGGCTGGCGGAGCGCGGCATGGTGCAGGGCAGCTTTGACTGGCGCTGCTGCCTTTTCCTCCAGAACGACTACGCGGCACTCGCAGCGGAGACGCTGAAGGGCGGGAGCGAGGGGGAGTTGCTCGCATGGGCGTTTGCCCATGGCCGGCAGCCGGACGAACAGGAGATCGAAGTGTGGAATGCCTTCCTGACCAAGCGCGGCTGGCGCGATGTCGGGACGGCGTTTGTGACGCAGCGCCTGGCCGAGATCGGCCTGGCGCCGGGCACGGTGCAGACGATGTTTGAATTCATCGATCTGGATGAGGGGCGGCTGGCGGTGGACGGTTCACGGTGAGCGCGGCGGGCGCGGGCTCCGGCGCGCAGAGACGATCTTTGGCCAAGGTTCACCTTTCGGGTGAAGAACAACCGTCGATTCTGGACCGGCCCTGCGGACGGGTGCGCTTCGAGCCGACCGCCGCGCAACTGCTGGCCTACGGCGGACTAGCGGCGTGGAGTGCGTTTGTGCGGCATCTCGGTCGTCCCGAGGTGCTGGTGGAGGATGCGGGTGAGTTCGGCGATGGTTTGCGGGAGTTGGTAGGAGCCGTGGGAGCCGGGGACGAGGAGTTCGGACTGGGCAGTGGCGAGGTGCGCGCTCCAGTACGGCACCACGCCGTCGGAGCTGCGCGGGCCGTCGCCTTTGCCGCGGTCGCCGATGATGGAGTGGTGCGGGGCGCGGATGGGCAGGCGGTCCATGGCGAGGAGCGTGGGGTTTTTCGGCGAGAGGCTGGTGATGCTGTTGGGCACGATGGGTTTGCCGCCGACCACCTGGAGGGTCTCGCCGACGGCGTCGGTCAGGGTGGTGACGAGGGCGCCGGGGAGTTTGATGAGCCTCATGGCCACGGCGCCGAGGGAGCCCATGGCCATTTCGCTGCCGCGGTGCGGGACGCAGATGAAGACGAGGCGGCGGACCTGCGGGTTGGCCGGGAAAATGAGGCACTGTTTTACGAGATGATCGGCCGGCAGTTTGGTGTCGAGGGCGGCGGCGCGTGGGCCGAGGTTGGCGTCCCAGAGGGCGTGGCCGGTGTCGGTGGCCTGCATCCGCGCGACGAGCCCGCCCATGCTGTGGCCGACGATGATGCAGCCGCGGGGCATGGGGTAACGGCGGGCGATTTTCTCCAGCTCCTCGCGGCAGCGGCGGGCGGAGTAGCTCACGGGATTGCCGGTGGGGTAGCGAAAGACCCAGAACTGAAAGCGCCCGCGCAAGGTCGGGTCGGCTTCCACTTCGTTGAGCACGTTCACCCACATCTGCGGCGTGGAGAGCAGCCCGTGGACGAGGATCACGGGGATGCGCTCGGGGTCGTACGGGTGGAGCAGGTAGAGGCCGGTGGAGCCGAGATATTTCTCCACCTGGATGAGGCCCATGAGGCCGAGCCAGAGTTCGCTGACCACGGGGTGCAGGGCGATGGGCGCGGTGAAATCGGCGGCGAGCGGCCGCTGGCGGCCGCGGATGCGGGCGGAGTGGCGCTCGGTGGGGTCGAGCAGGGCGAGGGTGGCGTCGTGCCCGTGGAAATCGAGGGTGGCCGTGACCGGGGCCACGAGGCCGCGTCTCGGCTCAAAGGGCGCGCGTTCGTTCGGGCCGAAGCCGGGCGTTTTCTGGATGCCGACGAGGGTGCCGCCGAGCCCCGGCTGGGTGATCGAGCGCCGCAGGTGGCCGCGGCGAACCGTCGAGGCGAGTTTGAAATCGGTAAAGCCAGCGGGCGCCCACACGCCATCCGAGGTACCGGGCTGGAAGCGGAGCTGGTAGGCGGTGCGGCCGGTGGGCAGGGCGAGCGGTTGGTTCCAGAGGCGGCCAGCGTCGGCGGTGCGGAGCAGGGTGGTGAGTTCGCCAGCGGCGGCGTTGTAGATGGCCGCGGCGCGGGGAGCGTCGGGCGGGCCGAGCTGCGCGGAGGCCAGGGCGGCGGCGTCGAGGTAAAAACGGGCGCGCGTCTCCGCAGCGAGCGTCGGGCGGCGGGCGAGGCGGAGATCCTCGGCGGCCTGCGCCAGCGGGGCGGAGTTTCGGGAAAGCCGCGGCGCGGTGGTGCCGCAACCCGCGAGGAGCAGGGCGAGGACTGGGGTGAAGAGGAAAGCCGCGCGTGCGTGCATGGGTATGGAATGAGCAGGCGGAGATTCGCCGCGGCGACCTCCGCCCGGCAAGACCGGAAGCGGCGGGGAGAAAAAGTCGGCGCGGAGCGGACCACGGCGGCTGGAAGCGCGCCGCTCCTTTCGCCGTGCGGCGGGAAGCGGGACGAAATAAAAACGCGGAAAACGCGGAATAAACTTTGACACCGGCGGGCCAAAATCGGCAGAACACCGTGCCGCGAAATTCCGCCCGGGATTTGCGGACCTCAGCCCAAACACCCACCGACGAAAAATTCCTCGTTCCCAAACCCGTATCCGCACCATGAAAAAACACATCCGCTCCGCCGTTGCCACGAAGACCCCGACCCGCAAGCCCCGCCGTATCCTCGCCACCTCGATCACCGCGCTGCTCGGCGCGACGCTGCTCAGCTTCGCGCCGGCGGCGCAGGCGCAGCAATTCTGGGATGGGGCGGGAGTTGTCGGGAATGGCCAGGTGGATGGGGGCGTGGGGACGTGGGATAACGCGACGACGAACTGGACGAATGCCGGCGGTGGAGCAAATGCGGCCTATGCGCCGGGTGTTGCGACGAATTTCCTGGCACCTTTCGCCGGTGGCGCGGGACCGTTCACAGTGACACTGGGGGCCAATATCAACGTCGCCGGGACGACGCTCAATATTCAGGGCGGCAACTACGTATTCGCCGGGGCAGGCGCGAACGTGTTCAACGTCAATGGCGGGATCATGACCGTCAATGTGACCTCACCGCTTTCGACGACCATCAGCGCGCAGATCATCAATGCGGGTTCGCTGGCGGTCGGCAACGCGGGCGTCTCCGGGACGGTGATCCTGACGAATACGGCTAACAACTATTCCGGTGGCACCACCCTCAACGGGCAGGCCACTTTGCTGAATAACGCCGCGACTTCCGCCCTCGGCACCGGGCAGATCACCATCGCCGGCGCGGGCAGCACCTTTGGCACGAGCAGCGCCGGCGCGGTGACGATCAGTAATGACGTCCGCGTCAATAACGACACCAACTTCACCAGCGGCGCGGGCGGGCTGGTCCTGACCAACGTCAACCTCGGCGCAGCGACGCGCACCATCGGTTCGACAACCGCCGGGACGAATGTGACGATCAATGGCACCATTGCCAACGCGGGGGCGGGAGTTGGTGTGAACTATACCGGGCCGGTCGCTTTCATCGTTACCTACGGAACCACGTCGGTTTCGACCTATGACGGCCTGACCACCGTCGGTAATAACGCCACGCTGAACCTGAATAGCAGTGGTCTCAATACGGCCATTGCCGGGAATCTAACGATCAACAGCGGGGGCACCGTGACCCTGCTGCAGGCGTCGCAGATCGCCAATACGGCCAACGTCACGGTCAATACCGGCGGTGTATATAACCTTGGCAATTTCGTTGAAATCATTGGCACGCTGAACAGCGGTGCCAATGGCGGAACGGTGAACCTCGGTAGCGGGACACTGACGGTGAACGCTGGTAATTTTAGCGGCAATATCACTGGGGCCTCTGGCAGTCTCGGGAAGATCGGCCTCGGTACTGACACGCTGACCCTCGGTGGCACGAACAGCTACTCGGGAACGACCACCATCAACGCCGGCAAGATTCTCGCCGCTTCAAACTCCGCGCTTTCTTCGGGTTCGGCCTTCGCCCTGACCAATGTCAACAGCGTCCTGGACCTCGGCGGCTTCAACAATACGATCGCCTCACTGACGGGCGTGCTCGGCAGCGCCGTGCAAAACAGCACCGCCAATGCCGCGGTGCTGACGGTGAATGGCATAGCGAGCACGACGTTTGCCGGCAACATCATCAATGGCGCGGGTGCGGCACTCGGCCTGACCAAGAGCGGGGCTTCGACTTTGACGCTGTCGGGCAATAACACCTACAGCGGGGCGACGACGATCACGACGGCGGGCGCGGCGATCGCGGCGGGCTCGGTCACCGGTCTGAGCGCAAACTCGGCCTTCATTGTGCAGAACGGTTCGCTGCTGGCCTTGCTTGGATTTAGCAACACCATCGCCTCGCTCTCCGATGGGGGAACGACGGGCGGCGTCGTCAACAACGGCGGTGCGGCCAATGCGGTGCTGACCTTTGGCGACGCCACGACCACGACCTTCAAGGGTCAGATTAGCAACGGCCTTGGCGCGGGAAATCTCGGCATCACCAAGCAGGGCACCGGGACCACGGTGCTGGGTGGGCCTAACACCTACACCGGTGCGACCACCGTCAATACGGGCACGCTACAGGCGGGCTCCATCACGGCGTTTGGTACTCTTTCAGCGGCCACGCTCAATGGCTCGGGCGCGCTCGACCTCGCGGGTTTCAGCAACACGCTGGGCTCCCTCCAGAGTTTGTCGGCGGCGGCGGCGATCAAAAACAGCACGACCACCGCGGCCACGCTGACCACCGGCGGCGATAACTCCAACACGGCGTTTGCCGGCGTCATTTCCGACGGCGGGCTGCCGGGCGGGCTGACCTCGCTGGTAAAGACGGGCACGGGCACTTTCAGACTCGCCGGGGCCAATACCTATACCGGTACGACGACCGTCAACAACGGCATCCTCCAGATGGGTATCGTCAACGCGCTCTCTACGGGCACCGACGTGTTCTTGAACAACCCCGGGATCTTTGATCTGAACAACAACAACCAGTCCATCGGCTCGCTCTCGGGTGTCGCCGGGACGCAGGTCTTTCTCGGCACGGCGAAGCTCACCACGGGCAATAACAGCGCGGTGAATACGATCTTCTCCGGCGTAATTACCGGACCGAATGGGACGAGCGACCTGATCAAAGTGGGCACGGGCACCTTTACCCTCGATGGCGCGGTTGCTAATACCTATGCCGGGGCGACCCGGGCGAATGACGGCACGCTGGTTCTAAACAAGACGGTGGGCCTCAACGCCACCGGCACCGGTGGTGGCGGGCTCTTCATCGGCGACGGCGTGGGCGCGGCCGGCTCGGCAATCGTCCGGCTTCTGGCTGCCGGTCAGATCGCCGACACGACAGCGGTGACTTTGGCGGCGGACGGTCGGTTTGACCTGAACAACAACAACGAAACCGTGGCCTCGATTGCGGGCGTGGGCGGATTGATCACCCTCGGCAGCGCCACGCTGACCACGGGCGACGTGGCAAACACCGCGTTCGCGGGGAATATCCAAGGCACGGGCGGAGTTACGAAACTGGGCACAGGCATCTGGACGCTGTCGGGCAATAACACGTATTTGGGCGCAACCGCAGTGAACGCCGGCACCTTGCTGGCGGGCTCGACGACGGCGTTGGCGGGCACCTCGGCTTTCACGGTGGCTACGAACAGCATCCTCGATCTCGGCGGCTTCAATAACTCCATCGGCTCGCTCGCTGGAGTTGGTCCGAATTCCTTTGTCCAGACCACCGGTGCCAATGCGACGCTGACCACTGGCGGAGATGGCACTTCGACCTCCTACGCTGGCATCTTACGCGATGTGGGCGCGGCGAAGCTGTCCCTGACCAAGGTGGGCGCTGGCGCACAGTTACTCTCCGGGCTGAATACTTATACCGGGACCACCACCGTCACCGGCGGCAGCCTCAGTGCCGGTGCGGCGAATACCTATAGCGCCAATTCGGCGGTGGTCGTGAATGCAGGCACTCTCGACCTCAGCGGCTTCAACAACACCATCCTCTCGCTCGCAGGCGTCGGCGGAACCGTGACCAGCGTGGCGGCGGCCACCCTGACCTTTGGCGATGCCAACAGTCTGACCTACGGCGGCAATGTCACCGGCTTGCTGGGCCTGGTGAAAAACGGAGCAGGCATTGAGACTCTGTCAGGCGTGAACACCTACACCGGCACGACGACGATCAACGTCGGCGGACTCAAGGCCGGTTCGGCGACCGCCTTTGGCACTGGGTCGAATTTCAACCTGAACAGCAACACCGTGACGCTGGACCTCGCCGGGTTTAGCAACACCATCGGCACGCTGACCGGCCTCGCCGGCAGCGTCGTGCAAAACAGCACCGCCACTCCGGCCACGCTGACGGCGGGCGGCGCGGGCTCGACCACCTTTGCGGGCAACATCATCAACGGCGGGGCCGGTCCGCTGTCCTTCACCAAGGTTGGTGCGGGCATCCAGACGCTCTCCGGGAATAACACCTACACGGGCCTCACGTCGGTCAACGCCGGGGCCTTGCTGGCCGGATCAACCACGGCGTTCAGCGCGGGTTCGGCCTTTCAGGTGAACACCGGCGGCACACTGACTTTGAATGGCTTTAATAACACCATCCTTTCACTCAGCGACACCGGTGCGGCGGGCGGAACGGTGCAGAACGCCTCCGGCATCAACGCGATCCTAACCTTTGGCGATGCGAACAACCTGACCTTCAATGGTCTGATTCAGAACGGTGCCGGCGGCGGCACGCTTTCGCTCGTGAAGAACGGTGCGGGGGCGGAGACGCTGAGAGGGGCCAATACCTACACCGGCTCGACGACGATTAACGCGGGGAGGCTGATTGGCGGCTCGGCATCCGCCTTTGGTGTGACTTCCGCAGTCAGCCTCACGGCGGCAGGTGCGACGCTGGACATCGGCGGTTTCGGCATCGCCATCGGCTCCCTGACCGGTGTGGCTGGTTCGATTGTCACGGGCAGCGTGGCCAACGCGACTTTGACGACTGGCGGGCTGAACCAGAATGCGCTGTTTGCTGGTAACATCCTCGACGGGCCCGGCGCGATCCTTTCGCTGACCAAGGTCGGCACCGCCATACTGACGCTCTCGGGCAACAACACCTATTCCGGGGCAACGACACTCACGGGTGGAACGCTGCTCGCTGGTTCGACGACGGGCTTTAGCGCCGCGTCCGCTTTCAATGTCGGCGCAGCGACCACGCTCGACCTCGGCGGGTTCAACAACACGATTCTTTCGCTAGCCGGTGCGGCGACCGGGGTCATCCAGAACAGCGGGGTGCCCAATGCCGTCCTCACGTTTGGCAATGCGGCTTCGTTGAACTTCGCGGGTAACATCGTGGCCGGCCCCATCGGCTCCGGCTCCCTCGGCATCACCAAGAATGGCACCGGCACGCAGACGCTTTCGGGCACGAACAACTACGCCGGCCCGACCACGGTCAACGCAGGCGCCTTGCTCGCAGGATCGACGGCGGCATTTGGCAGCAACTCGGCGGTGAGCCTCACGACCGCGCTGGCGACGCTCGACCTCGGAGCTAATAACAACACCATTGGCTCATTGACCGGCGTGGCCGGGACATTCGTCCAGAGCACGGGCGGAGCGGCGGTGCTGACGACCGGCGGAACGAACCTGCCCACGACCTTTGCGGGCGTGCTCCAGAACGGCACCGGCACCCTCGGCCTGACGAAAGTCGGGACCGCCGCGATGACGTTGACGGGTCTTAACACCTACACCGGGGCGACAACCGTCAATGGCGGCGCGCTCGTGGCCGGCTCCACGCAGGCCTTTGGCGTGAACTCCGTGGTCACCGTCAATGCCGGCGGCACGCTCGATCTCGCGGGCAACAGCAACAGCATCGGTTCGCTCAATGGCACGGCAGGCGGCATCGTGCAAAACAGCACCGCCGTGGCGGCGCTCCTGACGACGGGTGGCAATAACACCGCGGGAACCTACACGGGCAACATCGTGAACGGGGCTGGCGCGGCGCTTTCCCTGACCAAAATCGGCACGGCCGCGCAGACGCTCGCGGGCGTGAACACCTACACCGGGGACACGACGGTCAACGGCGGCATCCTGCAGGCCGGATCGGCCACGGGCCTGAGCGCCACTTCCGCTTTCCTCGTGAACAACGGCGGCACGCTCGGCACGAACGGCTTTAACAGCACCATCAAATCCCTGAGTGATAACGGCGTGCCCGGAGGCATTGTGCAAAACGGGGCGGCGGTGGGTAACTCGGTGCTGACCTTCGGCGATGCGAACAACCTGACTTTCCGTGGCGCGATCATCAATGGCGCGGCGGCCACCCTCGGCATCACCAAGGTGGGCACTGGGACGGAAATCCTGACCGGCGCGAGCACCTACACCGGCGCGACGACCATCAAGGCGGGTAATCTCCAAGTGAACGGCTCGCTGGGCACCACCGCAGTCCTGGTGGAGAGTGGCGCGACGCTTTCGGGCATCGGTTCGATCGCTGGTATTGTCACGGTCGCCGATGGCGGCATCATGGCCCCAGGCACGAGTCCCGGCACGATCACCGTAGGCGGCTTGATCCTGAACTCGGGGTCCATCGTGAACTACGAACTCGGGACGCCCGGAGTCGTGACGCCGCTGGCGCCGTTCATCAACGACCTCACCATCGTTACCGGAGCCCTGACCCTCGACGGCACGCTGAATATCACGAATTCCGGCGGCTTCGGGCCGGGCTCCTACCGGATCTATAACTACGGCGGTGTCCTGACGAATAACACGATGAATGTGGCGGCGGTTCCCGGTGGCTTCACCAGTTACATCACCACGAACATCGCCAATCAGGTCAACCTGATCGTCCTCGCCGGAGCGGCCGCGGGCGCGCAGTTCTGGGATGGCCCGAACGTGGTGGCGAATGGCATCGTGGATGGCGGAACCTCGACGTGGGTCAACAACAACAACAGCAACTGGACGGACGTGGCCGGAGTGGCGAACTCCAACTGGAACAACGGCTCCGCCGTCTTCCAGGGCACGGCGGGAACCGTCACGCTGGGGGATGACATTAACTTCCAAGGTCTGCGCTTTGATGTGGGCGGTTACGTCATCAACCCTGGCGCCGGACCCTTCACGCTGCTGGCGGATGGCCCGGTGCTGATCACCACGGCCGTGAGCGCCACGCCCACGACGATCAATGCGGTGATCGCGGACGGCATCAAGCCGGGCGGGGATGCCGTGACGACAAATGGCGGCGGCACGCTGCTGCTGACGGCGGCCAATACCTACACGGGGTCCACCACGATCAACGACGGCACCGTGAGTGTCGGGCTTCTCGCCAATGGCGGCGCGGCCAGCGGCATCGGTGCTTCCTCCAACGCGGCGGCGAGCCTCGTGCTCAATGGCGGCACCCTGCAATACACGGGCGCGGCGGTGACCACCGACCGTCTCTTCTCGGTCGGCACGAATGGCGGCAAGCTCGACTCAGCCGGCGCGGGTGCGGTGAATTTCGCCAATGTCGGGGCGATGGGTTTTAACGCGCAGGCCGGAACCCGGACCCTCGAACTGACCGGCACAAACCTTGGCAACAACACCATCGCGGCGATCATTGGCAACAATGGCGGTGCGACCTCGCTGGTGAAGACCGGCGTTGGCACTTGGATTCTCTCCGGGGCGAACACTTACTCGGGCACCACGACCATCAATGCCGGGACATTGAAGGCCGGCTCGACCACGGGTCTGAGCGCGACCTCGGCGTTCCTCGTGAACACCGGTGCCACGCTGGATGTGAATGGCTTCGTCAGCACGATCCTTTCGCTCAGCGACAACGGCGTGGGCCCGGTCTTCGGGACCGTGACCAACAACGGCGCGATCGCCTCGGTCCTGACCTTTGGCGATGCCAACAACCTGACTTTCAACGGAAACATCGTGAATGGACTCAGCACGCTCGGCATTACGAAAGTGGGCACCGGCATCGAAATCCTGAGAGGTATCAATACCTACACCGGACCGACGACCGTGAATGCCGGTACCTTGCAGGCGGGTTCGACCACGGCCTTTGGCACCAACTCCTTGGTGGCCGTGAACCTCGGGGGCACGCTCGATCTCGGCGGCTTCAGCAACACCATCGGCGCGCTGACCAGCACGAATCCCGGCGGCACAGTGCAGAACAACGCGGCGGCGGCAGCCACTCTGACGATCACCGGAACGCAGGCGGCGACCTTTGCGGGTAACATCATCAACGTCGGCGGCGGCTCGGGTGCGCTCTCCCTGACCAAGAACGGCGCGGTCACCCAAGTGCTTTCGGGT
>Ga0163144_10010287_pt1 | contig 19957 bp, 6 predicted proteins | sample OliLak19BULKMAT1_FD_123175 | JGI IMG/M metagenome (GOLD analysis project Ga0163144, IMG submission 123175) | Freshwater microbial mat bacterial communities from Lake Vanda, McMurdo Dry Valleys, Antarctica - Oligotrophic Lake LV.19.BULKMAT1 | ecosystem: Environmental > Aquatic > Freshwater > Lake... | reverse complement strand
GGGTGCTGCCCGAGAACCAGCCGACTCGCGAATCGGCGTACACCTCGCGCGTGTAGGCATCGGGCGTGACGCGGATGAAGTTTCTGCCTCGCTCGTCCCCGCGCTCATCCGCAGATGCCGACCCCCCGCCATCGCCGCGAGTCTCGAAGGTGAACCACTCCTCGGCGTTGAGGTTCTGGAGCCTGAAGTCGGGCTCGCTGAAACCGTTCGTCTGCGCGTTGAAGCGGACCACACCGTTCCATGGGGCTGGCGCGGCATCGGGACCCTGATCCGGATCGTCGCGAGCGACGAGGTGCTCGCCGCGGTTGCTGAGCTCCCGCGGGTTGACGCCTTCCGGGATGGCCAATGGACGGACCGCCGCGAGCAGTTCCGTCAGCGGGTGGATTTCGAGCGTATCGGGATTGACAAACTCGCCGAGTGGGAACTGGTTGGGCGACCAGACGCCGCCGGCAGTCTGGTCCGGCCGGCGCATGGCACGCTGCGAGTCTCGAGCGATTGCCTCGCCGGTGAGTGTCGGCAGGGGCGCCGGCGCAATCCGCCAGGGGACAAGGGGTGTGCCGGGGTTGTTGTCCTGATCGACCCAGTAGTCATCGGAAGGAAGGTCCTCGCCGAGCAGCAAGTCGGTGCCTGCACCGCCGTCTATGAAGTCGGCGCCCGCGTAGCCGCGGATGGTGTCTTCTCCATGCTGGCCGCTCAGGGAGTCGTTGCCGGGCGAACCGTAGATCAGGTCATCGCCGGAGCCGCCGAACACCTGGATGGGCAGACGTGCGCCGAGCGGGCGATCAGCACGAGAGAGACCCCAGGAGCCGGCGAGTTGCGCTGAGTACCCCAACGAGCTCCAGTTGCTATGGGCGAAGACGAGGTCGTTGCCGCCCTGGGGGTTGATCGACAGGACCTCGATGCCATCGGGGATGAAGCGGGCGATGCGGAGCAGGAGCCGTTCGGCGTTCAGTGGATCGCTGGCGTAGGTGCTGGAACCGAGGGTCGCAGGGATAAGGGAGCCTACCTGATAGGCTCCGCGGCCGTCGTCGAAGCCAACAACCACAATGTCGTTGGCGACTGCCATATCGCCCTCCCCGACGAACGAGCCGTAGTACAGCACCTGATCGACGCCCGGTCCGCCGACGAACTGATCGGCCGCATCGGCGAGCAGGCCGTCGCCGAGGATCTGCCCTTGGGGGCCAACTTCCGGCATGAGGAGGAACGTGTCGTTGTCCGGGCCGCCATCGATGAGGTCGAATGTGTAGTCCTGAACGATGCCGTCGGTGAGGTTCTCATCGCGGAGCTCGAGCCCGCCCGAAAGCAGATCACTTCCCGCGCCGCCGAAGATCCAATCCTCGCCTGGGCCACCGGAGACGACGTCATCGCCCGAGCCGGCGACGACGACGTCGCGGCGAGCGCCGATATCGGAGAACCATGAGTCGGCGATCTGGTCATCGGTGCCGCCAAGTCTGCTGCGAAGGTCGGGGGAGATGGCCGCGAGTAGCTGACTCCGCGTAACGGGCGTCGCAACAAAGCCCGTTTCAAAGCCATCGACCTGGAGATCGACCCGGTCGTTGCCATCGCCGGCGTTGACCCAGACAGTCTTGCGGACGTTGCGGTTGACGATGAGGGAGTCATTTCCGCCGCGGAGGTCGACCACGATCACATCGAACTCGCTGCTTGGTCCAAACAGGCTCGAGGCCGCCGACAACTCAGGCAGTGAATCGGGGTTGGAGGGCTCGACCAGCAAGTACCCGGCGATCGCATCCGGGGCCACTGCGGAACGGAAGAGTGTGACCTCGCTCGCGCCTTCGACCCGCTTGATCTCGTGAGCGCCGGCAAAGTCACCATTGGTGATGTAGCTGATGCGGACTTGATCGTTGTCAAGTTCTCCCGGGACGCGGTAGAACCAAACCCGGTCTAGCGTGCTCGCGTAGTCGATCCAATCGTCCTCGGGGCTAATGCTCGAGACTGCGACATTGTCTCGATCGAAGAGCTGGTTGTTCTCCGCGGGGTTGGAGCCGCCGTAGAGGAAGTCGACGCCGCGGCCGGCATACAGCCGGTCATCACCGGTCCCGCCGTGGACGCGGTTCAGGCCGGCGTCGGCGGCGGTGTTGAGGCCGACCATGTCGGTGCCATCGGGTATGGAGACGACGAGCTGGGCGGCGATCGCGATCAGTGCGTTCTCGACGCTCCGCTCGCCGGCGAACACAAAGTCGTTCCCGGCCTGCGCAAAGATATCGTCGCTGCCCAAGCCACCGTAGATGTAATCGACCCCACCCAATGCGGAATCGGGCGCATCGCCCGCATCACCCCAGATGCGGTCGTTCCCGCCGCGGCCGAAGAGGAAGTCGGTGCCGGCATCCGCTCCGGACCCGCCGACAAGCAGATCGCGGCGATCGGTGCCGACAAGGAGATCGGATCCGGTGCCGCCGCGGAGAATCGCGAAGATCGATTCGCCGGTGATGGGAGGCATGCCGCCGAGGTGGAGTGACGTGGAGGAGTCGGTCAGGAACTGGACGATGTCGTCACCGCCAGCAGCGATGATCTCGATCTGCTCGATGCGATTCGAACCGGCTCCGGGCTGCCGCCACTGGATGTCCGACGCAACGCCGTCCAGGGTGATCCGGAGAAGCGGACTCGGGTTCCCCGGTAAACTGCTCGGACGACCGATCAGGATCGTGTTGCTGCTCGCGTTGCCGAGGACGCGGAGAAGATCGGTATCCGTGCCGTCGGTCCCGATGGCTGGGGTGCCGGCCGCATCGTCTTGGCCATGGCCGAGGAACTGGTCAACGGCATTGCCGCCGGGGCCGGAGCTCGGCGGGATGAAGTAGAGGATGTCGGCGTTGGAGCCGCCTTCAAGCGTGTCGGCAACGGTGTCCGCACCGCCGTCAAGTTCATCGCGTCCCTTGCCCCCGTAGATCGAATCGCTGCCAAGGCCTCCATAGAGGTTGTCGTCGCCGTCGCCTCCCTGGATCACATCGTTGCCGCGGAGACCGTAGATGATGTCGTCTCCATCGTCGCCGAGGATCTGGTTGTCGGCGTTATCGCCGTAGATCTCATCGTTGCCCAAGCCACCGTAGAGAATGTCGGTCAGGCCGGTAAGAGTGATCGGTCCGCCGGTGATCCCCGTGTGGCCGAAGATCCGGTCGTTGCCGGCATCGCCGAAGAGGTTGTCCGCACCTGCGCCGCCCAGCAGCAGATCGTCGCCATCGCCGCCTGCGAGATAGTCGTTGCCCGAATCACCGCCGAGTGTGTCGTTGCCACCATGGCCGACAAGCCAGTCGGTGTCGGAGCCTCCGCGGAGCGTGTCGTTGCCGTCGCTTGGGCTCTGAACCGAATCGGTTCGACCGGGCATCGTCACGCCGGGCGCAAGCACCGCGCGACCACCTTGAACCTCAAAGTGCCCGCGTGCTGCAGAAACCGGCTGGCCGTTGAAGAGGACGATACCCTGGTCACCCAAGATGACATCGTTGCCCGAGCCCCCCTCGACCTCATCACGTCCGCCGTTGCCAACGAGAAGATCGTTCCCCGCGCCGCCATCGATTCGGTCGTCGCCAGCACCGCCGTAGGCATCATCATCGCCCGCGTTGGCGAAGATCTGATCGTCTCCATCATCGCCGTAGAGAAGATCTCTCGATTGCGAACCATGGATGACATCGTTGCCAGCGCCGCCACGGATCGTGTGGGCAGCAGCGAGATTGCTGCTGGAATCCTGAAGCAAGTCTGCGTAGAGCAGGTCCGTACCAACGCCGCCATCGATGACATCCACCCCGCCGCTGCCAAAGACGACGTCGTTGCCCGCGCCGGCATCGACCGTGTCGTTGCCGGTACCGGCATCGATGACATCTTCACCATCTTCGCCATAAATCGTGTCGGTGCCGCCGGGCAGGAGCTGCGAGAGCAAACCTTCGCCGGGTGCTGTGTTGGTGACAATCCGCGGCGGTCCACCGCCATCCGTCACGCGCAGGGCATCGGTGTCACCGAAGATGAGGTCCGCACCATCGCCGCCGTAGAGGAGGTCATCGCCGGCCTCGCCGTATTGGCGGTCCTCGCCCGCGCCGCCGTAGATACGGTCGTTGCCCGCGCCGCCGCGGATCGTGTCGTTCCCTGATCCGCCATCGATGTGATCCTGTCCCTCGCCCCCCGAGACGGTGTCATTCCCGTCACCAGCATCAAGCCAGTCAAGGCCGCGGCCGCCGATGATGACATCCGATCCGCCAGCGCCGAACACCCAGTTGAATGAGGTATCGTCACCAGCATCAAGGGTGTCGCTGCCGTCGATCGCAGACGAACTGGCGAAGCCGCCAAGCAGGGCAAGCGGCGCACCAAGGAACCCATTTCCGCTGAGAACGAATCCGGAACGATCCGCATCACTGATTGCAACGTGAACCAGGTCGCCCCAGAGAATGTCAGAACCGCCACCGGCCAGAAGCGTGTCGGAACCTGTACCACCCACCAGCCAGTCGTTGCCATCATCGCCAGAGAGGGAATCGTTGCCCGCTTCGCCATACAGCCGATCGTTGCCCGATCCGGCCGACATGCGGTCGCCCCCGCCGCCGCCGAAGAGAATATCATCGCCTTCGCCGGCACTGAGCGCGTCGTTGCCGTCGGAGATCGAAGGTGTCGGTTCGTCGCCGTAGAGAAGATCATTGCCGCCATCGCTCGACAGATTGTCATTGCCCGACCCGCCGCGAGCATCGACACGTCCGTTCCCGCGGTAGCGAAGGGTGTCATTTCCGGCACTGCCGCGGAAGATAACGCGGGTATCCGATGAGGATCCGCCGCCCCCAGTGACCCGGAGCGTGTCATCGCCATCGCCGCCGATGAACTCGATCAACGTGGTCACTGACATCCCCGGCTCAGCAGAAACCTCCAGACGGTCGTTGCCCGCTCCGCCGTCAAAGCGGATGCGGTTGATTGCCGAGGATGTGATCTCGCTGGCAATGCCAAGTCCTTGCACCGTGAACTTGTTTCCGTCTTGGATCACACTCAGCGAGTCATTGCCATCGGAGGATCCGAGCAACAGTGTTTGGCCGCCATCGGCGATAGTGAACAGCGTGGGCGGGTTCGTCCGGGCGCCACTCAGTGAAGAGAACTCCAAAATCGTGACATTGGCGATCTCCCACCGGGCGTCCCAAAGGGTGATGCAGCCAAACCAGCCAAAGCAAATGCGAACCTTGATGTACGCAGCCAGGCGAGCTGAGAGCTCGCCGGAGAACTTGAAGACATCCAGTCCGTTGTCGAGCACGGAGACGATGCGGAGCTTGGTGGCGTCGTTGTCGCCGTCGTCGATTTCAGCGATGTCGATGCGGCCGGTGGCAAAGATGCCGCCCTCGACGCCTGCCCTGGCGATGTACAGATTCAACTCGGCCGCGGCGGTCAGGCGGCCCTCCACCATGAACTCGGCTACGTCACGTCCGTTGCGGTCAACATCGCTGACGTAGAAGCCGAGCCCCAGCTTGCTCGCATCGAAGTTGAAATCATCAGGATCGCCGGAGACAGCCTGTCGGATCCCGAAGGTGTCATAGCCAAAGGCGAACTGTGCGCGGACATCGATTGCTCCACCGATGCGAGCACCCAATGGGCCGATGATCGGGAAGAACTGCGAGTAGCTGAACCCAGCCGAGAACTGCGGCGTGTCGTAACGGACGAACGTGGCATCGCGCCCCAGCAGCAGGTTGAAGGCCTCTGAAGCCCGCTCGACGATTGGGAAGGAGAAGCCGCCGCCGGCGATGTTGCGATATCCATTGACGAATGCACCGGCTCCGGAACTGCTCATCTGCCCGTCAAGATTGGTCAACGCAAACTGCAGGCTCGGGACGATACCGCTTAGCGAGGTTAGTCCTCGAAGATCGGCACCACCGTTGCCGCCCAGTCGCAGGTCGCCCAAGGTCAGTTGGTCGTCGCCGCCGCCGCCCTGACTGGCAAGTTGGGGCAGCGTTATGAGCAGGTCGTTAGCAGACCGTATGAAGTTGACAGTGCTCTGCACCGACGAGTTGCCGCGGCCATACCACGCCGCAAGCGTCAGCAGCGAAACATCGCGGCGCATGAGATCAGAGATCACCGGGATGGGAGCACTGAGGACTTCGATGACCGGCCGGACCGGCTCCAGAACGCTGTTGATGCGGGCGAGCACAGGCTTTACGAAGTTACTTAGCCATTCACCGATATGAAGCCGGACGTTGCCAAAGGTGAACTGGGGTGCGGAACCAATGGGTCCTGACCCGAAGTTCCAGTTCAGGTTCCAGTCGAGGCGAAGGTCAGCGCGGATCGTGGGCAACTCTCCGCCATCAAAGCCTGCCACGAGCTCGAGATTGACATCCGCGACGCCGCTCAGACGGGGTTGGAAAACCACATCGTCGCTGCCGGAGAGCAACTGCGAGAATGAGAGAGGCTGGCCAAGTGCGGACTGGACATTCAGTGAGAACGCGGCCTGGAGGATCGATGGATCCGATGCGAGGTCGCGAATGCTCGCCTGCAGGAAGCCCAGTCGGCCGGTGAGGTCCAGGCCCGGGATGGTCGCGGACAGGGAAACGCTGAACTCGTCGGCCGCGCCGGGCAGCATGAAGAAGCCCATGTTGCGGTCGAGCCCAAAAGTGAGATTGACGGCGTACTGAGCGGCGAGGTTAATGCGCGCGCCGTCCGCCATCCGCAGGCCGATAGAGTCAAGGCCGATGTCAAAGTCGAGGTCACGTTCCTGCTCTGCAAACACCTCGCTGAGATTAAGGGTGTACTGAACGCGGTCTGATGTAACTGAGTCCAGCGTGATGGAGTGGAAGTCGACATTGCCGATCAGCGCCTGGTCGATCGTGTTGCGTATGTCAGACGCGAGCAACTGACCGGACTCAGCATTGCCTCGGAGGGCGTGCACCACGGTTCGCAAGTCTTCGAGGGCGTTGATCGCACTGCCCAACTCGACCCCCACCAGCGGCAGTCGCGTCCTGAGAAGGCGGTCGCCCAGCAGCGTGTCGAGCCGCTGCACCAGGTACTCCAAGCCTTCGATCAGGCCGCGGAGATCGGTGAGCTGCGGCGTCTGGATCGCGTTCAGGCTTGGCGAGGTGACGGAGCTGGTGCCGGCGATGTTGGCAAGGCTGCCGATCTGGATGAGCAGGTCGCGCTGTTGTGGGTCGAGCTGCTGCAGCGCCCCGCCATTGAGCGGGCGGTAGTACATGGGCAAGACTGCCTCGGCGCGGCCAGCAATCTCGACCTCCAGCAGGTTCTGGGTGAGCTGCCCGAGGGTGTAGCGGCCGTCCCCACCGGCCTCGTCGATGACATCGAGACTGAAGGTGGCGAGGGTTCCGGGGGTTCCACCGTCGAACAGGAGTGAGCCGTAGACCCCTGCGCCCGGGTTGCCGATCGACAGCGCGAACGGCCCAACCGACGCGGAGAAGTTCAACTGCTGGTTCTCGATCTCGGGCGTGGCCGGGTTGTCGAGCAGGCCAGCGGTAACCTCAAATCGCGAACTGTCGCTCACAAAGACCTGAGGCGAAATGATGGACGAGAGGTCCAGCCCGACGTTCAGGATCAGACTGGCCGAAGCCTCCAGGAAGATCGAACCCTGGCCCTGGACCTCGATCAGGCTGGCCAGCGGCTCCGGCAGGCCGAGGGATGAGCCGTTGAAATCCAGCGTCAGCGCCTGCTGGAAGGTCCGGTCATACGCCAGAGAGATGTCCAGGATGTTGTCGGCATAGGTGATGGTCGCACCGCCGTGCGTGCCGAGCAACTCGTCAAGGGTACGCTCCAGATCCTGAATCGCGGCGGCACCTCGCTGCTCGAGGTCATCGATGCGGCGCAGCAGGCCGTTGAAGAACCCGACGGCCTCCTGACCGCCATCATCCTGACCGAACAGAAGCGCAAGGACGCTGCGGTTGAGCAGCGGGAGATTGGAGTTCAGCGAGGAAGATGCGGCCAGATCGCGCAGACTCGTGATGGTCTGGCGGAGCACGGCAACGGCCTGATCGAACCCGACGCCTTCAAACTGCTCGAGCACGGAGGCGCCGTTGATGTACTCGACTTCGATGGCGTTCAGGTTGGTCAGGTCGGGGAGGGTGATCTCGACGCTGGGATCGACGCCAAGCAGCAGATCGATACCCGTGACAACGTCCAGGCCGGTCAAGGTGAACTCGGCATCACCGCTCTGGGAGGGGCTGGCAACAAAGTCGAACTCGCCATCGAGCAGAGAGGCCCGAAGCTCGGGCAGCCGGACGCGGCCGGCGGACTGACCGGCATCGGGCGAGGGATCGCGGAGTGCGGCGCTCACCGCAAGATTGACTTGCAGGGAAGCATGACCAACGTTCAGAGAGATGAATCCCACTCGCGCCGAGAGGTCGGTCGCGGCCGCGGTCAATTGCAGCGTCCCACTGACGCTGGCGTCCTCGACGAAGAATCGGTCGGCCCAGTTTTCGCCGTGCAACGGCATGCCCTGGATCACGCCCTCGCCATAGACATCTTCGCCGAGGATGCCCAGGTCGAGTGCGGCCAGGGATTCATTGGCGGCGCGAACGGCGAACGTGGCGTTGCCCGTTTCTAGGTCGCGGATGCGTAAACGGTACTCTGAAGAGACGATGTCGACTTCGACGCGCGGAATGCCACCGGCGCGGGAAGCATCCTCGATGCGGGTCTTCACATCATTGAGCGTGACCGCGCCGTCCAGGAAGACGTCGAATACAGCGCCAGTGCTGAGGGTGATCTCTAATTCCGAGAGTCCGTCTTGCTCTTCGAGTACGGTGCCATCGGGAGTTTGGACAAAGTACTCCGACGGTCCCCGAACGCCCAAGCCACCGTTGAGGGGTGACAGATCTGGTGTCACCGGAGACAGCGGCGCATCGGCGAAGCTGAGCTCGCGTTGATCCAGCTCGGACTGAAGGCGCTGACCGAGCGGATCAAGCTCAACCCCGAGCGTCAGGAGGAGGCGTCCAGAGGCGTCGATCTGAACCGAGGCACTGCCGCTTACGTTAAGCGGAGCGAGTTCCAGGTTCCATTCGAACGGCCTTGAGGAAGCAGCAAACTGATGATCAAGAACGATCGAGTACGACAGCTCGTTCCGAGCTTGGTCGTAGCTGGGGAGCACCGCATCAAGGCTGCGCCCGGTTGCCTGCGCCAAAACCCGCGCCAAGCCCTGGGCCGTGGTGAAGGTCGGCGCGGTCGTGCCCAGTTCTTCGTCCATGTCCTCGACAAACCGCAGCAGCCCATCGCGCACGGCTTCACCAAAGTCGATGATCTGCGAGAGCGTGGTGGCACCGACAAACGGTAGATCGAGGCTCAGGCCAGGGCTTTGCGAGATACTGCCCAGCACCGTAGCGAGCTGGTTGATAATCCCCGTCCAGTCATTGGCGGTGATCCCGCTGAAGAACGAGACCGCGCTGTTGAAGCCCTCGGTCGTCACCTGAGTCGGCGAAGCGGGGTCGAAGACGTTCGCATCGGCCACAAGCAGGTGCGCCGGTCCTGGCCCGGCCTCCAGGATGAAACTGCCAAGATTACCGCGGATGGGAAGGCTGATTGCCAGAGGGGCAGCAGTGACATTCACCGTCAGCAGTTCAGAAAGAGAGCTTCCCAGAAGCTCCGAGAGGGCGAGAGTGAACCCCCCGTCCGCGTTCTGCAGGGAGGCGATGCCGGCTTGTGCAGAGAGCGAGGCACTGCCATTCTGAATCTGCCCTTCGAGGAAGCCGACATCCACCGCAGCATCGAGATTGTTGATCGCGATGTTCAACGCAATGTCAAAGACCGGCGCTGCGCCGGATGTGTCCTGGATGAAGAAGGCGTCAAGCAGCCAGTTGTCGGAGGGCACGATCGGCGGGGTGGAGAGCGTGAGAGCATCGGCACCTGGGATCCGGCTGAGATCAAGACCAAAGGTAACACGGCCGGTCGCTGTGGCCGTGACATCGGCCAAGACCTCGGCGGCGATACCGATCCGAGGAGATTCGCTCTGAGCGTCAAGGCTCAGAACGACATTGGTCGCGCGAGAGACCACATTAAATGTGGTATCGATCAGCAGAAGCTGTGTCTGCGGGTCAAAGTGGCCAGTGACATTCTGGAGTTGTGGCAACTGGTTGAGGTATGACAACAGACCGGCAATCGTCGGGGGCTGTGACGCTCCGGCCGTGAAGAACTCGCTGATCGGTCCCACCAGCGCCTGGCGTAGCACCTGGCCCATGCCCAGGAACCCTTCTTCATCGCCAAAGAGCTGCAGTACCGAGCGAGATCGCTCGTCATTCTCGTTGCCGTTCACGCGTTCGAGGACTCGCGGTAGGGGCTGCCCGAGGGGACCGCCCACGCCGATGTCGTTGGCCCATTGGGCCGCGCGAGTCAGTCCTTCCTGCAGGATCAGTGAGAAGGGCGTGAGCGAGGGCACCTCCCGCACCAGCGCGAGGTCATCCCCGCCGATACCGTCAACGGGAAGCTCGAACTCGCCCGGCGCAACCCGCTGGGCGGTGCTACGGGTGTTGTTGCCCTCCATCGTCTCGGGTTGCTCATTCCAGCGGTCGGTGAGCACCACGACGAACGCCGCATCAGACGACCAGTTACTCGGCCATCGCACCGCACGGGTGAGGGTGTAGGACTCGCCCGGCTCCAGCGGCACACTCTCTGTGCCGCTCCAGAATGAACCGACTTCCGTCTCCAGACGGAGACGGTACGGATTCAGAACGCCGCTCTCGGAGACGAAGATCTGGTCGGTCCAACCCAGGGCCGTCGTGGGCTGGTTGCCGACGTTGGTCACGGTCCACTGGACGAACACGCGGCCGCGTGGTCCCGGGTCGGTCGAAACTTGGGTGACTTGGAGGTCGACGCCATCGGCGTTCACACCCGTTGGCCGTTCGGGCACTGGACCGGTTGGTCCGGGGATGGGATCCGGGGTAACCGGGTTATTGGCGTTGCGCTGATACTCGTCGAGGAACTGCTGCAGCTCGGAATCCCCGGAGTTGACAGGGGTGCCGGTGGCGCCGCGGTTGCCGCCCTCAACCCCGGATCGCGACATGGGGGAACCAAGCCTGGCACCCTCTCCCACCTGGCGGATGTTCCCGCGCGAGATGGGCTCGCCGGCCTGGTCGATCAGTCCCTGCGCGGAATGACCGCCGAAGGCCAGCGCCCGGAGGCGGTCTTGCGCGAGGCCCTGCCGGCCCTGGAGTCCGCTGGTCTGCTCAAGGCTGCGAGAGAGCAGGCTTCGCTCAAACAGCAGCGGCGCAGAGTACACCGCATCGCCCGCCATCGGTCCGAGCTCGGCCGAGAGCAGGATCTTGGGCTCGAGTGGCTCGAGGAGGGGCTTGCGGGGCTTGGGGGCACGGTCGGGGTTCGTCATCGGTGGACCTCGGTCAGGCGATCCGAGAGGCAATCAACGCCAGAACATCAGGACTGCGGAGCGCGTGTGGAGCGTTTGGCCAGATCAAGCTCGATATCGCCAAAGCGGGACTCGTATTCACGGATGATCCGCGAGAGGCTGATCGCCAGACGTTTGGCGGTGAAGTAGTTCATCGCCAGGCGGCTGGAGAGCTTCAGGTCGAGCCGAGGGGGGCCCTGCCCGGTGCCAACGGCGGATGCGGCGTTCACACCGACATCGAGCAGGATCTCTTCGGCGGTCACGATCGTAAGGAATGCGTTGACGTACTCGGTCGGGCGTTCCCGGTCATCGACGCGCAGTTGCACTCGGGGCTTGTCGACCTGATCACCAGATGCCAGCGGCTGGTCGGATGGCGCAACGCCCACTTGATCGGTCATCATCTATACCCCATACCGGACACTCACGCGAGATTACGCGCACCCGGCAAACCAGAGACCCAGAAACGCGAAGATGTCGGGCACCGCTGTGCCGTTGATGCCGTCCACGTTGGCCCGCGGATCGCCGGCAAACCACGCCGCAACGAATGCGAAGATGTCTGGAACGCCGACAGCCCCATCCTGGTTGAAGTCGGCGATGCACGCATTCGGGCGGCACGAGGGAATCTCAAAAACGGCAGTCGAGAACACCCCACCTGCTGTCCAAGAGATGAACAAGCTGCTTTGGATTTGCTGGCCGGAAGCCGTGGCACTCCCGCCAAGAACCGCCTGGGTGGACGTGACCGTAAATCGGCCAAGGAGCAGCATCCCGTTGGTCGGCTGCGCGGCTTGTCCGCCGGGTGGATCAAACCACGCACCGTCTACCACCGAACCCCACGAAGCGGCCTGGAGCGACATCGATCGCAGGATGCCCACCTGACCAGAACCTATCGAGCCCAGCGCAAAGTAGCTCTCACTCATGCTCAGCGAGCCCGTCCCCGAAACGAACAACCCGTTGCTTGCAAGTCCTGTGACGGGATCAGTCAGCGTTGCATCGCCGGCATCCGCGAGCAGGACTGCGGCGATTGGATTCGAAACCTCAGCATACAGATCGAACACCAGCGCGTTGGCTGACGATGCATCATCGACAGGCTCCCAGCGCACGCCTGTCACGTTGGCCACCGCAGCTGCTGTAAAGACTGATACCGCAGCAGTCGTAACCCCCACAAGATTGGGCATTAGATAAGCCCTCCAGATTCCATATACTACTGGTATGATGGCAACGCTGTCAAGACTTAGGCGAGAACAATGTCAATACGAGGATCAGTCGGCTTGGGCTATTTCCACGAGAATGACGCTGGGAACCACCACGAGCAGGGTGTGAATTGCCTGAGGACGGCGAGGGCACACGCCCGCTGTCGACAGGCGGTGGCGTGAATGTCCGGTGCCGCTGGAAACGCCAAGGCCGACACCCATCAGGGACATGCTGCCCGGGTGACAAGCGACCCCGACTTCACCTCGGCGCCGGAGTTTGTCCGGCAGATTCTCGATGCCGATTGGGTACTCGTTTTTGAATCAAGTGGATCGGACGCTGGTCAGCCCGTCGGCACGACCGCCCCACCCCCCTCCGCCAAGGACGTTGAACTGGCCCAAGAGGCCGCTCGCAGCACGCTCTCGAGCCTCAACGGGACCCACCCCGGCCGCGCGGTTGCTCCGACGGTTCAGACAGTCTCGTCAGGCCGAGAGCTGTATGACCAGAAGCCCAGCCGATACATCGTCGGCGGCGTGATGCCGCCGATCAATGAGCGAGGTGCCGCTCTGATCTTCATAGCCTCGGTGCGTGGGTCCGCAGACTCGCTGCGATTGGCCCCCGGGCGTCTTGCCGCCGCGCTGGATGCACTGCGGTCTCGCGAGTTGCACACCGCGCATGAGCACGCCGACAGCCGGGCAGCCTACGCCGCAACCGTGCTGGATGTCTTGGCTGCGCTGGGGACATGCGACCGGCTTCGCTCGTACACCACGGGACTGTGCGATCGACTGGCAACGGTGTTTCGCTGCACCCGCGTGAGCGTCGGTCTGGCTCGCGGACGTTGCGTGGTCATGATCGGCACCAGCCACGTCGACAAGTTCGTCAGGCGTCAGCAGGCCGTCCAGGCAATCGAGCTGGCGATGGAGGAGGCATTCGACCAGGACACTGATGTCGCATCGCCAAGCATTCCGCCATTATCAGATCCGCCGATCGACCGTTGCCTGAGAGACCTCACGCCTCCACACGGTGGCCGAGCTGGCGGCTCGGCGGCGTGCATCATGCTGCGGTCTGCGCAAGGAAGCCGGGACCGGGAGTGGTGGTTCCGCCGGGCCGGGACTGAGTCGGGGCGGGCTCTGCTTCCTCGAGGCGTGCTGTGCCTGGAGCGGTCGGATGATGTTCCATTTGCGCCGGCTGAACTGGAAATGCTCGGTGTCATCGGTCAACTGATCACCCCTCGCCTGCTCGAGCTTGATCGTTATGACCGCTGGTTCGGTGCACGTGTCCTCTCGCGGGGGCTTGATGTGTGCGCCGGCCTCCTGGGCCCGCGGCACACCGTGGCCAAGCTTGTTGCCGCGCTGGTCACGGTCTTTCTCCTCGTGGCGATCTTTGGGCAGGGCACATACCGCGTTGCGGCTCCTTTCCGCGTGGAGGCCACGGCACTTCGAGCAGTCTCGGCGCCGTTCGAAGGCTTCCTGATCGAGTACTGGGTCCGCGCCGGAGACTCGGTGGTCGCCGGTGAGACACGGATGGCCCGGCTCGATGATGCCGAGCTGCGGTACGAGCTCGCCGGAGCAGAGGCCGAGCTGAGCACCCACCGCAAGAACGCCGCAGTCGCCCGCACCGCCGGACGCACCGCCGATGAGTTGATCGCCGGCGCGGAGGCGGACAGGGCGCAGGCTCGGATCGACCTTCTGCAGCACCGCATCGAGAGAGCGTTGATGCGAGCCCCCGCATCAGGGCTGGTGCTCACAGGCGATCTCGAGAAACTCCGGGGCGCACCCGTGCAGCTGGGCCAGGTTCTCTTCGAGGTCGCCCCGATCGAGTCGCTTCGGGCCAGAGTGTTTGTGCCGGAAGAGCAGGTCGGCGATGTACGCATCGGCCAGCGTGGGTGGATGGCCTGTGCATCGTTGCCATCGATCCGTGTCCCCTTCACGGTGGTGCGGATCGAGCCCGCGGCGGTGCTGCACGAGTCGGCCAACTCGTTCGTGGTCGAGGCGACTCTGGACTCGGTGCCGACATGGCTCAGGCCGGGCATGGAAGGGACAGCACGGATTGAGATCGAAGACCGGGCATGGGTATCGATCTGGACGCGACGGGTGAACAGCTGGGTTCGCATGAAACTCTGGTGGTAGCGATGAGCGTGAAGAGACCGACCTTCAGCGAGAGTTGGCACCGCGTGTCCGGGCTGCGGTGCCGGCTGCGTCCGGCCGTGGATGTGGTGCGACAGTCCTATCGCGACCGAGTCTGGCATGTGCTGCAGGATCCGACGGCCAACCAGTTCTTTCGCCTGAACGATGCGGCGTACGGGTTTGTCGGTCTGCTCGACGGCCGGCGCACGGTCGAGCAGGCCTGGAACGCCTGCTGCACAAGAATGGGAGACGCGGCGCCGACGCAGGTCGAGGTGGTTGAGCTGCTTGGGAATCTGTACACCAGCAATCTGCTTCACGGACAGGTGCCCGGAGATGCCCAGGCCGTCTTCCGCCGCGCCCGGAAACGGGTGGGGCGTGAGATCCGCGGCGTTCTGATGAACATCATGTTTCTGAGGATCCCGCTGCTGGACCCTGACGCGTTCCTCAGTCGGTGGGCGCCGACGCTCGCGTGGATCTTCACCCGGACCGGCGTGGCGGTCTGGATGCTGGTCGTGCTAATCGGCGGCTGGCACTTGATCGGCCGTGGCGAAGAACTCACCAGCGGACTCGGTTCGGTGCTGCTCCCGGAGAACCTTCCCTGGCTGTACGCGATGTTCGTCCTCATCAAGCTCGTGCACGAGCTTGCCCACGGGTTCTGCTGCAAGGTGCTGGGTCGCCGCGAGACCCTCGCCGAAGATGCCTCGGCGGGCGAGGTCCGGACCCTGGGCCTGATGCTCATGGTGTTCATGCCGGTGCCGTATGTGGACGCATCCTCCAGCTGGAAGATGCGGTCAAAGTGGAGTCGTGCGCTGGTGGCTGCGGCGGGCATCCTCGCGGAGGTATTCCTGGCCGGCATCGCCGCGGTGATCTGGGCACGGAGCGGTCCCGACACGCTGGTGAGCGCCCTGGCGTACAACGCCATCTTCGTGGCGGGGGTTTCAAGCCTGGTCTTCAACGGCAACCCGCTGATGAGGTACGACGGGTACTTCGTGCTCTCGGAGTTGATCGAGATCCCCAATCTCGCAAAGGGCTCTTCGGATTACATGAACTCCCTGGTCAAGAGATGGGTGTGGCGTGTGCCGAATCTGCCTGAGACCGATGCAACACTCGGCGAGAAAGCATGGTTCGTGGCGTATGCGCCCGCATCGCTGGTGTACCGACTCGTTGTCTACGCAGGAATCCTCTATTACCTCGTGGACCGATGGTTCGCGCTTGGGATCGCACTGGCGGCGGTGACGTCCTTCGCGTGGTTGGTGGTGCCCACGGGGCGATTCGTCCGCTTCCTGACCACCAGCCCGGAGCTGGCCAGGGTCCGTCTTCGCGCGCTGGCCACGACGGCGTTGTTTGTCGCGTGCGTGATGGTGTTGATCGGCGTGATCCCCGTCCCCCAGCATGTGCGTGTGGTCGGGGTCGTCGAATCGGGTCGTGTCGAGGACATTCACACGCTGACAGATGGATGGATTGTCTTGGTCCGACCGAGTTCGGATCGTCCGGTGGCGGCAGACGAGCGTCTGCTCCTCAGCCAGAGCCCGGAAACACTCTCGCGGCGACGCGAGATCGCGGCAAGGCTGCAGAGACTTGAGATCGAGCAGAGACAGGCCCGCGTCGACGACCCCGCCAAGGCGCAGCAACTCTCCGCTCAGAGCGCGGCTCTCACCGCCCAGCTGCAGCGTATCGATGAGGAACTGTCCCAGCTCACACTCACCGCTCCGTTCAGTGGTACATGGATCTGCCCGGGATGGGAGAGCATGGACGCCCGCTACGTTCCCCGAGGGACGCATGTCGGAACTCTGTGCGACCTGCACGATCTTCGCATCCGGGCCACCGCGACCCAGATGGAGGCGGCCCGGCTGCTGCAAGCGGAAACGGTTGGGGTCGTTGTGCGGCCGATGAACCGCCCCGACGATGAGTTCTCCGCACAGATCGAACGGGTGATTCCCGCCGGGCAATGGTCTGCTCCCGCGGTCTCGCTCGCCAACGAGGCGGGGGGACCGCTGCGGATCGATCCCGACACGCAGCGGACGGCCGCCCCGTTCTTCGAGCTGCGGCTGCGCGCCCAAGCGGGTTCTGGGCTGTCGCCCGGCCAACGCGTGGTCGCCAGGTTCCATCTGCCGAGCCGACCGCTGCTGCTGCAGGCCGTCGACTGGGTCGACCGGATGTTCACTTCACGGCTGCGGGCCTGAGGACGCCATCACGTGCTCAATCACCACGCGGATGCTCCTGCCCACCCCACCGCACATCCTGTGCTCCCAAACTGGGTCCACTCCGCCGCGAACGCACAGCCTGGCCAACGAGATGTGCTGCGCGGGCCGGACGCTTGGGTGCACAGCGTGCAGCGGTGGATTGCTGTGTGCCGCTACCGCGCGGGAAGATACATGCGACTGGCCGCACAGGTTGACCAACGTTCACCATTGTTCCGCGATCGCGCCGACAGCGAGCTGCAGTCCCGAATCCAGGAGCTGCAATCCATCTTTCGTCGTCGGCGTGAGGGTCTCGAGGACGTCATCAGCGCTGTGGCGGTGGTTCGTGAGGTCGCCCGGCGTGTACTCGGCCAGGAGTTCTACCTCGAGCAGCTCGCCGGCGGCCTGGCCATGCTCGACGGGTGTGTGATCGAGTTGGCGACAGGTGAAGGTAAGACCCTCACCGCCACCATCCCCGCGACGCTCGTGGGCTGGCGGGGCAGGGGATGCCACATTGTCACCGTGAACGACTATCTCGCCCAACGCGACGCTCAATGGATGGGGAGCGTGTACCGCGCCTGCAGGCTGACGGTGGGAGCCGTGCTCTCGACGACGACGCCGCCGGAGCGCCGGGCCGCATATGCCGCCGATATCACCTACTCGACCAACAAGGAGGTCGCCGCAGACTTCCTGCGCGATGGCCTGGCGCTCGGCTCTTCGCGGAGTGCCGTAGTGGCCGTGACTCGCGCATTAGTATCGGGGGCCGCCGGCGACACAGAGAGCACGGTGATGCGAGGGCTGCCGTTCGTGATCGTCGACGAAGCCGATTCGGTGCTGATCGACGAGGCCGCGACCCCGCTGATCATCGCCGCCAAGTCCGCCAACTCGCCCCAGTCCGACGCCTTCCGGATTGCCTCCCAGCTCGCCGCCCAGCTCGACCGGGCTCGCGACTACCGGATCGATCCGGTACACCGTGAGATCGAACTGACCCCATGTGGGCGGAGCGAGTTGTCCCGCCACGCCGCATCGCTCGACGGCCTTTGGCGCGGACAGCGACGCCGGGAGGAGTTGGTGGTTCATGCCCTGTGCGCTCGGGAGTTCTACCTGCGAGACAAGCACTACGTGATCCGCGATGGCCGCATCGTGATCGTCGACGAGTTCACCGGCCGTCTGATGCCCGATCGCTCCTGGCGCGACGGTTTCCATCAGGCGGTCGAGGCCAAAGAGGGACTGGACCCGACAAGTGTGGACCAGACGCTCGCACGCATCAGCTTCCAGCGGTTCTTCAGGCTCTACGGCGAGATCGCGGGGATGAGCGGCACGGTCCTTGAGTCGGCATCGGAACTCTGGCGCGTGTACCAGACGCCGGTCGTTCGGATCCGTACCCATCGGCCGTGTATCCGGACCCGGCGGCCGACGCGGGTCTTCCTGAATCAACCGCACAAATGGGAAGCGGTTGTCTCGGTGTTGATCGCCGAGCACCAGCGCCAGCGTCCCGTGCTGGTCGGCTGTCGCGCGGTAGCCGCCAGCGAATCCCTGGCCCAGCGGCTCCGCGACCGCGGGCTGGAGGTGAGCGTACTCAACGCCGTCCGCGTTGCCGATGAAGCCCAAGTCGTAGAGCGGGCCGGACAGGCCGGAGCCCTCACCATCGCCACCAACATGGCCGGGCGCGGCACCGACATCCGCCTGGGCGAAGGGGTGGTTCGGTTGGGCGGTTTGCTCGTGATCGCCACCGAGCTGCACGAGTCGTCGCGCGTCGATCGACAACTGTTCGGCCGCGCCGGGCGTCAAGGGGATCCCGGGGACTCGGTGGCCATGGTCAGTCTTGATGATGAGCTGCTCGAACGCTATGCCAGGTGGCCGGGCCGACTGGTCCGCTACGTGGCCCGGCTCTCAGGGCGGCGGGAGGTGTCCGGCTGGGCGGTCAGCTGGCTCTTTGCGATGGCCCGATCAAGGGCCGAGGCCATGAACCGCCAACGCCGGGCCGGTGTGACGCGGGCTGATACGTGGCTCGACGATGCGCTGGGCTTCACGGGCCCGGCAAGATGACGATCGACGATGCCATCTCAAGGGGTAAGCTCTTGCCATGCTGCAGCACCTTCACATACTCCTGATCAGTTGGATTCTCCAGCCGTTATCCCCACCTCCTGCTCCGCCAACGCAGGTGCCAGTGCTGGTCCCCGCAATCGCAAAGGCGAGGCACGATTTGGAGCTGGGCTTTGCGATCGACGGCCGAATCGATGAAGTGCTGGTGGCCCCGGGCATGCGCATCAATCAGGGTGATCTGCTGATCCGGCTGTTCACACCCGAGAAAGAGTCTCAGCTGCGGCTCTTGGAGCTCCGCGCCCAGAGCACGCTGGAGGCGGATGCCGCCGCGGCGGAGCTTGAGGTCAGCAAGATCCGGCTGGCCCGTCTGGAGGAGGCGCTCCAACGCGGCGGAGCAAACGACCTTGAGCTGCGGCAGCAGTTGGCCGAAACCGAACGGTCCCGCCTGGCAGTCGACCTGTTCAAGCAGCGGCAGCGAGAGGCACAGTACCAGTTCACCGAAACCATGCAGCGCTATCGCCAGTACGCGCTCGAATCACCGATCACCGGTATCGTCGATGTCGTCATTGCCGAAGTCGGCGAACCGGTTCAGGCAGGGCGCCCTGTGCTCCGCGTCGTCAATACCTCCAGGCTCATCATCGACGCGGCGGTGCCCACCGCACGATCCCTGAGCATTCGGCTCGGCGATGTTGTCAGGATCCATCCGCAACTCGATAACCATACCAGCACGATCACGGGTCACGTCACGCATGTTGCCTCGGTCGCCGATCCTGCCAGCGATACCCGAATCGTGCGGGTTGAACTCGAGAACCCCGGGACCCTGCCGGGGGGCATCAACGTGATTGTGGAGTTTGGGGGCGCGGATCGCGACTCCCCGAAGCCCTAGAGCGGTTCCATTTCAAGCGGGTCGGTAGCCGCAGTGGGCGAAGAAGTTGTTGGCGTCGCTGGCTGTGACGGTGTTGAGCACGGTCTGCATCGATTGCCACAACGCGTCCCGCGTCCGCAGTGCCAAACTCCGCAGCCGCTGCTTGATCTTGCTGAACGCGGGCTCGATGGGCGAGTAGTCAGGCGAATACGGCGGCAAAAAGTGCAGCTCTGCTCCGCAGGATTCGATCAGT
>Ga0163144_10010286_pt1 | contig 19957 bp, 17 predicted proteins | sample OliLak19BULKMAT1_FD_123175 | JGI IMG/M metagenome (GOLD analysis project Ga0163144, IMG submission 123175) | Freshwater microbial mat bacterial communities from Lake Vanda, McMurdo Dry Valleys, Antarctica - Oligotrophic Lake LV.19.BULKMAT1 | ecosystem: Environmental > Aquatic > Freshwater >... | reverse complement strand
GAACCAGAGTGTTGCGGGATCATCCGTGCGGACATTTTCGCCGGAGGCGCCGAAGAGCTGCCAGCCGAGAAATGCGCCGTAGCTGCCAAGCATCGAAGCCCAGCCCGGTCCCGACCAGCCGGGACGCAGCATGAAAAACAGGCCGAGGCCGCCGAGCAGGAGATTGGAAAGGCAGGACATCCAGCCGATTGGCTGGAGCATGGTGGCGTAGGAGGCGAGGACAATGCCGAGGATCGCGGTGGCCTTCGCCTGGCGCAGCCATGAGACTGCGGCGATGGCCAGGGCGGCGGCGGAAAGCAGGATCGCGCCGAGGGCGGGGCTTTCGATCACGCGCAGCCGCCCGACATGATGCGCGGCGAAGGTGCAGTAGTAGAAAAACGCCATGCCGCCCGCCAGCAGCACTTCGCCGAAACGGCTGAGGCTTTCCTTTTTCGCGAGCTGCCTTCCCGTTTCCACCAGGGCGAGCGCGCAGGCGAAAAGCGCGGTTAGGCGGACGCCGTTGGGCATTTCCCGGATCCAGTTCTGATAGGCGTAGTTGCCGAGGAAGACCAAACCTGTTAGAAGGATCACGATGCCGATGCGCACGAACCAGACCTTGCCGAAATCCAGCTCGAAGGAGCCTTCTGGAAGAGGAGCGGGGGAGGGAGTGGGGGATGGCTCTGGCGGTTGCTCCGGGCGTGGTTCTTCCATCGTTTTCAGCACCACGCTTGAGGGGCGTTTTTCTGGGATGACCATTTTCGGCAGCGGCGGTGGGGTGGGTGCGGTATGTTGTTCCGCATCACTTTTCCCGAGCTGCGATTCCAGCTCCGTGATACGGGTGCTGATGCGCATGAACTCGGCGTGGTGGCGGTCGCTGAGGTCGGTGAGATCACGGCGCAGGCGCTTGATCTCATTCCACAGCGGGCTTTCTTCGGAGGGGTTCATTGTGGGCAGGTGGGTTTGTGTGCCGTGAAGCGCAGACCCCCATCTGAGACGGTGGGGATGTCGCTGGGACGAAATGGCGGTGGCCTGAGGAGAAGCCTGATCCAGAGGGCGGCGGCGATTGTTAGAACCAGCCATGGGAAAAGCCAGCCGAAGCGGGTGTAGTAGGTGAGCTTGGTTTCGCGCTTGAGGGTGCCGGAGATTTCACCCTGCTCCATCGCGCCGAGGCGGGCATGGAGGTGGCCGGATGGATCGATGAGCTGGGAGACTCCCGAGGTGGCGCAGACGAAAATCCACCGCCCGTTTTCCGCAGCGCGGATGCGGGCAAGCTCCGCGTGCTGGTCGTGCTGGATCGCACCCCACGACTCCGCATCCATCGTGGGGACGACGAGATACTCCGCACCTGCCGCGGTCATTTTTCGGACGATCCCTTCGTAATCGCCATCGAAGCAGATCGGCGTGCCGACCTTGCCGTGCGGGGTGGCGACAGGCAGGGCGGTTTCTCCGGCGATGCCATCGTCGAAGAAGTGTACGGTGTGGTTCTTGTTGTGCTCACCGAGGTAACCGGAGCGATCCATGGTCAGGGCGATGTTGCGCCACCCGCCGCCGGGGGACTCAGCCTTGGCGCCGAAGGTGAGGGTGATGCCTTTTTCCCGGCAGAGATCACTGACAATCTTCCAGTCGCGTTCGTTGGCACGGATGTCGAAAGGGACGGCGTATTCCGGCCAGACGACGTGCTCGATTCCATCCGGCATGGCGCGGGTGCCGTTGAGATATCCGTCGATCGAGACGCCCTCAAGCTGGATGCCGGCGACGGTTACGGTATCCTTATCGCCGGTGGCGGGTGTCGGATGGCGCTTGGAAAATATGACACACGCCAACAGCAGCGCGGCGATCACCGAGGTGGTGATCCATTTCCGCGAATACCCAAAACCGATGATGCAGAGCACCACGAAGCCGACCCCGTACACGCCGAGCCATGGCAGCAGGAGGTTCGGCCCGATGGCGAGGCCTGCGGACATCCATGGGAATTTCAGCGGGAAAATTTCCGCGCGGATGAATTCGAGTGCGGTCCAGTTGATGGCGGTGAAGAGGGCAAATTTCCATCCGGTGATGCCCCGCAGGTTGGCGGCGCCCTGGATCTGCGCGAAGAGCACGGTGAAAAATGCCAGCACGCACCAGAGGATGATCGCCACCGGGCCGAAGAGTTTCAGAACCCATGAAAGGCCGATCCCGTAGGCGGTGATTCCGTGGAGCAGGCCGAGAAAGCGCGCCCGCCCTCCGCTCTGGCCGTGAAGCGCGAGCAGCAACCCCGCCATGCCCGGCAAGACCAGCCAGCCCCAGTCCACCGGCGGGAAAGCCATCGCCAGAACCATCCCGGAGATGACCGCAAGGGCGCAGCGCACAGTGAAATTTTGCGGGATTTTCAAAACTTGTTTGGGGTTTCCCAAGCGCCTAGTCCGGCTGCGCTGCGAACCATTCCTTCGTGCTAGGACGGTTCAGGAGGACAAGGGTGAGGATGGGGTAGGTGCACATGACCAGGATTGTCAGGATCCCCGAGCCTACCATGATGCCACTCATGGCACCTGGCATGGCACCCGCCCCATGGGTTCCGTGCGACATCCTTTCGGTCATCTCTTTCATCATCGGGAAGGTATATACAAAGGCGAGGATGATGTTCATCACCTTGCCCGCAAGCGATGTCCACGCGTAGCGGTTGGACCATTTCAGGCCGTCCTTGCGCTTTTTGAGGAGCTTGATCCCCGCTACGAGCAAAAGGATCGCGATGATGATTGTGACAACCGTGGTGATCACGGTGGCAGGCATCACTTTTTCCTGCATCTCAGCCTGTAGCTCCGCCTGCGCGGCCATCGCGGGGTTCTTCGGCATCAGCGCCAGGAAAGGATTCCCCGCAATCACGATGTAAGCGGCGAACACCGAGGTCAGCAGACCGTAAGCGGCAAGGATCACGTGGAAAATCCCGAAAATTTTCACCGTCTGCGGCTGGCCGAGATGGTGATCCTGCATGTTCGAAACTTCCTGCGGCGTGAGTGGTGGTGGCTGTTCCATTGCCAGCGATGAAACCGGATTTCCCGGGGATGTCGAGCTATCGCTGGGGAAATTCCGTTGGCTCATATCCGCGAGCGTGATAAGGAAACCCCCATGGATTGGCTGTGGTGCTCAAGGCTTTCCCGGTGCAGCTCATGATCGTCCTGCACATCACCGATACGCTGGATCCCAACACCCGCATCCGGACCAAGGCCTGAAGATGTGGATTGCAAAGCCGCGCCCCATGGGCGGGAATGCCCGGGGATGGAAGGCGATGGCGAAAATACGGAAGCGGAGGCGGGCGGGAAGGCCACCGGGCTTTTACGGAAACACACGTGGCTTGCGGAGCTGGTGAGCTGGCGGCCGGGCTCCGGCAGATTCGGGCGGCTCGGGAAACGCGCCGAGGGCCAGGTCGGCGCGCTGGTCGATGCCTTCGCGGCCTTCGCAACGCTCGATGACGTGCTTAGCGCGGTCGAGGCGGACCTGATCCTCGACATGTTGCGCAGCGCCTTTCCGGAGGTGGACCACGCATGGCTCACCCGCCGGCTCCGCCGCGCGGTGAAAAGCCCCAAGCCGATGCAGGGCCTCGCCACGGAACTCCGCGAAAGCCTCGACGACACCGGCAAGCTCGCCGTCGGCCTGCAGCTCTTCACCCTCGTCGATGCGGCGGGCCGCTCGGAGCGCAGCCGCGCGAGCTTCGAGATTTTCATGCGCCGCCTCGGCCAGCCGGAGACGGGCAGCGCGATCCTGCGGGAAATGCGCGGCGAGGGCTTCGCGCCGGATTCCGAGCTTCCCTTTGAAAGGCTGATTTTCGGTGGTTCGGCGGCGGACGTAACGCTCCCGCCCGCAGCCGGGGCGCAGGAGTTCCGCGTTTACCGCGCAGGCGATCTCATCCTGCTGCGCAATACCGGTGCGCCGCCGCTCTGGGTGCGCGGGAAATCGCTCGCCACCGGCGCTTTCATGCGCGTGCGGGAGCGCCAGGAACTCATCATCCCCGGCTGGCTGATGACCTACGACGACCTCCGCTTCTTCCTCAATGTGCGGAAAATGGGCAACATGCCCTCGCTCTTCATCGAGGCGGGCGAGGAAGGCCTCATCGCCGAACGCACCCGCTCCTGCGGCAGCGAGCTGCGCATCCGTTTCGGCCTGGAGGCCGAGGTGGAGGTGCTGGCGGAAACCGATCTTCACGTCGGCAGCAAGGGCTCGCTGGCAAAGGGTGATATGGTCACCTGCCTCAACCATGAGCGCATCGGCGGCGCGGCGGGATTCAGCCTTACGGTCAACGAGCTGCGCAAGCGCGCCCTGCAATCCGGGCGCAGGTTCCGGCTCGCCTCCGAGAAACAGGAATACTTCGTTTCCAACGACGCCGCCGCGCTCGGCCGGGGCGATCTCCTGCTCGGCGCCAAGCTCGCGCCGCGCACCGTGCTTTTCATCCGCTACGACGGCGAGGGCGCCACCGGCGAGCTTGAGGTCCGCGAGGCCGGCGGCATCGTGCTCGTGGACGGTCTGCCCGTCCGCCAGATCGCCGCACTCAGGGACGGCTCGCTGATCCGCCTTTCCGGCAGCCAGGCGGTGCGGTGCAGGTTTTCGGAGGGCTTCCTTGATGAGGAAAGGACACAGATCGAGTCCCTTGAGGTTGATGGCCTGAGCCACTACTTCGGGAAAGGGGCGCGCGCCATCGACCAGGTGAACTTCACCGTCCGGCGCGGCGAGATGCTCTGCATCATCGGCCCCAGCGGCAGCGGGAAATCAACCCTGCTTGCGGTGCTCTCGGGCCAGCTAAAGCCCACCCGCGGCAAGGTCTCCCTCAACGGCATCTCCCTCTACGAACAGCGCAAGCGCCTCGTCCCCTTCGTCGCGCACATGCCGCAGGAGGAGGCGCTCAACGGCCAGCTCACGGTCCGCGAGCACCTCCGCCATGCTGTCATGGTTCACCGCCCGGGCCTGGCCCTCGCCGAGCAAGACCGGCGCGTGGACAGCATGCTCGCCGAGCTCGGCCTCCAGCGGCTCGCACGCCGGAAAGTCGGCTCCCCGGGTGACAAGACCCTCTCCGGCGGCGAGCGCAGCCGCCTCAACCTCGGCCTCGACCTCGGCTCCCGCGCGGAGGTTTTCCTTTTCGATGAGCCCATCTCCGGCCTCTCCTCGAAGGATTCCGAGCACGTCGCCGAGACCCTCCGCGCCCTCGCCCGGGAGAAAATCGTCATCGCCTCCCTGCACCGCCCGGGAGCCAGCGTGCTGCGGCTTTTCGACAAGGTCCTGCTGCTCGATGGAGGCGGGAAAATGGCCTACTTCGGCACCCCGGCGCACATGGTCGGCTACTTCCGCGAGGCCTGCGAGGAACTCGGCATCGCCCACCCCTCGATGATCGCCAAGACCCCGCTCGGCGCGGATTTCGTCTTCGATGTCCTGGAAACACCGCTCAGCTCCATCGGCGACGGCGGCAACAGCGGTGCCGCCCGCCGTTTCCCCCCGACCTTCTGGCAGGAGCGTTTCGAGAGCGTCTCACTCCTGAAATCCCTCCAGCGCGATGCCGCCCCGCCTTCCCGCATCGGCGAGAACGGGCGCGCCGGCTTGCCCGTCCCCCCCACACCCACACGCCGCTTGCGTGCGGCGGTGCTCGTCTTCGCCACCCACTTCGAGCGCTCCCTGCTCTCCAAGCTCCGCAACCGCGGCACCGCATACAGCACCCTCCTGGAGGCTCCCGTCCTCGCCGCCCTCACCGCCATCACCCTGCGCTCCTCGCCCACCGGCAGCTACGAGTTCTCCACCGCCCTGCACATCCCCGCCTACATTTTCCTCAGCGTCACCGTCGCCATGTTCCTGGGCCTCACGAACTCCGCCACGGAAATCCTCCGGGACCGCGCCCTCCTCCGCCGCGAGCGGAACTGCCAGCCGGGCGGCTTCTCGTATATCGGCGCGAAGTTCCTCGCACTCGGCATCGTCGCCGGGGTGCAGTGCTACACCTACCTCGTCGTCGGGAACCATTTCCTCGAGATCGAGGGCGTTCTCCTCTATCACTGGATCTGGATGACCCTTACCGCCCTCACCGGCACCGGCATGGCGCTGCTTGTCTCCTCATTGGTGAAAACGGAACGCGCCGCCCTCACCGCAGTCCCCCTCCTCCTCGTCCCGCAGATGCTCCTGGCCGGAGCCCTCGTCCCCTACAAGGAAATGAACCGCGGCCTCTTCGATGAGGCGAAGCTGGAGCGCGAGCGCGGCGGCGTCCCGGTCCCCGCCCGCGTCATGCCCCTGCGCTACGCCTTCGAGGGCATGCTTGTCGCCCAGGCCACGCGCAACCCTTTTGAGATCGAGCGCATCCGCCTCCAGCGCAAGATCGAGCGCGTCCGCAACCGCGACGATGAACTTGGGAAAAAGGAAATCGAGCGCTTCGAGATGGTCAAGGAAGGCCTACGCCGCCTCCTCGCATCCGGCGCAAACAGCGAGGGCGAAGCCCGCGAACTGGTCGGCCGGATCCGCCGCATGGTGGACGACGGCACCCCCATCGAGGTCTCCACCATGAAAGTCTGGCCCGAGTCCGGCGAGGCCATGCCCACCTACACCTTCTTCGTCAACGAGCGCATCGACCTCCTCGTCCGCGAGGCCGAGACCTTCCGCAACGACTACCGCAACGAGAAGCCCCGCCACGTCTTCCTCGCCCTCGAGAAACCCATCCCCTACACCTCCCACCAAAGCGACACCATGCGCTTCTGCGGCTGGATCCTCATCGGCGTAAGCGGCGGCTGCTCCGCCCTCGCCGCATGGTTCATCGGCAGGCAGAACCGCAGCGTCCGGTAACCGGGAAGTAAGCCATGAGCCTTCCGGATCCCGGGAGGTGCCCCGGGTTTGATCGCGAGGCTGCTCCTGCGCCCACACTTATCAGCGTGGGCGAGCGCCGATCACCGGGTTGGGGTTGAAGCTACGGGAAATGATCATGACAATACGACTGGCAGCGGTTGTCATGGCGCGCCATGATCTCCCTCTTTTTTGATGGCGAGGGGGTTGCGAATCAGTAAGTCCTTTTGGAAGGAATCGATCTCACCGGAAATCTCCCATGTGCGTAGCTGCACTGACTGCGGCCTACCCAAAAGAGCAAATAGCGGCGGATCAATCCAGTTCACCTTGGCACCGGAAATCCCTATTGGGCGCGCTGGCACAGTGATTGATTCCCTGGGAATTCCGATACAGTCCTCCTTATTGAACAGGACGTTCGTCAATATGGAGAGCGAGACCGTCGTATGTCCCTTCTCGGTTCGGGTAATTCTCATGGGGTAATAGAGCTTGTCCGTCTCAAAGCGGATTCTCAATGGAGTCTTCTTCGCTGTCTCCACCTTTACATCAACCACGTCAAAAAGGAACCACTTGTAACCGTCCTTCGCATACTCACCGATCACCGCAAGCAATGGGGCGGGAACCTCAAGACCTTCATTAGCGGCACCAAACTCGGCGGTCACCCACGCTGAAAAGCGTTCTGCGTCGAGCAATTCTACGATCCGTATGTCATGAGCCCCAATCATCTTCCGCTCAACAACTTTCGCGGCGGGCGTGACGCTAGGATCGCCAAATGGACCTGCTCCACCAGCATCTCGAACCACCACACGCGGGACCAGGGACTTGCACCGCCTAAACACCTCTACATCTGTCTCCTCGACCGTTGGCTTGTTCGGCAAAGGCATCACCTCAAGAACCTTCGTCTCTTCCGAAGACCCCAGAGTGGTCTGAAGATACAAAAGCTGCTCTCTGCCATTCCAAGCAATGATCGCGTCTTGATTCGGCTCTACTATGCGGACTCCCTTCTTGAAGGGTATGCTTCCCATGTCTGCATGGCACATCATGTTGCATCCCACTGCTATGAGAATGATCGAACGAATGAGTTTCATTTTATTGGAGCGTTAGAGCGTTGGCAACCCTACCAGCAACGTTTGAGCAATGGCGCGCCGGGGTCAAGCTCCATTTTAATCAGACGGCTTCCTCGGCGTCGCCATCTGCGTCTTGTTCGCTTTGTTTTGGTTATCTGGCATAGTCGGGGAGAATGTCAGCAGGAACTCCAGACTTGTCTTGGGCTTCATGCTTCACCCATGCTCCAGAATCCTTCGACCATCGGGTAATGCGGCCATCGTCGCTATTGTATACCCAAACTTGGTCTTTAGCATCCCATCCCCAGTAGATGTTGAGATTACCAACCATCGTCGAGTCAGTATCCTTGTAGTCGTCAGCACCTGCACGGTCGAGGATGGTGACCTTCCAGACTCTAGTCCCTGCGTATTCTGGATTTGTCGTATTTTCTTCGATTGGGATGCGCAACGTGTAGTCGCCGCTGGGTGAAGGAAGATTCTGTGTCTGGTTCTTCGGACGAGGTCTGCAAGCTGTAGAGAACCCAATCGAGAGCAAGAGGACGGTTATAGCAATGCTCTTCATTTTCTAGCAACGTCATAGGACAGGCGCGCCGGTGTCAAACACCAATTTAATCAGAGAGCTTCCTCGGCGTCGCCTGCTTCGACTTGTTCTGCTTCTTTTTGATTCCTTCACGGCGACTTAGAAAATGGGTTATTGTTCACTCATTATTGAGATCATCCTGAAAATTGGATCAGTGGCACTAGCGACCACTCTGTCAGCTAGGAAAAACTGGAACGCTATTCCAACAGGATAAACAATATGATGGTTCTTAAAAGTCTGCCAAATGGCGGTCATTGTGACCAAAGTCGTTCCTACCGATAGACCGATAATCAAATATGGGTGTTCTAAGATCATGCCTCCGAGGGACATCTGGTCGATCATGTCAGTCTCACTCAACATCTGCGAGACCTTTGGCAGATTTAGTGCCGCTCGAATCGTGTAGTAACCGATGATGAGCGCGATGAGTGTCGCCAGATACTGAACTTGTCTTTGGGTTGTATCTTCAGTCTTCATTTCTTTGCAGAATAGTGTATTAGTTCAGTCGGGGAAGATAGCGTTTTGGATAGCTCCGTCGAGCGAGGATAATTTCCGGACGTAAAAATCTGATTTTCAGTGACTTGCGGACTTATTACGGGTCGGTTTGCTTTTTGGAACAGATGGCAGCCATGGGATGTGTGCTTTATCGGACGGCATCAGGGTGTCGGCGGGGTGCGCCGAGGCTTTGGACTGCTGGGATTCCCATTTCCAGCTCTCACGGGTAGCCCCGGAACCGGACGCGTGGTTTTCACCGGATTACGTCCAGCGTTTCCCCGCAGCAGTGCAGTGCATTCCGGCGGAACGGGCGGCATCCCAGGTTTCCTGCACCAGGGAATCATAAACCGCAGAATGCGCCGATTTACGCAGCATGAAGAAAACGTTTTCCGGGATCAGCGGTTGGAGCCGTGTTTCTGAGATGGCAGAACTGTGTCTTCGGCAATATGCGGACTTGCCTGGCAGTGAATCTGCGTTGATCCGCGCAATCTGCGGTTAAAAAACCCTATCTGCACCCGGTGTCCATCCTCAGGCCTTGCGCTTGCGCGTGATGTGCGGCGTCTTGTCGCAGGGCACGGCGAAGCAGAACAGACAGCAACAGGCGGAGAGCCCCATAGCAAACCAGCGGTCGCCGCCTTGGTCGAGCTGCTTGGCGAACTCGAAATACTCGTTGTGCTGCGGGGTGTTGAAAAGGAAGGCCGGGAGGGTGAGCAGTGCGGTGACCAGCAGTGCGGGGACGCTTAGGGCGACGAGGCAGACCGCGTTGCGGAAATTGAACTGGGCGGTCACAAGCCGGACAGGGCCGGCAAGGAATCGCAGGGCGCTCCGGTTCCGCGCGGCGCGGAACACGTAAGGTTGTGGCTGGGTGTTCATGGGACTCCCATGGAGATACACGCGATCACGTGTAATGACAAGATTTTTTAAAAATCTATTTTAGCGGATATTCAAGGTAGGCTGTCCCGTTTTGAAGATGTAACCGCGAATGGTCGCGAATCAGCGCGAATGAAGACGAAAAGTCATAAAACCAATGCCCGAAGGTTTTTAAAAAATCAGGGGGGTTTCCGGACAACAAACCATCTTGGCCGTGCAGAAACCTATCCGTCACAGCCCAAGATTCGCGTTCATTCGCGGTTGGAATTCAAAAAACAAGGCGGCTTGCACAGGGGAGCGGCTCAGTCCTCAACGACCATCGCCGCAGGATCCCAGGCTATGGGCGGAAAATCCATTTTCAGCTTCTTGAGGGTGTCCACCATGATGCGTGCGACGACGAGGTTGCGGTACCATTTCCGGTTCGCAGGGACTACATACCACGGGGCGTATTCCGTGGAGGTTTTCCCCAGCAGATCCTCGTAGGTTTCCATGAAGTCAGCCCAGAGCGCCCGGTCCTTGAGATCGTCGGGGTTGAATTTCCAGTGCTTGTCCGGGTTCACCAGCCGGGATTCAAGGCGCGCCTTCTGCTCCTCCTTGGAGATGTGGAGATAGATTTTCACGATGGTCGTGCCCTCCTCGGCGAGCATCCGCTCGAACTCGATGACGTGCCGGAACCGCTGTTTCCAGACCTTGTCCGGGAAAAGTTTCTTCACCTTCACAGCGATGATGTCCTCGTAGTGGCTGCGGTTGAAAATGACAAGCTGGCCGTTGCGCGGCACCTTTTCGTGGATGCGCCAGAGGAAATCATGCGACAGCTCCTCCTCGGACGGTTTCTTGAAAGACCTGACGTGGATGCCCTGCGGATCAATGCGGGAGAAGACGTGCTTGATACAACCGTCCTTGCCGCCGGTGTCCATCGCCTGGATGACGACCAGAACACGGTGCTTGTTCTGCGCGTAGAGGAGCTTCTGTAGGTATTTCAGCTCTTCCTGAAGCACGTCAAAGGCAGGCCAGCTTTCCTCCTTACCGCCGTCCCCGAACAGATCCCGGTCGTCCGAGTCGATCTTATCCAAGTCGATCTTGCTGCCCGGCTTGACCAAATATTTTTCCAAAGCTCCCCTGACTGGCATTGCCCCTTATCCCTGCTGGGAGCCGTCGTGACAAGCCCCGACTATTCATTTTGAGCGGACGGTCTTTCCACAAAGCTTCCGTGATTCTTGATGAAAGAGCCTGATATGCTCGGACGCGCCGATATCTTTGGTGATCGAACATTTGGACGACGCGGCGGGCGTGTATTTCTCCTTCCCCGGGCAGGGATCACCGCGATTTCAAAACCTCCGTTGCCCCCTTGATCCAGGGCGGGAGCTGAACTTTTCACAGGGCTTGCTTGACCCTGCGGCGGGTTGGGGGATAGAACCGCGCGGTTTTGCCCGTCCCGACCTATGAACATCCACGAATACCAAGCGAAAGAGCTGTTTGACCGATTCCAAGTGCCTAGCCCGCAAGGGAAAGTGGCCGCAAGTCCGGAAGAGGCTGCCGCTGCCGCAAAAGAGTTTGCCGGTGCCAAGCTGGTCATCAAGGCACAAGTCCACGCGGGTGGCCGTGGAAAGGGTCATTTCAAGAACGGCTTCCAAGGCGGTGTGCATCTCATCGACAGCCCGGAACAGGCGGCGGAATTCGCAGGGAAAATGCTCAACGAGACGCTCGTCACGGTGCAGACCGGTGAAGCGGGGCGCCTTGTCCGCAAGGTGATGATCGCCGAGGCGGTGGACATCACCCACGAATACTACCTCGCCATCCTGATGGATCGCGCCACTTGCGCACCGGTCATCGTGGCTTCCACGGAAGGCGGCATGAGCATCGAGGACGTGGCACATGACTCTCCTGAGAAAATTTTCCGCCAGGTCGTCCACCCGCTCCTCGGCCTGCAGGCATACGAGATCAGGAAAATCACCGCAGAACTCGGCCTTGAGGGCGACATCGCCAAGCAGTTCGGAAAAACCCTGAAAAACCTCTACAAGCTTTTCATCGACTGCGATTGCTCGATGCTTGAGATCAACCCGCTCGTCACCACGCCCGACGGGCGCGTGCTCGCGCTCGATGCGAAGTTCGGCTTCGACGACAACGCCCTCTACCGCCACCCGGACATCGTCGCGATGCGCGACAAGGAGGAGGAGGATCCGCGTGAGGTCGCCGCTTCCGAATACGATCTCAACTACATCGGCCTCGATGGAAACATCGCCTGCCTCGTCAACGGAGCCGGCCTCGCCATGGCGACGATGGACATCATCAAGCACTATGGTGGCGACCCCGCGAACTTCCTCGATGTCGGCGGCGGCGCCTCCAAGGAGCAGGTCACCGCAGCGTTCAAGATCATCCTCGGGGATCCGAACGTGAAAGGAATCCTGATCAACATTTTCGGCGGCATCATGGACTGCAACATCATCGCCGAGGGCGTGATCGCCGCAGCCAAGGAAACCGGCCTTCCGATCCCTCTCGTCGTCCGCCTCGAAGGCAACAACGTCGAAATGGGCAAAGCCACCCTCGCCGCCTCCGGCCTGGACATCGTCGCCGCCTCCACCATGGCGGACGGAGCCGAAAAGATCGTGAAAGCGGTTGGCTGAAAACTTTCGAGCGATGACCCTTCGGCAATTCTACGACTGGCAGACACTCGGCGGAGCCAAGGATGTCTCGCGCCTCGTTGCCGCATTGGAAGAGCGTGAGATCTCCTGGTGCATGATCGGCGGACTCGCGGTGAACCACTGGGCGGAAGAGCCCATGGCCACAGCGGATGTGGATCTTGTGATAGCATCCGAGAAGGTGGACGAGGCGGTTGATGCTCTCAAATCATTGGGCTTTGAAGAAAAACGATTTCAGTGGTCGATCAATTTCAAGGGTGAATCCAAAGTGACTATCCAGATTAGCACCGAGGATATGTATCGTGATTTCCCTTCGCGCTCCCTGCCTGCGGAAGTTCACGGTATACTGATGCGCGTCGCGTCCCTGGAGGATACCCTCAAAGGGAAACTCGCCGCATTTTCCGCACCTGAACGCCGTGGCAGCAAGCGCATGAAAGACCTTTTGGATATTTCACGGCTGCTGGAGACGAATCCCGATCTCAAGGAAAAGATCCCAACCGAGATCCTCGATAAACTCGAAGTCTGAATTTTCAAACATCAACAAACTATAAATCATGGCCATCCTCATTGACGAAAACACGAAAGTCCTCGTTCAGGGCATCACCGGAAGCTTCGGCGCCAGGCACGCACAGCTCTCGCTCGATTACGGCACCAAGCTCGTCGCCGGCGTCACCCCTGGAAAGGGCGGGCAGAAATTTTCCAACACCGTGCCGATCTTCGACACCGTCTCCCAGGCGGTGAATGAAACCGGTGCCACGGCATCCGCGATCTTCGTGCCGCCTCCGTTTGCGGCCGATGCAATCCTTGAAGCGATGGACGCGGGCGTTGAGCTAATCGTCTGCATCACAGAAGGGATTCCAGTCATGGACATGATGAGGGTCAAGGAAGCCCTCAAGGGTTCCAAATCCCGGCTCGTCGGCCCCAACTGCCCGGGTATCGTCACCCCCGGCCGCGGTGAGAAAAGCCATGGCGGCTGCCGCATTGGCATCGCCCCTGGATACATCCACAAGCGCGGCAACGTCGGTGTTGTCTCCCGTTCCGGAACGCTCACCTACGAAGCTGTTTTCCAGCTCACACAGATGGGCTACGGCCAGAGCACCTGCGTCGGAATTGGCGGAGATCCGATCAACGGCACCAACCACCTCGAAGTGCTTGAAATGTTCAACAACGACGCCGAGACCGAAGCGATCATCATGATCGGCGAGATCGGCGGCAATGCGGAGGCGGACGCCGCCCGCTGGGCGAAGGACAATTGCAAGAAGCCCATCGCCGGATTCATCGCCGGTGCGACCGCGCCTCCGGGCCGGCGCATGGGTCATGCCGGTGCCATCGTCGGCGGCGAGGAAGACACCGCCGAGGCGAAGAAAAAGATCCTCGCCGAGTGCGGCATCGTCGTCGCGGAAACGCCAAGCGACATGGCCACCGCGCTGATGCAGGCTTGGGGCAAGTGAGGGTGGCGGCGGATTGCATCCGCCATGCCCTACAAACCTGAGCAAGGCTTGGCGGATGCAATCCGCCGCGATGCAATCCGCCGCCACTACGTCTTGAAATCCCGCGTCTGGAATGCGAGCCAGCCGATGGTGAACAGCGAGGCGTTCAGCCCTATCAGCAAGGCGTAGCTTTCGACGATTTTCGGCCAGGAGATGTGCTGTTCCATCAGGAACACCCATGCGCTCATGCGCCAGGTCACGAAGTAGCTTTCGTAGGGCTTGAAGAAGGGAAAGCCCTGCAAGATCATGTCCACGAACAGGATGGTCAGGGTGATGATCGTGGCTGCCGCAGGCTTGATCTTGAAACACGAAAACATGAATGCGATCGAGGAAAGCGTGATCATGCTGATGCCGATCCCGACTGCCGAGAGTGCGAGCCGCCCTGCGCCCTCCCACCAGTCCGGATAGGCGGCAAAGACTTTCATCTTCGGTTCCATCACGAATAGGCCGCCCTCCCAGCCCACCGCCCCGACAGCCATCGCGTAGCCGCTGACACCCACGAAAAACACAAAGCTGAATGTGTAGAGGCAGACGGCCGTGTATTTCACCGCCAGCAGGCGGAGGCGGCTGATCGGCCTGGCGAAGACCATGCGCAGGTTCCCGTCCTCGTTTTCCTTCGCGACGATGTCCCCGGCAACGAGGGCGAAGTAGATCGATCCGAGCAGGAACATGCTCAGCAACATGATTGTGAAGGTGATGGTTAGGGAACTGTAGTAGGTGCTGAATTCCAGCCCGTTCCTCTCCACCAGCCCGCGCATGTGCCGCTGGCTGCTCTCCAGCTTGTAAACGGCGAGGATTACCGCCTCCATGACGACGAAGGCCCCATATCCCATCCATGTCCTCGGCCTTGCGAAGAGCTTCCGCAGCTCGCCCCTCAGTTGTTGGGTAAATACCATGTCAGTTGGGGCTGCCCTTGCCGTTGAGGATTTCCATATAAACATCTTCCAGCGACCGGCGCACCTTTGCGAAATTCCGCACTTTCACGCCAGCCTTCACCAGCCCCTCCACCGCCACCGCAGGATCCATGGCTACAGGAAGGGAAATTTTCCCTCTACCGAGCACCTCGCCGCCAGCCTGGCGTATCCATGTTTGCACGTAATCCCAAGGTTCCAGCTCCACCTCATAGACCGGCAGTTCGTCGCGGAAATCCTTCACCGATCCCTCGAACACCCGTTGCCCCTCGCGCAGGATCGCGACGCGGTCGCACATCAGCTCCACCTCGGCGAGGAGGTGGGAATTGAATAGCACGGTCATCCCTTTCTCCTGGCGCAGGCCGAGTATGAAATCGCGGAACCACTTGATCCCTTCCGGATCGAGTCCGTCGGTGGGCTCATCTAACAGCAGCAGCTCAGGCTCCGGAAGCAGCGCCTGCGCCAGCGCGAGCCGCTGCCGCATGCCGTGGCTGTAGGTGCGCACCTTGGAGCCGATCCGTTTTTCCAGGCCCACACGGGCAATGACCTCTTCCGCCGCCATCGCATCAAATCCCCCGGAATAACCCATCAGGATTTTCAGGTTCTCCCAGCCGCTCATGTAGTCATAGAACGCCGGAGCCTCGAAGATCGCGCCGACCTTGGCCAGCGCCCTGCCGCGATGTTTCTGGACGGAGACGCCACCGATCTCAACCTCGCCGCGATCCGGCGCGACCATCCCGAGGATGATGCCTAGCGATGTGCTCTTGCCCGCGCCGTTGTGGCCAAGGAGTCCGTAGATCTCGCCTTTCTCAAGGCGGAAGGAAACATCCTTCAGGGCAGGCTTGCCACCGAAGGCTTTGCTTAGTCCGCGAACTTCCAGCATATCATCGTTTCCCGCTCCCCGTCACAAAACGGGCCTTGTTGGAACTACTGGAATCGGCGTACAAAAAATTCGTCCCGCCCGGATGCCAGCTTTCCTTATCGCTCACCAAGGGCACCGATTCCGGCCTGTCCTCGATCCCGAAAAACGCTACCTTGCTGATGTGCAGGCCGTTCTGCGTGATGTTCCAATTGTAGCTGCTGCCGGTTTTTGCGAACTCCTCCTTATCCGCCGGGCAATGGAAAACATCCGGGTTGCCGACATATTCCAGCAGCAACGTTTCCAGCACAGGCTCCGGGGAATTCTTGCTTTCCCGGCCAAGCGCAAGTTCCGGCAGGCGGTTGTTGTTATCCGCCAGATAGCCCTGCAGGCCGCCGCCGATTTGCCTGAGATTTCCGAGACAGGCGGCTTCACGGCTTTTTCCAATCATCGACATGCTCACCGGGTAGGCGATCCCGCCGAGCACCGCGATGATCGCGATGACGATGAGCAGTTCGATCAGGGTGAATCCGTTTTTGGGGAAATTTCTCATCGCGGTCCGAATTGGTTGCCCCGCAGCCCTTGCATCACCTCGTTCATCGCCTGCATCAGCGGAGCGAGGTCAAGCTTGGTATCGGCGCTGGCCTTGTCAAAATACGCGCGCATGCCCTCCTGGCTGATCTTCGCGAGGAGATCGCCGTCCATTTCCTTCGCCCGCTGCATCTCCTCCTCGGTGCGCCCGTCCTGTATTTCCTTCAACCCCTGCTCGACGAATTTCTTCCGCTGCTCCACTGGCATCTGGTCAAGCGCTTCCATGAAGCGCCCCATCGACTCCACGATGGTGAGGTCGATGAACTGGTTCTTCTCCTTCGTGCTGAGCTTGCGGAAAAATTGTTCCCCTGTCCGGCTCTCGCGGTTCTTCTGGCGCTCGTTGAAATCCAGCCGGTTCACCATCTCCGCCACCCGCCGTATCTGCTCCTCGCGGCGCTCCGCCTCGGCACCAGTTCCCGGATTCTCCGACCAATCGGCAAGATCGAGTTCCCGCACCTCGCGGTCGAGGCGCTCCGCCGTGATTTTTTTCGTGGAGGCGAATGAGCGCACCGCAAACACCACCGCCCACACCAGGGCCAGCGCCGCAAGGCCTTTGAGGATCACCGCTTGTTTTCCGTTCACGCGCGGAAGCTAGCCCCACTCCGCAACTGCGCAAGTGTCGTCCACGAACTTTCCTCAGGCACTTTGCCCTCGACCCGCCACGTTTTCCGCATTTTCCTTCCCCAGCCGCAACCTCCTTCCCCGCAACGTTTCCATGCTACTTCCCATCGTCCAATACGGTGATCCCATCCTCCGCAAGCAGTGCAAGCCTGTCGGGAACACCGACCCTGCCCTCCGGGAACTCGTGGACAACATGCTGGAGACCATGGCGGATGCCAACGGCGTGGGCTTGGCCGCACCGCAGATCGGCGAGGACCTGCAGCTCGCGGTGGTGGATGTTTCGCACGATCCGGAATGCGTCACATATCTGAAGGTGAACGGCAAGGACGCGGAGATTGCCGACATCATGCCGCTGGTTTTCATCAACCCCACGCTCGAATACGGCCAGGAAAAGGAAACCGAGTATGAGGGCTGCCTGAGCATCCAGGGGATACGCACAGAAGTCCGCCGACCTGCTGAAGTGATGGCAACACTGCCCCAGCTCGACGGCACCACCCTTGTCATCGAGACCGATGGCCTGCTTGCCCGCGCCCTCCAGCATGAGATCGACCACCTCAATGGCATCCTCTTCGTGGACAGGCTTTCGGCAGTCGGGAAAGTCAGCGTGAAGAACAGGCTGAAACGTCTCCTTTCCGAGCGGGAGGAATGATCCCCGGTTCTTTTTTGGGAAATTTTCCTTATCGGCTCGACATTCGGCATGTTCAAAGCTTTTCTGGTGCTGGATTAATTCGCCAAACCCCCAAGCCCCAATAACACCATGAGCACGACCCGCGGAATTTTCGAAACCTTCCCGAACCAGACGCCTCCTGCCGGAGCGCCTCCGGCATCCCCTTTCGCATTCGCTGCGGAAGCAAAGCAGGCAGCCGCTCCCAGCCCGTCTGCATCGGCCGCCGCCCCCGCTGCGAGAAAAGAATCCCCATTTTCCGTGGTCAGCGAAGACAATGGCCAGAATGACCAAAAAACCATCCGCCTCCCGGAGCGCCGCAAGCCTGTGGAGTCCCCTTTCCAGATCTCCGAGCCGCAGGGCTTCGGCTTCGAGGCACCGCAGCAATCGCCGCAGGCCCTCAGGGCGAATCCTTTCGAGCAGCCCGCACAAGCATCGCCAGCCCCTCTCCAGGCATCGCCGTTCCAGATGGAGCCGGCACCCGCCGCCGCGCAATCCGCCACTGCTCCAAGCGCATTCGGAGGATGGCCGCAGGCGGAGGTCGCACCGGCACCCGCACCGCAGGCGTTCACCCCGCCGCCCCAGCCGGCAGCTCCCGCCCCCGCCGTGCAGCAGCCATCCTTTTCCAGCGAGTCCCCCAATTCGGATTCCTATTCGATCAAGCAGCTCGAGCTCCGCGCGATCTTCGGCGTTGACCGGGAAATGACGAAGGATGAGATCATCCAACGCTCCCGCTCGCTCCCCGGCATCCGTCAGATCGCCCTTGTCGGCGAGCAGGACATCGCCGCCGTGGATGCCCTCAAGAAGGTCATTTCCAACCTCGGCTTCGGCAACGGCCCGATCAAACTTTACTCCGGTTCAGTGCCGATCGAATTCATCCGCGAGGGCGGCATGCTCCTGGCCGTTCAGACCGACGGCGGCTTCGCCCCCGGCGTGCGTGAAACGCTGATGCTGGTGGCGCGCGAGCTGAACAAGTGAGTTGTTAGAAGAAGCTTTCAGCCAGGATCTCGACCTCACGGAACGGCAAATCGCCGAGCATCCCGTAGGCATCATGCCGGTAGAGCCGCGCCCGCATGGATGCCGGGCTGGACATCCCGCATAGGAAACGCGCCATCTGCCGCGGGGTGCCGAGCGACGCTTGTTTCTCGCCGGTCAGTCCCTGGATCGCCTCCAGCTCCGCATCGCTGATCTTGCGCGGCTTCCTGCGTTTCAACTTCACCGGCGAAACGCCCCGGCAGCGGTCGCAATGCCCGCATGGCTCTTCCATTTTCTCGCCGAAATGTTTCAGCAAAACCCTGGTCAGGCAGCTCTTCCCGGATGACAGCGCGAGCACCTGGCCCAACCGCTTGAGATCTGTCGCCTCCCGCGCCTTGAATCCCTCCGCCATGTTTTCCGCCAGCAACGGGAGATCGCCCGGCGCTTTCCTGATCCGGTAAGCCTGCCGCCAGTTCGATTTCTTGAGCGAGACATCCCCCGCGGTCTCCAGCTCGGCGATCATGTCCCGGAGCTTTTCCTTCGGAAGCCCGATCCGCTCCGCCGTTTCCGCGATCTTCACCGTATGCCATTTCCACTCCGCATCCAGCCCGGTGAAAACCCCTTCCAGGCACTTGCGCTCTTTCTGCGCACGCCCCGCCAGCACCTTTGCCATCGGCTGCAGCAGCTTGAGCCGGTAGCTGTCGAAAAAGCTGCCGCGCGCTTCCAGGGTTCCGTCCATTTCCAGATAGGCGAGGATGGTGGAGATCACGGTCTGGCGGATATCGCAGGTGGTGGCGAGATCATACAGCGAGACATCGAAATCATCGCCGAGCTTCAGCACCCGCCCTAACAGGTTTTCCACCGCCCGCCCGCCCGGGGTGTCGGAGAAAATGAAATTCTCCAGCACCGTGAGGTCGTCGCCGCAGGCCAGCCATTCGCAGTTGGCCGGCTGACCATCGCGCCCCGCCCGGCCTATCTCCTGGGTGTATCCTTCGAGGCTTTTCGGCAGGTTGTAATGGATCACCGTGCGGATGTCCGCCTTGTCCACGCCCATCCCGAAGGCGATCGTCGCCACCACGGTATCGACTTCCCCGCCCATGAACTGCTCCTGGATTTCCCGCCGCAGATCGCTCCGCAGACCCGCATGGTAAGCCCGCGCGTTGAACCCGTTCTTCGCCAGGAAAGTAGCAACCTCCTCCGCCGTTTCCTGCCGCGTTACATAGACCACGGCGGGATTCCCCCGTTCCCCCAGCCGCTCCAGGAGCAAGGCTTTCCGCTCATCCGCAGCGCATGGCGTGATGCGCAGGTCGAGGTTTGCACGGTGGAAACTCAGCTTCACCGCATCGTCCTTCCGTATCCCGAAGCGCTTGCGGATATCCGCCTCTACCTTGGGCGTCGCCGTCGCTGTCAGGGCGAGGATCCGCTTCACTTTCAGCCCCTTG
>Ga0163144_10010285_pt1 | contig 19958 bp, 18 predicted proteins | sample OliLak19BULKMAT1_FD_123175 | JGI IMG/M metagenome (GOLD analysis project Ga0163144, IMG submission 123175) | Freshwater microbial mat bacterial communities from Lake Vanda, McMurdo Dry Valleys, Antarctica - Oligotrophic Lake LV.19.BULKMAT1 | ecosystem: Environmental > Aquatic > Freshwater >... | reverse complement strand
GAAGGTACGAAGTCTATGTCCAGCCGTACCCGGCAACGGGGGCCAAGTGGCAGGTCTCCAAGGACAGGGGCTCCGCACCCAGGTGGCGGCGGGATGGCAAGGAGCTGTTCTGGCTAAGCGAGGGCGGGACTCTGCTGGCAGCGGAGGTGACCGCCGGACCCGCCTTCCAATTGGCCACCACCCGGCGGCTATTTGAGACGCGCATTCAAGACATCTTCGAACGCTACGCCGTCAGCGCCGACGGCAAGCGCTTCCTGATGCCGGTGCCGGTGGAATCGGACGCCAACCGCTCCCTCACGGTGATCGAAAACTGGCTCGCCGCCGCGAAACGGTAGACCCGACCGTCGCACCGTCGGTGCTTGCCTCTGACATCAATGATGCTAGACTGATATGTCATGAGCATCCGGACAACTGTGGTTCTTGATGACGATGTCTTGGAGCGAGTCAGGGAGTCGGCGCAACGCGAGAACGTCTCGTTTCGCCAGAAGCTCAACGACCTGATCCGCGATGGACTGGCCAAGCCCAAGCCAAACCAAAAGAAGCCCTTTATATCTAGGACCTTCAAAATGGGGACCTGCTCACTGGCATTCCCCCTGAAGATCGCAGACCTTCACGCCATCGACGACCAAAGCAAGCTCCGGTAGCTCCCATGACGATTCTAGATGCGAACGTCCTTGTCTTCCTCCATAACGAAGACGCACCCCAACACGCCAAGTGCCAGAAATGGATCGAAAACGCCATCGCTTCGGGCGAATTGGTCGGGATTCCCTGGATTTGTCTGATGGCCTTCCTTCGGATCACGACCGCGCCGGGACTGATGAGCCAACCGATCAGCATCGAGGACGGGGCAAAAATTGTTTCCGGCTGGATAGAGCACCCCTCAGTCGTCATCCCGGAGCCCGGTCGCAGATTCTGGAAAACCCTCCAGGAATTAGCTGTTGATAGCGGCGTCCGGGGGCGAACATGGACCGACGCCCATCTGGCGGCCTTGGCGATTGAAAACGGAGCCGCGTTCGCTACCTTCGACCGGGACTTCCGCCGTTTCAAATGCCTGCACTTAGTCGAACTCTAACGAACCAGGATAAAAGGGCCTTGCCTTTTGGCAGCGACCGGCCAGGCCGCCTCCGCACCCACCCCGTAACGGTACTCCAAAACTGGCTCGCCGCCGACAAGCGCTAGCCAGAAGCTTGTTGGCATAGAGTCGGCAAGGGTCGTCTGTAATCTGCACATTCGAAATGGCGATTTTGGGCGGCTCCCCGTCATGGACGCGTTTTGAACTTTGATGGTCTTGCCCCACAGTTCATCCGGTGGTTTTCCAGTCACCGATGCCTCCCGGGATTCTGTCGGGGCAGTGTGCTGCTTGACATTGGCTTAGGTAAGTCGATATCTTACCTGCATGAAGACTACCGTATCCTCCAAGGGCCAGATCGTCTTGCCAGCGGAGTTCCGGAAGATGGACCGTGTCGAACCGGGGCAGGAGTTCGACGTCGAGCGTCTCGATCCTGGCGAGTACCTCCTCGTCCGCCGCGAGGCTCCGAACAACGAGGGCGCCATCGACTGGCTGTTCGCCTGTCCGCAGAAGGACTTCTTCGTGCCCATCGACTCTGAGTCGACGGATGCGCTGTGAAGTACTTGGTCGACGCCAACGTTTTGAGCGAGCCGACGAAACCAACGCCCGATCCGCGAGTCGTTGCGTGGCTTCGCGCACATGAGCGAGACATCGCTGTCGATCCCTTCATTCTCGGCGAACTGCGATTCGGGATTCTCATCCTTCCCAAGGGAAAGAAGCGGACCTCCCTGGAACGCTGGTTCGACGCGGGGGTGGGGCGTCTCCATTGTCTGCCATGGGGCGCCGCCTCGGGTCTGAAATGGGCGGAGATGCTGGCGCGTCTGCGCGCAACCGGGAAAGCCATGCCGATCAAGGATAGCCTCATCGCGGCCACGGCAGTCGTCCACGGTCTGGCGGTCGTCACGCGAAACCGTTCTGATTTCGCGAGCGCCGGCGTGCGCATCGTCGATCCGTTCGTTGGTTGAGGTCTCGCGCAGGCGCCGCTAGGCGAACCCCAAAAACATCCGGAGTGGAATATGCCCTATCTCCGACGCCCCGTGAGTTCGGATTGCCAACATGTTCAGACCCGGCGAGGACTCGAAACTGAAAACAAAATACTCCACGGCGTGGACGCGGCTAGGAGCAAGAACCCCACCGGTGTTGGAATGGCTCGCGGATCACAGATTACCGAGCCTCGGGGTCAAGGGGGGCCGCCATCCTGAACCTCGATAAAAAAGTGCCACCGAAGTGGAAACGCCTCAATCAAATCGGTTAGTTATCAAGGCTGGGTTTAGCCTGACGATACGGTACACTTTGCGAGGAGGGCTAGTATGCGCGCATTTTTTCACTATTTATTCTTTCGCTGGGTTTGAGTCAGGCTCAGAATGCAGTACAGGTTTCAAATTATCTTTTTCAGGGAACACTGAATCCGCAACGAGCTGGGAGTGCTGCCCTGATTGCAACCAACCCGAGCGGCAACAATCGATTTATCACCGATAGAGTTTTCGGCCAGGATCGCACGGTTTATGACATACAGGGGTCGCGCAGTCCGCTGTCTGCGCAGGGAGGCCTCACCTATCAGGCCAAAGACAAGGTGCCCCGCGACAACTACTCGATGGAGTTCGTTTTTGCCATGAGCGCCGGCAGCACAGGCTGGCGGCGGGTTTACGGCTGCGTGAACCTGCGTCGCTCAGAAGGCCTTTATATCGACCCTTCGGGGTTTCTGGCCTACTTTTCAGGCGTTAGCAGCACAGGCAACGACAGGCTCGCTGCAGGCACCTACTACCACGTCATCATGGTGAAAAAGCCCGGCGAAGTGCTGCTCTATCTCAACGGTGCCCTGGTGGCATCCCGCGCGGCGAACACCCTGCTCGGTGCGATGGACGCCGCACTCAATCCTGAGCAGTTGGTTCAGCTATTCCTTGATGACGACACCTTTGAATGGGCTCCTGCCCGCATTGCCCTGTTTCGCGCCTATGCCGGGCCGCTCTCCGCCGACGAAGTGAAGGAGATTTATGCCAGTCCGTTTACGTCGACAGTAGGGCTGCCTAAGCCTGGCTTCCAAAGTTCTGGCATTGTAAACAGCGCTTCTTTCTCTCCAAACAATGCGATCACGCCGGGTGGCTTCTTCACGATCTTCGGCACGGATCTCGGCGACGATTTTGGAGACTGGGGGCAGTCCTTTGTAAATAACATCGCACCGCGCCGCCTGAACAATGTCCGCGTCCTTGTGAACGACCAGGAAGCCTTTATCGCTTTCACCAGTTCGGCTCAGATCAACGCAATCGCGCCTGATAATATCCCCGAGGGTCCGGTGACGGTCACGGTGGAATACAGTAACTTGCGCAGTACAGTTGTGCCGGCACAATCACGACGGATTAACCCTGCGACCTTCCGTTTTACGCCTCAGGATAGTCGTTATCTGGCGGCCACGGCCAATGATGGCAGTGCGTATATTGGGCCAGCGAACCTCTTCGGCACAAACGGTCAACTGAGTGGCCTCGCGCTGCGTCCCGCGCGCCCTGGCGAATTCGTCGTACTTTATGGCACGGGTCTCGGGCCTACAACTCCCCCGGTTCCCGCCGGTCAGATTCCGCCGACTCGCAATGGCGGCTATCCGATCTCCAGTTCTTCCTCGATCCGGCTCACACTGAATGGCCAGACCACTACCGTGGTTCCGGCTTACTCAGGACTCTCGGGCTTTCCAGGGCTGCATCAGTTGGTGTTCCTGGTGCCGAACCTTCCGAGTGGCGACTATGAGACCGTCCTTGTGGTGAACGGGCTGTCCTCGCCTCCCGGAACCTTTCTGCCGATTGGCCAGTAAGGGCGAGAGCGGGTTTTAGGGCTTGTGCCACCGGCTATAAAGCTCGCGGAAGGCGCGGGCGGTTTTGGCCCAGGAAAACTGCTCCGCGCAGGCGAGGAGTTGTCCCGCTTCAGATGGAGTTTCGAGGACACTGTGCATTTCGCGGGCCCATGCGGCCGGATCAGCGGGATCCGTGTAGACGGCGGCTTGGCCGCCCACCTCACGGTGGACTACGATGTCTGAGGCGATGACCGGGGCCGGTAGAGGAAAGCAGCCTCCGGAACGCTGTTCGTGTGCATGATTCAGGAGTATATTGCCACCGTTGCCATGCATTCCAATGTAAGAAGCTTTGGAACCGAGAGGCGTTGGGAACCCAGATCCGGTAGTCTGGAAGAGCAGGAGCCAAATCGATGGAAGTTCATTTCACTCAAGAGCAAGAAGCGCAACTGGCCCGTCTCGCCCGCCGCGAAGGAAAGCTTGACGCCGGCGAACTCCTGAAGGATGCCGCGTTGCGGCTGCTGGACGACGAAGCGCGCTTCCGTGCCGCCGTACTCGAAGGCAAGTCCTACGCCGACCGGGGCGAGTTCATCGAGGAAGAAGAGATGAACGCCCGCTTAGAGCAGATGCTCCGTTCTTAAATGCGGATTCGCTGGACGCCGCCAGCCGCTGCGGACATGCAGAGCATCAGCGACTACCTGAGACAACGCCAACCGGAATATCGACTGTCGACACTGCTTAAGCTCTATGAGAAAATCCGCGCGTTGAAGGGCGCTCCTCAGATTGGCCGGCTCGGAACCGTCGAAGGAACCAGAGAGCTTTTGTTTCCACCCATGCCCTACGTCGCCGTATATCGCGCCAGCGGGCAGACCATCGAAGTACTGCGCATCTATCACACGGCCCAAAACCGGCCATAGCATCAACTCTGTTCGAGACTTGCTTCATGAACTGGCCCGCACTATGAGGGATTGCCCTCAGAAGCGCCAGTCGAGGCCGATGGAGGGGAAAAGGCCGAGCTGGTCGTTGAGGTACTGGGAATTGGTGCGGCGGTTCCAGACATAGCCGGCGACATTCAGGCGATTGGTGATGTTCTGTGCGCCGATAAAGAAGAGGACCGGTTTGCCGCGGACGGTGAAGCGGCGGTCGGCACGAATGTCGAGCCGGAAGTAGTCCGCAAGGCGTTCGCCGTTGACTCGTGAGAGATCGAAGATCCCGCGGCTTTGCTCGGTGGAAAGACGAGTATCGAAGGGCGTATACGGCCGGCCGGAGAGATAGGACGCTCGCAGTGACAACTCCCACTTCGGCGTGAGCCTGTAGCCGCCAGTGAAGTTAGCGATGCGGTTGTAATCGAACGACGATGGGCGGCGAATGCCGTCAAGGCCCGCCTGGCGCGACTTCGAGAAGCTCATGTTGGCAATGGCAAACCATTTTTCGCCAAAGCGCTTTTCGGCATAAAGTTCCAGGCCTTGGGCAGACCCACGACCAGCGCTCTCCAGCGGGAAAAGGATCGAGCGGACGGCGAAGGTGTCGCCAACATTTGCCAGTGACAAGCTCGGGAATTGGCTGGCTACAGGATAGTCTTTGTAATTCTTGCGGTAGGCTTCAGCCGAAATGAGCAGGCCGCCTTTAAAACGGTAAGTGAGGCCGGTGATGTAATGATCGGCGCGCCATGGCAGCAGGCCGCGATTCTGCGGGAAGACTGAGACGAAGAGGAAGTTCGGCTGTTGGAAGTATTGGCCAAAACTGGCGCGTGCCTGCAGTCGCTGGGTGAGGCGATAGCTCACCGAAGCTCGTGGGCTGAAACGGGAGCGGTTGAGGACTTCGTAATTATCGAAGCGTCCGCCGATGGTGTAGCTGAGGCGGCCCTTGACGTCGCCAGTGATCTGGGTGTAACCGCTCGACTGGTAGGAGCGGAACTGATTGCGCAAGGAGAACGGGTTGCGGTTGGGGAGAACGGAGTAGGGTGAGTCGTCCCCCAGCGGCGAGTCAGCGTTGTAGTTGATGCCGAAGGTCTTGAAGTTAAAGCCGGCCTGGAGCTTCATCGACTCGCCCATGTAGCGCGTGTAGTCGTACTTGATGGTGGTTTCGCCTTCGCGCGAATCTTCGCGGTAACGAGTGGCGCTGCGGGCGATGAGGTCATCGAGTTTGCCGGTGAGCGGGATGTTGCTCGTAGTGCTGAGGAGATCTTTGACGGTGACCGTGGTGGTGGCGGCCGAATATGTGACGCCGAGCAATCCAATGGAGCGGGTGGAGAAGGTGCGCTGCCAGTTGAATCCGGTGGCGCTGCGGCGGCCCTTTTGGCGAATGTCGAAGTTGGTGACTTCTTCCTCGCGGTCTTCCGCGGTTTGGCCGTCCTTTGGGCCCAAGCGGATGTTATCGACACCGGTGAGGTTAACGATCCAGATACGGTCGCGCGAGGTGAGGTCGTACAGGAGCTTGGTGTTGGAAGTATAGGCGACGGGAACGCCACCGAAGCCAACATCATCGGTGAAGAGATCGATGAACGTGCGGCGGAAACTAGTGACGAAGCTGCCTTTTTTCGCTTTGCCGAGTGGGCCTTCGAAGATGATGCCGGCGCCGGCGAAGCCGAGGGTGGCACGGCCACCGAATTTGTTGCGGTCGCCTTCGCGCTGGGTGACCTGAAGGACAGAACTGGTGCGGTTGAGGTAAGCAGCGGGGAAGCCGCCGGTGAGGAAGGTGACGTCTTCGAGGAGGTTGGCGTCGAGGATTCCTATGGTGCCGCCCGCAGAGGCGAAGTTCGCGAAGGAGTTGATGTTGGGGATCTCGATGTTGTCGACGACGAAGAGATTTTCAAGCGGGGAGCCGCCACGGACGATGATGTCGTTGCGGAAATCGTTTGAGCCGATGGCGACGCCGGGAAGGACCTGGACAAAGCGCGAGACATCCTGCAGCGAGCCGGCGTTCTTGAATACGTCTTTGCCGGAGACGATGTAAGACGAGGTTTTGATTTCTTCCGGTGCGACGAGTGCGGATTCCGAGACGGTCAGGGACTGGGAGGAAGATTCAATCGAAGGAATGGTGATTTCGATGAGTTCTTCAATACCTGCGCGGATCTGGATCGGTTGGGATTTGAGCTGGAGCGTGCCGCGCTTGATTACGAGAGTGTAGGAGTCTGCGCGGAGGCCAGTGAAACGGAATCGCCCCGTTGCATCGCTCTGGATGCATGTGTTGGCGATACAGACCTCTACGGCTGAGGAATCAACGACTCTACCGCTGAGTGCGCCGACGCCGGCGGTGTCCTGAGAAAAAAGAAGGTGTGCAGTGAGGATAAAAAGTGTAATGACTAATTTCACTCCCATTCAGATGCACGCCTTTTCCAATAGGTGCAAATGTTGCGCTAAGAGTATCTGTCAGAACTGCAGTTTCAGTGCCAACTGCATGTAGCCTGGGTCGAAGGTCTTGGTGACGCCCCCGAACTTGCTGCTGGCGAGACTGATTTCCGGCTGCAGGAAGTTCTTTTTGTTAAAGGGGTTGTAGAACTCTGAGCGGATCGGAGGGCGCAGTTGAAGCGCACGGCGAAGAGCTTGGCGAATGGAAGGCATTTCTGGGAAATTCTGCGGGCGGCCCTCAAGCAAATTCGTTCAGCCCAGCAAGGGCCGCCATCCCCCTGGGCGTGAAGAAATGTGTCTGATACCGTCCCTCACTGCCATGCTCCCGTCTGAATCTCTTACGTACAGTTGGCGGCTAAGCGAACTGACCCGTAGCGCCAGGGATCTGTGGCCCTACGATGGAAACAGTCGATGAAGTTCAGATTGCTCAGCGGCGGTGAGAAACCGGGTGGGCAAAGACCGCAGGATCATATGCAGTTTGGCAGTCTCCTCCAGTTCTTCGGCGGCGTAGACCGCTGAGTCGAGATCGGTGCCGCCGATGACCGGACCGTGGTTCGCCAACAGGACTCCTTTGGCTAGGCGGGCGGCGGCAGCGACTGCGGCAGCCAGGTTCTTGTCGCCGGGCGCATAGTAGGGAATCAAAGGCAAACGGCCGACTCGCATCACATAATAAGCAGTGATCGCCGGCAACACATCGTTCGGATCAACATCGGCGAGGCAACTCACAGCCACCGACCAGGTCGAATGCAGATGCACCACGGCTGACTGATTCGGGCGGGAGTCATAGTAGGCCCGGTGCAGGAACAGTTCTTTGGAGGGCGGTTTCCCCGAGAGCAGGTTTCCGAGCGAGTCGAGACGCGAGATCGCCTCGGGATCCAGCCGGCCCAGGCACGAGTTCGTCGGCGTGATCAGCATCCCGTCGGGAAGACGCATGCTGATGTTGCCGGAACTGCCGGGAGTCAGTCCACGGTCGTAAAGGGACTTTCCATGCAAAGCCATCTGCTCGCGCAGTTCACGTTCTGTCTGCAATTCATACTCCTGTGGCGGTCAACTTGCGCACTGCGTCCAGAAAGAAATCCGGGCCGCCAAAGTTGCCGGATTTTAAGGCCATCGATATCAATGGTGCATTCACCGTGTAGACGCATGGTACCCCCGGCGCGATCTCCTCGCCGATCCGGACGGCATCGATGCCCAAGGCGTTGATAACAGCTCCTGAAGTCTCCCCGCCGGCCACGACTAGCCGGTTGACCCCTTTGGCGGCCAGTTGCTTGGCGATCGCGGCAAACAACGCTTCGGTGAGCTGTGAGGCCCGTTTCTCCCCCAGTTGCGCAACCGTGCCGGCAACACGATCAGGATCGGCCCCTGAGGCGATAGCGGCGAACCCGCCTTCCGACTGCCAGCACCAGGAAACGGCCCGGCTCACTACTTCATCAAACCCGGCTTGGCTGCCGGCGGCAGCCAACACATCAAGGGGCAACAATGGAAATCCGGCAGCTGTGAACGACTCGATCTGACGGCTTGTCGCCTGGGAACAACTTCCAGCCAGTACAACAGCGGGCCCCACGGGACGGTTGACGTGTGGCACGGCTGGCCCCGGTACGGCAGCGCTGGCGGGGTTTGAAACACACTCGACCCAGTACCGGGCAATGGCCGATCCTCCGGTCAACAAAACGAGGTTGCTGGCCAGACGGGCGATTTGGCGAAGGTCGTCGTCGCCAATCGCATCGACAATCCAGTGGCGGGCGGCGCCAGGTTGCGCGCTACGGCGCAGATCGGAGCCCCGCATCTCGTCGAGCGGCAGAAAATCGACGGGTGCCCGGCACTGTTCCTGCAGCACACGCACCAAACTGCTGTCGGTCATCGGGTTCAGCGGATGATCCTTCATGCCGCTTTCGTTGAGCAGCACGCGATTGACAAACAGATGGCCACAGTAGACCGTGCGGCCGTTCTCCGGGAACGAAGGCACGTACCAGACCTGGTCCTGCTCCAGCTTCCCGGCCAGCGCCTCCGCTACAGGGCCGATGTTGCCAGCCGGCGTCGAATCAAACGTCGAGCAGTATTTGAAGAAGAAGCGCCGCGCACCGATCGATTGCAGGAAGGCGAGCCCGCTGAGCGATTGCTGTACCGCTTCCGCCGATGGAATGGAGCGCGACTTGAGCGAGACCACCACGGCATCGGCGCCGCGCAAATCGGCACTCGATTTCGGCCCAAACACCTGTACCACGCGCAAGCCGGCGCGTACCAGCATGGAGGAGAGGTCGGTGGCACCCGTGTAGTCGTCCGCAATGCAACCCAGCGTCACTGCTGCTCACTCCCCGCGGTCTCGATGATTGCGATGGCGCGCACAGGGCAACCGTCGCCGCCTGCGATGTTCAGGGGCAGGGCGATGAACTCCACTTCCGGTTGCGCAATGAGATCCAGATTGGCCAATCCCTCGACGATGACGATGCCGCCGCGGAACAGCGTCTGGTGCACGGCCGTGAGTTCTTCTATGTTGTTCACGTCGGCCACCGATGGCGGTTCCACGCCGATCAACGTGACCTGACGCTCCACCAGCCAGCGGGCCAACTCGAGCGAAATGCGCGGTAACTCATCACGGTAGGCGGCCGTGCCGGCGCGTTTTGACCAGTCGGTCCGGAACAAGAGCCTATCGCCCGGAAACACCGTGCCGATGCGCGATTCCACATCCTCAACGGTGAGTAACTGGCGAGGCTGGGCGGGGGCGACGTTGACGATGCGCGCAGGGCCGCAGCAGGCGGCCAGGTCCTGCTGGTCGAGCGTGGCGCCGGTGGGCAGAAAGTGGCGGGGCGCGTCCATGTGAGTTCCGGCATGGGAGTACAGATTGAGGGTAGTGGCGTTCCAACCCTCACTGGCTATAGTTTTGGCCTGGGTGATGCTTACGCCGGGCATCGAACTCGACACCGGCAGACTGAGATCGATTACCCGCCTGGTCTTGACGAAAGATACCGGCCGGTTGCGGCGGGCGGATTCGTATAGAGCCTCCACCACTCGAAGCGATTTCTCATATTCACGCGGCGACGTTTCGCACGCGGCGTTGCCATTAAGGACATCCAGAAAGTGTTGCTGACACGCATATACGCAGTCTCCCCCGAAGCCTTGCCGTGGGTGGGCGTACTCGTGGATGGCTGCCGGCTGGCCTAAGGGCTTGATGCGGATCGAGCCATCGTATCCGAGCCAGAGGCTGCCGCCGTCGCCCTCGACAAGCAGTTCGCCGAAGGTGTAGCGGAAATCCTCGCTGAGCGACTCGTTGTAGCGATTGGCATCCCAGACTGCCTCGGCTCCGCTCTGAAAGCGAAACGAGATACGGCCGGCGTCTTCCCCGGCAATGTCGGGATTCAGACGTCTGAGGCTGGCGGAACATTCAACGATTTCTCCGGCCAGGTAGCGGAAGGTGTCGACGAAATGTATGCCGGTTTCATGCACCAAAAGGCGGGGCATGGTGCGGAAGTAGGGCTGACGTCCCAGATACGCTTCCGGGCCCCAGCCGTCGCCCATACGTGAGCGCATGGTGATGGAATGCAGCCGGCTGCCGATCGCGCCCGCGTCCAGCAGGCGCTTGATTTCCCGGTACCAGGGCTGAAAACGGAAGTTCTCATGAACCATGAATGGTGCCGGCGAACCGGCCCCGACATCGATGATCCGCTTGGCTGTGGCAAAGTCCGCCGCCAGAGGCTTCTGGCAGATTACCGCGAGTTTGCGACGCACGGCCTGTTCCACCAGTTCCAGCCGTCCGGTCGGTGGCGTAGCGATGTCGACAAAGTCGATATCTTGCCGCTCCATCGCCGCGCGCGGATCGCTGCTCGCCTCCGTGATGCCGTGCCTGGCTGCCGCCTGGCTCGCCTTGGTGCCATCCAAGTCGCAAACGCAGACGATCTCAACTCCCGGCAGGCGGCGCCAGGCGTCGAGATGAAAATCGCTGAAGTATCCGGCGCCGATCACGATGCCGCGACGAACGCTCATGAGTTTGCCTCCAGGGCAACTTCCGGTTCAATCCACATCCAACTGACAATGGCCCCCAGATTCAGCGCTGCCGCCAGATAAAAAAATGGTAGCGAGGATCCGGTCCACGCCAAAAGGTAGGGGAAGGCCAGTGAGGTAACGAATGATCCAATGTTACCAGCCATGTTCATCGCCCCGGATACGGTTCCGGAATGCCGCCCGCCAATGTCGACACAGGTGCTCCACGAGGGGGAGAGCGTCATATCGGAGCCCAGCAGGCACAGGCTGAACCAGAGGGACGAGCTGACGGCCGTGGCGGCATGCGCACTGCCAAGAACTCCCACCGTAGCCAGAAGAAACCCAATCATCGCCGGCAGCCGCCGCGAGCGCCGCCAGCTACCTCGCACATAGAGCCGATCCACCCACCAGCCTGAAATCCAGTTGCCCAGCGCCCCGCCAAGCAGCGGCAGGGCCGCAAATAGACTGGCTTCCATACCCGTGAGGCCGTAGCGTTGCCTGAGCTGGGGGAAAAACCACGTCAGCGCAAAGAAGAACATGAAATTAGAGGCGAAGTATTGTCCGCAGAGTGCCCACATGGTTTGCGAGCGCACAATCGCGTACCGCAACGATCCCGAAGTCTTCGACGGTGGACCGGGCTGCTGCCGGGTGGCCAGGATACGTTCGCGTTCCCGGGGCATGAGCCACGGCGCATCGGTAGGTTCATCGCGAAACAGGTAGAACCAGACCAGCGCCCACAGGATGCCGACGGTCATCAGCACAACAAACGAGGGCCGCCAGCCGATACTGGCGATCATCAACGAGACCAAAGGTAACGCCAGGGCTGCGCCAATCCGCGAGCCGGAGAAATTGATGCCCTGTACGACGCCGCGCTCCCCCATGGGGATCCATGAATAAACGGTCCGCGCCACGGCGGGAAACGCCCCAGCTTCGCCCGCTCCAAAAAGGAACCGCACCACTAACATGGAGAACAGCGAACTGGCCGCGGCGGTGAGTCCGGTGAAGAGAGACCACAACACCACGATGAGCGAAAGCGCGCGACGCGGCCCTATCCGATCGGCCAGTATCCCGCCGGGCGCTTGCAGCAGCGCGTAGCCCAACGCAAAGGCACTGAAGACCCAACCCATTTGCGTTTCGGTGAGGCTCAGGTCCCGCGAGACCGATTCCTTGGCCGCGGATATGCAAATACGGTCAACGTAAAGCAGTACCGACAGCAAGAAGGTCGCCAGCACGATGAACCAACGCCGATGTTCCTGCATCATGGGAAAAGTGTCCGTTAATATACCAGACGAAATAGGGACCGCGTGGGATGAAGTAGGTATTTCTTGTTTAAAAAACTCATCAAGGCCTCAAGACCCTAGCGCAGCGCCGTAAAAATAATATATGATCATTCCCACGAAGGGACTCCACTATGATTCGCGCCTTGTCAACGCTCTCTCTACTGCTGGTCGCCAGCACCGCATTTCTACCCGCCCAGTCCGTTTCCGGAAGAATCTCCGGAACCCTGGTAGATACTCAGGACGCCGTCGTCGTTGGCGCGGAAGTAATCCTGATCAATGAAGGCACGGGTGAACGCCAAACGCGGTTATCTAACGAATCCGGCGTTTTTCTGTTCCCGGGCCTGCCCCCTGGATCGTATACGATCAGGGCCAGCCAGGCCGGATTCGTGCCGAAGGAGCGGAAGAATGTAATGCTTTCGGCCGAAGGCAGCGTCTCGCTCGGATCGATCAGCCTTGCGATTGGCGCGGTAACAGACTCGGTGCAGGTAGAAGCGTCGGGCACGATGGTGGAACTCGACAAATCTGGACAAAGCCAGGTGGTCACCAACGCTCAGATGAAGACGCTGATGGCGGCCAGCCGTGACGTCATGTCGGTGATGAAGATATTGCCGGGCGTTTCGCAACAGAGCTTCGGGCAAAACCAGTCGATTGGCGGTTCGATCTCCGGCTCGGAGCTGAACAACTTCTCGGGCACGCGCGCCAAATGGAACTCGGTCAAGCTCGATGGCCAGCCTGGGCAGAACCTGGACCAGATGAATCGCTTCAGCGTGCCGGTCGCCTGGGATGCGGTGGAAGAGGTCACCGTGCAGCCGAATTCCTATCTGGCCGAGCATGGCCGGTCATCCGGAGTGCACATCAACGTGATCTCCAAGTCCGGCACCAATCAACTCCACGGTTCCGGCTATCTGTTCAAACGGCACGAGCAGTTTAACGCGTCTAACTTCTTCAACAATCGCGATGGATTGGCTAGGCCTATCGGGCGATACACCTCCTATGGGGCTTCGCTGGGTGGACCGATCAAGAAGGATAAGCTCTTCTTTTTTGCCAGCCAGGAGTTCTGGCGCGTGACCCAGGCAGCTCCAATTCAGCGCACAACCCTGCCGACGGATTTGGAAAAACGCGGGGATTTTTCGCAGACTGTTGAGCAGAACGGGAGACTGGTGGTGGTCAACGATCCGACTACGCGGCTGCCGTTGCCGGGCAACGTCATCCCCACCAACCGCCTGGACAAGCATGGCATCGCGATGCTCTCGGTTATGCCTGCTCCCAACTCGCCGGCCACGTTTCTCGCTCAGGGCTTTAACAACATCATGCAGCAGAGGATTGAGATCCCCAAAAAACAGACGCAATTCAAAGTGGACTGGCTGCCGACGGCGAAAGACCGCATCAGTGTGCGGCCACGGTGGTTCGACCAGGATCTGCGTGGGCAGACCGGCGTGTGTTGTTCGGTGAATGCCAACTTTGCACTGCAACCGCACCACTACAACTTTCTGAACCGCGCACAAGCGGTGACCTGGACGCGCACGGTGACGCCCACCTTGGTGAATGAGTTGAGCGGCGGTTGGTTCACCAGTCAGGAGAAGGGGAACCTCACCGAACGCTTCGATCTCTCCAAATACAAGCGCGAGAACAACGGTCTGGCCGACCTTCCGCAATTGTTTCCTGACGCAAACAAGGCCAGCCTCATTCCGGGCATGCAGTATTCCGGTGTACCCAACAGCCCTTCGCTCACTTATGACGACCGCACGCCGATTGCGGCCCGCGACGATCGTTTCAATCTGCAAGACCAGGCCAACTGGTTACGCGGAACGCATAACATCAAGGCCGGTGTCTTCTTTGAGTCGCAGTGGGCCAGCGAAGGGCCGAGAATCGGTAGTTCCGCCGACCTGGGCGGTCGCTTCCTCTTCAACCGCGACGCCAACAATCCCCTGGATACCAATCATCCCTTTTCCAATGCGGCGTTTGGCGTGTTTCGCGAGTACCGGCAGGCTAGCCGCTATTCGAATGGTGCGGCCCAAATGTATCTATTCGAATGGTTCGTGCAGGATTCCTGGAAGGCCACCCGCAACCTTAGCTTGGATTACGGCATTCGCTTTTCCCGGTTTACCGACTATCGGCTGCGGAATCCGGATGGGGCGGCGCTTGATCTGGGCCGCTACAATCGGGCCAACGCCGCCCGGCTCTACGAACCTGCCCTAAACGGAGGCGTGCGGGTTGCGCGAAACCCCGTAACCGGCGCAGTTCTGCCCGCAGTGTTCATCGGCGCATTCGTTCCAGGCGCCGGCAACCCTCTGAACGGGATGATCGCCGGTGGCGTACCCGAACTCAAGAATGGATTCCGAAGCAATCCGCCACTCCAGTTACAGCCGCGCTTCGGCTTCGCCTACGATCTGGCAGGGAAGAGTAACACCGTGGTGCGCGGGGGCATCGGTATCTACAAGCAGGCCATCTTCTCCTCGGGGGAAGGCGTCATCAGCTCGAGTGTGGTCACGGCTCCGCCAATTGTAGATGTGCCCAACCTCTTCTTCGGGACGATTCCCAGTTTGCGATCCGTCAGCGGTGCCTCGTTTCCGACAAACGAGGTCTATGCCTTCGATCCCAAGTGGGAGAACGTTGCGACGGTGTATAAATGGTCGCTCGGTATCCAGCAGCGGCTGCCAGGCTCTCTATTGCTCGACACGGCTTATGTTGGCAACACTGGCCGGCACCTGCGGCACAGCCGTCAGTTGAACACCCTGCCGCCAGGGACGAGGTTCCTCGCTTCCTCGCTCGACTCCACTACAAATCGGCCGCTGCCGGATAACTTTCTCCGTCCGTTGCCCGGTTTCACCAACGTAAGCTTGCGCGCCGAGGATGTCGGCTGGTCAAATTATCACAGCTTGCAGGTCACTCTGAACAAGCGGAAAGCGGGGCGGCTGCAATACGGGATCGCCTACACGTGGTCAAAAGCGATGGGCCTGTCTGACGAAGACTCGAGCCCACTTCCTATGTTTACCAACTACCGCGCTTACCTTTATGGGAAGCTGCCTTTCGACCAGACGCATGTTTTCGTGGCGAACTATTCCTACCGGCTGCCTGATCTCGCTTTCGCCCAGGGCAATGGGTTCACTCGCGGTTTGTTGCATGGATGGAATCTGAGCGGTATCACCACTTTTGCCTCCGGTTTCCCTTCAGGCATCTCCTTTGCCTTCGCCGACGGCGTCGACCGCACGGGAGGGGGCGACGCCCCCCGCGTGTGGATGCTACAGAATCCCACGTTGGCGCGCGATGCCCGTTCGTTCTCGAATTGGTTTAACACCAGCGCGTTCGGCGCGCCGGGTCGGCTCGAATTCGGCAACGCCCCCCGCGACGTCTTCCGCGGGCCGGGCATCTCGAACTTCGACACGACCTTTGGTAAGGATTTTCGGATCAGCGAGCGGTTCTCCCTCCAGTTCCGTAGCGAGTTCTATAACCTGTTCAACCACACGCAATACGATGGCGTGGATTCAACGGCGCGATTCGACGCGCAGGGGCGTCAGATTAACGCGCGTTTCGGCCAAGTGATCAGTGCGCGAGCGGCGCGCGAAGTACAGTTCAGCCTGCGCCTGCAATTCTAAGACCATGAGTACCGCCAAATCCATCCGCCAAATGCCCTTGGTCTCGATGGCCGTCAAGATCGCGAACACCATCGAGGGCGAGATCATCTCCGGCAAGTACACACCAGGCGAGCGGCTGGTGGAACGGCAAATCGGCGACCGTTTTCGGATCAGTTCGATTCCGGTTCGGGAGGCCCTCCAGATCCTCGAGACCCGAGGTTTGGTGGTCAAACAGATGAACCGGGGCTGTTCGGTGATTGACCTGTCTTTGGAAGAGATGGCTCAGATGTGCGAACTGCGTGACTGGCTCGAGCCGAAGGTCATGGAGTGGGCGGCCTGTCGCCGAACCGAAGCAGGCTTGGCCGAATTGGGCACGCTCCTGCACCGGCTACGGGAGGCTGCTGATTCCGGCAGCTTCAGCCGCTTCTTCGCCGAAGACCTCGAGTTTCACCGGTGCCTGTGGGATTTGGCGGCCAATCCCCCAGCCGCCCGCGCGCTGATGACCGTCGTGGGATGCCTTTTTGCTTGCGGTTTACGCAACGCAGCCGTAGACCTGCGCGAGCAGTATCTGAAACACGAACGCCTCTATCAAGCCATTGCCGACAGCCGTCCCGCTGACGCCGCTCTGCTGCTGGCCGACATTTCCTCCGGATTTCGAAATCAGCTCTATCGGGTAGCCAAACCACAGAAATGAAACATTCACTTTTCACACTCACCATACTCGCGGCCACGGCCGCTTCCGCCTTGGCCGCACCGGCGCAAGTCACCGGCGAGCGAAAGCTCTGGCATAAGGTCACACTCACCTGGACCGGGCCCCAGGCCGCCGAGAATGCAGACGCGAATCCGTTCACGGATTACCGGCTGGAGGTCACCTTCAAGCACAAGTCGGGAAGTCCGACTTACCTGGTCCCTGGCTATTTTGCCGCCGACGGCCGTGCCGCCGAATCCTCGGCCACATCCGGGGATCAATGGCGGGTTCACTTCGCACCGGATAAGACGGGCGTTTGGACTTACCAGGCTGCGATGGTCAAGGGCCCCCGCGTGGCGGTGGATAGCGACGCCAGCGGCACGCCCGTCAGCGGAGTAGATGGCGAGACCGGAACCTTGACTATCGGTGCTTCCGACAAAAAAGGGAGCGACTTCCGGGCTAAGGGCCGCCTGGATTATGTCGGTGAACACTATTTACGTTACGCGGGCAACCAGGAGTACTTTCTCAAAATCGGCACTGATTCCCCCGAGACCCTGCTGGCCTATGAAGACTTCGATGGCACGATTACGCGTAAGGTGCCGCTTAAGAAATACGCCCCCCACCTTGGTGATTGGAAGCCGGGAGATCCCACCTGGATGACCGATCGAGGCAAGGGCCTGATTGGCGCCCTGAACTATCTTGCCGGCAAGGGTTTGAACTCGGTTTCATTCTTGACGTACGCGGCCGGCGGCGATGGCGACAACGTCTGGCCTCATGCTTCGCCACCGCAGGATTCTCCCGCCGCTAAGTTGCGCATGGATGTCTCCAAGCTCGATCAATGGCAGATCGTGTTTGACCACGCCCAGGCCAAGGGGCTCTACCTGCACTTCAAATTGCAGGAACAGGAGAACGACGACAACCGCATCGGCGCGGAACCGCGCGACGGTACGGTGCCGGCGGCCATGGATGGCGGGCGCTTGGGCATCGAGCGCAAGCTGTATCTGCGGGAACTGATCGCTCGTTTTGGTTACAGCCTGGCTCTGAACTGGAATCTCGGCGAAGAGAACACTCAGTCGGCCGAAGAGCAGCGCGACATGGCGAAGTTCATTCGCGACACCGATCCTTACCGGCATCACATCGTCGTTCACACCTTTCCGCCGTGGCAGGATCGTGTCTATTCCAAGCTGATCGGTGAACAGTCGGTGCTCACGGGAGCCTCGCTGCAGATGCAGTGGAACGAGGTGCACCGGCGCACGCTGCAATGGCGGAGCGAGTCTGAACGCACCGGCCGCAAGTGGATCGTGGCCAACGATGAGCAGGGCTCCGCCTCGCACGGCGTGCCTCCCGACGACGGCTACCAGGGATTTGCCGGCAAAGACCTCCAGGGCAAGTCAATCCATAACATGCACGACATCCGGAAGAAGACCTTGTGGGGAAATTTATTGGCCGGCGGCGCCGGCGTCGAGTATTACTTCGGCTACCAGTTAGCCGAGAATGATCTCTTGGCCGAAGACTTCCGTAGCCGCGACAAAAGCTGGGATTACTGCCGAATCGCCCTCGGCTTCTTCCGGGACAACCGGATTCCCTTCTGGCAGATGGCCGGTGCGCCTGCCGATGAAAGCGGCAGATATCTGTTTGCCAAACGTGGCGAGATCTATCTTCTGTATCTCCCGGCCGGCGGACCGGCCTCGCTGGATTTGTCCGCTACCCAGGGTAATTATCACGTTCGATGGTTCAATCCCCGCGCCGGAGGCGCTCTGCGGAAAGGGAAGGTTGCTACCGTGCGCGGCGGTGCTGGCAGCGTGGACCTTGGTGTCCCCCCGGATAGCCCCGGAGAAGATTGGCTCGCGGTGGTAAGGCGAAACTAAAATGGCCGAGGCAGGAATGCGCCAGACCGAGCATAAGATAGCGATTCTACCCGGCGACGGCATCGGGACCGAAGTAATGGAGCAAGCCGTGCGAGTGCTCTCGGCCGCCGAAAGCATGGTTGGCGGTTTTCACTTGCACCTTGAAACCTTCTCGGTCGGCGCCGGGGAATTCCTCCGTTCTGGTCACCCTTTGCCGGAGGCGACCCTCGAACGAGTGAAGGCGTTTGACGCCATTCTGCTGGGGGCGATGGGCCTGCCCGATGTTCGCTGGCCGGACGGCACCGAAATGACGCCCCAGATAGAAATCCGCGAAAAGCTCGACCTGTATCAGGGCGTGAGACCGATCCAACTGATCGACTCCCGCTTAACGCCACTGAAGGGCTTTGCCACCGGCAGCATCGACATGATGATTCTGCGTGAAAACGTGGAGGGCTTGTTCTGGACGCGGACAAAGCCTCACGCCCGCACCGGCGACTATTGTGAAGACATTCTCCACATCTCGCGCGCCGGTTCCGAGCGCCTGTTTCGCGCGGCGTTCCAACTGGCGCGCAAGCGCCGGCGCAAGGTGACCCTGGTCGACAAAGCCAACGTTCTGCAATCAATGGCATTTTTCCGCCAGATTTTCGATGAGGTCGCCGTCGAGTTTCCAGACGTGCAGACAGAACGTGTCTATGTCGATGCAATCGCGCTCTATCTGGTGACCCGGCCGGACACATACGACGTCATCGTCACCGAGAACATGTTCGGCGACATTCTCTCAGATCTGGCGGCCGGCATCGTCGGCGGCATGGGATACGCGCCATCGGCCGATATCGGTGATCGGTACGCCGTGTTCCAACCCTCGCATGGCACGGCGCCGGATATCGCCGGTCGTGACTTGGCCAACCCGATCGCAATGATCCTGTCGGCCGCCCTCATGCTCGAGTGGATCGATACGGACGCGACGAATCAAGCGGCGGCAACCATTCGGCGGGCCGTCTGTGAGACGGTAGCTGCGCAGGTTGCCGGGACGCGGGCCACCGGTGAGGCCGTGGTCCGGCATATGAGGGTGGCGTAACGGGGGCCGTAGGCGAGGCGTAGGCGAGGGGCGCGTCCCCACCCTGAAACGCGATGCGGACGCGATCACCTTGTTCGCTATCGGGACCCCGCGCCAGATTCAGTCGCGCGCCATCTGAATTTCTAATAAGGTATTGTAACGTCCATCCCATGAATCGCCGATCCTTTCTCTCCTCCACGGCAGTCGCGGCACCGGCTCTGCTCCTCGGCCAACGCACGGCCGCCGAGCGACCCAACGTCCTCTTCATCGCCGCCGATGACATGAACAACGCCCTCGGCTGCTATGGCCATCCGGTGGTCAAGTCTCCCAACCTT
>Ga0163144_10010284_pt1 | contig 19960 bp, 21 predicted proteins | sample OliLak19BULKMAT1_FD_123175 | JGI IMG/M metagenome (GOLD analysis project Ga0163144, IMG submission 123175) | Freshwater microbial mat bacterial communities from Lake Vanda, McMurdo Dry Valleys, Antarctica - Oligotrophic Lake LV.19.BULKMAT1 | ecosystem: Environmental > Aquatic > Freshwater >... | reverse complement strand
TGCCGTTTTCTCCACGCAGCAATTTATCCTGGCTCCAAGCGGCACTGTCGAGGTACGTCAACGTCTTTGCATTTGTCGGTGCAATCAATTTCAGCGTGATCGTGCTACCAGACACAGCCCCCGATGCGACCTTGCCCTTTTCGCCGTCAAGGTAGAACTGGCCGACCAACGCGTTGTCCCATTTCACGGGTTGATCGAACTCCATCGCGACTTCGTTTTTCTTATCCCTGGTGAAGTAAGTCCGTTTGAGATTCGGCGGTGTGATGAAAGTCGTGGGAACTTTTCCGTAATGATCGCGCTCCACGAGTGGGCATATGAATCTAGCAAACTCCGCGTAGCCCGCGGCCGGGAAGTGACAGCCACCGGGCGGATTGATCCCCAGCGTGGACATGATGCTCATCTTCGAGAAGGCGCTCGGCAAGTTTCGCTGCACTTCGCGCAGGCGATTATCCGAGCCGTTGATGCCCATCGAACAAGACTTGGGCCAGATTTGAAACATGTAGTAATTCTGGACATTCGGAAAATCCTGCTTCCATGATGCCGCGAGATCGGTGAACAATTTGCGATAAGTTTCCCAGCCGAAACCGCCCGTCGGTCCGTCGGCCCCTTGATCGTTCTCGCCCTGATGCCACAAGATGCCGCGAATGCCATGCGTCAGCTTGGCCTGCCGCACTCGCCAAAGTAGGCGACCATAGATCGTCGTCATGTCCTCGGGATTGGCTTCATTGCGTTGATGTTGATCAACTCGCGTTCCACCCACGGCACCGTTGATGATGAAGATCGGCATCTTGTGGTTCTCGACCAAGCGCCGGCCAAGTTCCATGCCCCAGTAGCCGATTTGAAGCTTCCCCTCGTCGCGGCTGCGATGAACGGCATTGCCCCAGACGGACACACCTTTCGGACTGCCCGACATGCTGCCGAACGTGCGGATCCACTCGCTGCGGAATGTGGGATCGTCCTTGCCGAAATCGGTGGCCACCGCGTTCGATTGGCCGGTGATGATAAAGGCGTCGCCACAGACGAGATTGCCGGCCGTGTGCAATATCTTCTCGGTCTCGCCTATCGAAGTGCCGAACTCGACCTTGTACTTGATCAAACCCGGCTTGAGCTTTGCCGAGAGGGAATACTCGTTCTCCTTGTTCGGCTTGCCGCGAATGGTGCTGATGCGTTGGTCGTCGGCATAGAGTTTCAGAAACACCGCCTCGGCTTTTTCCTTCAGTGTGCCGTTGTAAGTGAGTGTTCCCAAGTTTGTGTCATCGCGGGCATAAAACTGGCCCTCCTCGGGCCTCTCGTCCTCGCCTGGCACGCGTTGAACCCACGCATCTTTTGCGGGCTCTCGAACATCGATCGTCGTCGAATGCACGGTTTCCTTGCCGCCGTTGTCGATGGCCACCGTGACCGTCAGAGTGCCGCTATTCTGAGATCGTTTCAGAATCAGCTTCCCCGGAACGGCTTCCTTAATGACGGCGATGTCGCCAGCCGACCAAGCGTAAGTTAGCTTGCCAGCACCTTTGGCCTGCATCTCGCTCAGGTTGGTAATTCGTGGCACGACTTCGATGCTCTTGCGGCCGTCCCACTCACTTGGAGCTTCGATCGCGAATTCCGGCTCGGGGATGTCTTCCTTGATCGTGATCGGAATGTCCTTGGTCTTCACTTCGTTCCCATAAATTGCCTTGAATTGCAGTGTAAGCGACTGGTTGCCAACCACCCGACCCGCATCGAACGTGAACGAGAATCGATCGGTCGCAGCAACCATCTCCTTGCCATCGCGTTTCACGATCCAGTAAACCTTCTGCGCTCCGCCGGCCTTGGCCGTGAGTGTGACGCGCTTGCCTTCTGGCACGGCCACTTCCATATCAGGAACAGAGAAATCGTTTCCCGCCTGCACCAGCGGACCGACCAGCGTTTGCAACGGTTTTTGGTTTTCGTATTGCAGGCGAATCCACTCGGCCGAGCGGGCGACTTTCGAGATGCGGACTTCGTCGATGTCGCCGACGAAATCGAAATTGTTGTACCAGCCGCCGATCCACATGCGGGCCGGGTTCTTGATATTCAGCAACGGCTTCGCGGATGCATCGAGCCGGCCGTTGATATAGATCTTGCCATCTTCCTTGCTGTATGTGTGAACCACATGAACCCATTCGCCAAGCGGGGTTTTGACTGCACCACGAACATCGGAAAAATCGCTATCGATGTGGACGTGCGGCGGGCTGCGAAGCTGCATTCGCACCTTGCTGCCTCGGCCGCCACCTTCGTTGCCCCAGCCGATGATCGTCGTATTCGGCTTCTCCGCCCGGAACCAACATTCGGTGCTGTGCGAACTCGACCCAGAGGGATAGTTCGGAATCTTGTCGTCGCAGAAGATGCCCTTCTGGCCGGAAAAATGCCTGGCCAGACCGACGATCCCCGGCGTCGAGGTGGTTCCGAAATCCTTCGAGGTGAGCGTGCCGACTTCATCCTCGACCGGATCAGTCATGTGCCAAACACTAAGGTAGCCGTTCGATTCATTGAACACCGCTTTGCCATCCGATTCACTCTTGGCGTCCGCCTTGCCCCAGTGCAGTTTGATCTCTTGACGTGAGTTGCCAGTGATCTTCGGAATCTGCACCCAGATGCTCGCGATCCCCTTGGCTGCGCCCCATTCCTCGATCTGATATTTCAGCGAATCGCCAGTGCTAGTTGAGAATCGGAGATCTTCGCCGTTCTCTTTGGCCTGGTTGAAATCAAAAAAGTCCTTGTGCAAGCGGACGAGCAGCGGAAAGCCTTCGACGGAACTGGAGGCCGGCAGGTTGGCCCCTTCTGGCGTGGTCAGGACGAACATCGAGCCCGAGTGCTTCCAACCTGGAAACTCGGCGTGTGCTTGACCGCCGAAGGCCAACGCAATCCAGACTGCAAGCGTGATCTGTATTTTCATGGTGCTGAGTCCAAGAGCGGCCGATTTGAATGTACGATTGGTCTGCCTCTTCGAGCTGAATGAGGGTCTCCATCACCGTATCGAAGTGGAAGCCTGGAAAAAGCAGGTCACGACGGGATCATGGATGTTTTCCACCGGCCGAGGACAATTACTTTCGATCGCGAACCAGTTGAATCAGCCTACCAAGAATGCACCGAACGCCCGGCGACGGGAATCGATAGTGGCGAAGCCGCGCCTGAAAGAACCGCGTCAAGGTGAACGTGAATCCTTCTGCCGCGGTCCAGTGAGCCCAGTGGACGGGTAGATAGAGGGCATCGCCGGCTGCCAATGTCACTTCGATTCGCGTCAAACGTTTGGCCCGAGGAAACTGCTCGTAGTCGATGGCGTTGCAGTCAACTCGGCTACGACGATAGTCCTGCGCGATTGGTTCGAAATAGAGATTACGGACATCGTGCGGGTGATAGAGATGGAAGACTTTCGTCCCCATCAGTTGGAAGACGAACGCCTCCTCGTGAGCATGAATGTGGCAACAGCTACCGGTCTTCAGGCCGAAAAACACGGTGTCGGAAGTACCGGGAAAGTTCTCCAGATAAGCCGGGATCTGCACGTCCCGATAGAGTTCGTCCGACATCTCCGAGAGTTCAACCGACTCCATGTAATGGTGTCTCCAGCTATCGGGGGTCGCCAAAATCGCTTGCAAATAATCCGCGACCGTCATCTTGATCTTGCTGACGAGCGTCGTGCCATCCGGGTAGTGGCTCACGGGAATCAGCGATTGACCACTCACCGATGCCAGATAGTCCGTGCTCCATTTTCGGCAGGCCGGCCACTCGCTCGCCAGGCCTGGCACAACGAACGGAATCCCGGCCCGGATGTGCCGATCAAGTATATTTCGATCGCAGCTAGCAAGTCTCTTGATGCTCATCGAATGAGTATAGGCAGTGCGACAGTAGAGCACCGGACAGAGGGAGGTTTTGCGGTCGGGTCGAACGACGAGATCACACTGGTGCTAAAGAAGTTCGCAAACTGGCGAAGATGTTGTCGGTCCGGCCTGGTATCCGCCGGGAAGTTCAAGTAGTGCTGGTCAACCCAGTCGTAGGCCGAATCCGAAACGTCGGCATACTCGTGAGCCCGCGTTGCCGGGATGAACCCCTTTTCAATCGCCGTGGCAACCCAACGCAGGAGCTTGTAGCTTCGCGATTGAATGTCGATTGCCAGGGTCAGGTCATCGGGGGGTAGCATTTGGATCGGTGGTGTACGTTCAGGTCTTAATTGCCGGAGCCGCCTATCACGGATTTTCGGGTACGGATTCTTCTGGAACCGCCTCGCTCCAAATCTCCGCCCATTCCGTACGCAGGTTGAGTTGCGTCACCCACTTGAGCAGATAGGGAAGGTCCAGACTGGCACGATTCAGGCGGAGCAGTGCTGCCGCGTCGGCCCGGTCGATGATGCGCCCCGCGATCATTTTCAGGAGCAGAAGGTCCTCACAACTTAACGTGAAAAGCTCAAATTCCACGTCGGAAAGACGCGCGGGCACTCTGCGCGCGAGTGCTTCGCGATGGAATGCCGACTCCGCTAACAGCAGGTCGATCTGGATATCCATGAATGCGTCTGTTGGCTCGTACAGAAGCTGAATGACGCGGACCGAACCGAGATCGACCACAGGAGGCTGACGTTTGGTTCGAACACCCGCTTGCTGCAACACCTCCAAAATCGCATCGACCCCGGTGGGACCTGGGTCGATCAACAAATCGACATCCTGCGTGCTCCGGACGTGTTTCCAAAACGACAGCGAGAGCCCACCGATCAGAGCGCGCGGACAGTTGGTCGGCTCAAGGGTGGCCCAAACGTGCCTCAGGGCTGCGAGCACCACCTTACCGGCCATGACGTACTCCACGCCGGTAGAGATTTTCCGCCATTTGTCGCATGGCTCGGTCGTGCTCCTCCATCTGCCGCACGTACCAACCGCGGTAGGCTTCCCGCAGGTCTCCATTCGGACCGATCTCCCGCGCCAGACCTGCGAGCAAGAGTTCTTCGCTGGCGTCCATCAAGTCCGCCCAGACGGCGACGCGTTGATCGGGCGTGAGATGATCGGGGAGAGAATGCTCCATCCCAGCGGGAGGGATCAACTGGTTCGACATGGTCGCCATCGGGTTATCACATGTGGTTCCATATCAGGCTGGCGAACAATCTTCCCACCAGTTTGATTCTACCCGGCTAGCGAGCACTCCGTCTGCGAAAACAATTCTGCTGCGATTTTCGCGTTCCGGATGCGGTCACAGATTGTGGCCGCATGAGTTCGTTCGCTTCGACGGGCAGGCTCTCGAACATCTCGGCGACCTGCACGACAATGTCGAGATTTTGCGGAAGCCTTGCCACTCCTGAAAAGCAAATGAAATTCATAGGCCCTGGAGCGAAGAAAGAGTCGAGCGTCGCTGGTTCCAGCCCACCTCTCTGGTCCAATCACTTGAACAGAACCGCCGGCACGATACCCGCGCGGGCTTGGGCCACAAAGTCGAGAATTTCTTGGCCGCCGCCCGATGGCCAGACTTTTTTGCCCAGCGATTCAAGGAGCGCCATGTCAATCGGCTCCCGGGTCGGATCGTCTGAATGGCGCACCATCTGCGCGAAATCGGCGGCATCGATGGCGCGTTTGACCGGGTCGCGGGATAACGTCAGCATTGCCCCATATTTGTTAGCCAGGGCCGCCTCCAGAGTCGGAATTCGATAACGCCGACCGTCGTCTTCGATCCAGATTGCTGTCTCGAGCGTTACCTGAAGATCCATGCGATGAGGAAAGGTGACGTCGATGACGGATTGATTTTCGCCTGGAACAAAGAACGCCGTGACGCCGGTGAGGTCGCGCACTTCGAGTTCCGGGTAGAGCGCCCGAAGAGCCTTGACGGCCCGTGCGCAGTTTCGGCCTCCTTTGGCGAGGATGTCCACGTCATGAGTCGCGCGTGGGCGGCCCGTCCAGTTGCCGATCGCGTGCGCTCCGGTCAATACGAACGGCACCTTTTTTTCGGTCAATGTGTCGATGATTTGGCGGAAATCCACAGGGGCGATGGCCATGGGACGATACATCTCGCGAAAGAGGGCACTCAAATAGACGCAGCGCCGCACGCTTTCCTGCGGCGAGAGAGGTCGGCCGTTTTCGTTTATCGGTTCGGGTGGCCCGATCAGCCGTGGTCGCGCTAATTTGCGCGTCGTTCGCCGGGTCTTGCTCTGGATCATTTCATGCCGCCTCGCAACGAAGCCAACTTGTATCTTACCGTGTTTTCGCCCGACTTGGTCGCCTGGAGCGGAACGGCTCGTTTTGTGAATCTGCCCCGAAAACAGCGGGCGATGTGGCGCAAGGCTTCTCCCGCGATCATCCCCAAAGAACTCTCCGCCGCACGCGAATTGTGCTTCGACTCTCGCGTTCCGCATGCGGTCACAGGTTGTGGCCGCATCAGTTCATTTTCTTGGACGGGCAGGCCCGCTTTTTCAAGGAGTAGCAGCATAGCTCGGGCGATTGACGCGTATGTGCTGATTGGCCAAAGAGGAATAGCCAGCGATTGCCCTATCAATGCGACTTGCCTGCCCATCCAAATCATGATCGTCCGTGATTGAGATGATGCCTGCATGGGGAGCCGATCGATTATTGCAGGGATTTGAAGTGTCTGCGGTTGCGTGTCAGAATCGCACGGCCGATACTTGTCGCATAGGCTAGTTGGTCGGCATCGCTGATTCCCTGGTTGGCACGTCCAGCCTCGTAGGTTGTGATGACGTCGTGCCCGAGCTGGCGAAGCCGTTCGACGATTGGGAACGGAAAATCCTCGTCTGCGAAAAGTTGGGCCATGACGCTTAGGCTTCCTCGTTAAGCCGAATCGCTTCTTCCATTTCCTCCAGGTGATCGGCAGAATATTCCCAGGCAGCAACCAGATCGTCGTGCGTCAGCCCTTGGATCATTTCCACAATCTGCACATCAGTGAACCCGAGTTGCCGGTAGTGTACGAGCCCATGTACCGTGACGCGGGTGTTGCGAATGCAAGCGTCGCCACCGCAGACGCCGGGTGTCTTTTGGACCCAACTGAGGCTCGTGTTCGTTTCCCTCGCCATGATCGTCTCTTCCATTTGGAGGATTATATCAGGGCGGTCAGGATTTACTGAGGGATCATGCGGTCACAGATTGTGGCCGCATGAGTTCGTTCTCTTCGACGGGCAGGCCCTGAACATCTCGGCGACGGCACCTTAATGGCGAGATTTTGCGGGGGCTTCACCAAGGTAGGGAGCGTTTGCCCGCTTCAATTGTTTCACACGTGATGACTTCTGCGAACGTCTTTGCCATTAGGCTGACTGGCGGGTGGTCAGCTTAGCGATTCGTCCGGATGTAGTCCCCATACCCCAACTCGCGAGCCAACTTCACCAAAGCCATCGTCGTGTTCTCAACACCAACCGAACGAAAGCCACCGCCCAGATTACCACTCAGGCGAAGTATTCGAAACGGTTCGCGTTTGTATGCGATTAAGGTGAATGGAGATCCATCAAACACGGATTGGCCCGGGCGTATTCTGGGCTCCATTGCCGTTTGCTCCAAGAGGGCGGTCAATCCGGCACTTTTCTTCGGGCTGAGGGCAATCCGCTCTGTGGAAGCCCACCGGGGCCACAGCCAAAAGCCAGACCGAATATCCAACGTGGTCATGGCGTTGGCCACGATCAAGGTAATGCACTGGCTTCCACCATGCGGCAGGTGCGAAACCTTCATTCGCACAAACCAATCCGGCGCGTCTGGCCCTTCGAACTCGCGGGGTGGGAGCACGCCCAAGAGCCACCGAACTGTGAATCGGACTGTGTGGAGCACGAGCATACTTCATCAGGCAAGTTTCTAAACTTCTCTCAAACTTCTCCCGCGATTATCCCCGAAGCTCTCTCCGTCGCAAGCGAATTCTACTGCGATTTTCGCGTTCCGGATGCGGGCACACCATCCACTCGCTGCAAAAACCGAGTGCCCGCCTTCGGGGTTGATCGAGATGCACTCCACCCCACGCCCATGTATAATCACGGCAAGGAGAACTCCATGCCATTGCGCGACCACTTCCGCTCGCCGGTGAATGATAAGCATACTTGGGACGAAGTCCACGGCGGATGGCCAATGATGATTGTTCGAGACTTGTTCGACATTCTTCCAGCGGGGTATGAAGCCTCCCCGAATATTCACTTGGGATCGCCGTTCGAAGTTGATGTCGCCACTTACGAGGACGACACGCGCGACGGGATCGCGACTTCCGGAACGGGTGACGAGGGAGTCGCCCTGTTGGCTGCACCGATGCCGACGCTCACGCTCGAAGCCGATTTGTCCGAGCAGGACGAATACGAAATTCGTATTTACGACTCGGATCGTGGCCGACAATTGGTAGCAGCCATCGAGATCGTCAGCCCCTCCAACAAAGATCGGGCGGAGACCCGCGAGACGTTCGTCGCCAAGGTTGCCGCCCTGCTTAAGAAAGATGTGTGCGTGTCGATTGTCGATCTTGTCACGATCCGCCAATTCAACTTGTATGCCGATCTCTTGGAACTCCTTGGTCACGCGGATCCGCAACTCGAGCCCACTCCGCCGGACATTTATGCCATCACCTTGCGATCCCGCAAGCGGTCGAAGAAGCCGTCGCTCCTCGATGTGTGGTTCTATCCGATGAAAATCGGCCAACCGTTACCAAGCTTACCAATTTGGCTGACCAGTGATCTCCGAGTGATGCTCCCCCTGGAATCGAGCTACGAGGAAACCTGCCGGTTATTGCACATCGCGTGAATGACCTTAGGAACCCCGGCGAAATAGCTTCCCGATTTCACCGCTGCCTGATTTTGCAATGGCATGAGCCAGATGCCAATTTCGCGGTCTGTCTTGAGTCCAAAGGACTGCGAGCGCTCAGCCCAGGGCAACGCCCTGGGACGCAATGCGAATTGCCTGGTTCTCAGCCTGGAGGGCTGGGAGCCGCTCACAGCCCTTCAGGCTAAAAAAAGCTTGTGGCTCCTTGAACCCAGAGCGTTGCTCTGGGCTGAGCGCTCGCAGTCCTTTGGACTGAAGAAAAGACCAAGAACTGGCCCTGGAGCGCATCCAATAGCCAGAGGAGTGCGACAGTGAAATCGGGGAAGTTATTTCGTCAGGGTTCCTTAGAGTTTGTTACTAGAGATCCGGACAACCGCGCTGGGCCAGCTATTTCTTCGGCTTCCCGTTTTTGGAAGGCCTCTCGGGCGTCCACGTTTCACGATCCGGTTCAGGCTCCGCGGCACCACCAAAAAGCTTCGTGAGTTCGCCACGAGAGTTGATGCGGCCTTCGCGCACCATCCTGATAATGCGCTCACGAGGGGGCTCGGGTGGACTGCGCTTGAGCGATTCTCGTGCCTCTTTGACGAGTTGGGCCGGAGATGGGGAAGGAAGAAATTCCATACCTAGATATTAGGACGAAACACGCCCAGAATACAAGCCAAATTGCGAACCGCTACCTGAATATGGCTCTCTCGGGAAAACCCCGCTGAAGGATACACCGGCTCGCCTTCGAGGAAAGCGCCACGGACGGTATCGTACTCGTCACCGCGCTTTTTCATCAGGTCGATACACTCGTTAATGACAAAAGAGTCGAGATCGCGCAATTTTCCATCACGGCCACGATTCTTTGGCAACTCCATATGTTGCCCCGAAAATGTGCGAACCAACTCCGCGTGTGTGTCGCCGAGCAGTATGGTGAAGGATTCATCGAGAAGATCAAAACACCGCCCCAGTTGCAGGACCGCACCCAACACCGCAGGACGTTGCCGCCGGGTCGTGAATCTCTCGCGCGCCCAACGCAAAGCGCGATCCGGGGAATGTTCCCAGAAGTAGATGCCGTTGCCCAACCAATCCCAGTCGTTCGTGCTCGGCTTCCACTCGCCCATTGGCTTCTTACCCAGCAACAGATCATCGGCAAACCGCTTTTCACAGCCGTGATAGGCAACGATGGAGCGAGCGAAGGGATGCATGAGCAAGTCCGAAGAAAAGCTGAAGAGCACTGCGCGGGACACGAACGTTCGATCGTTCGCCGGGGAATTATCCTATCTGTTCTCTGCGAGACAGGATCGGGAAGGCGCGGCCGATTACGTTGCACCTGATCGAATACTCCAGACTCGATTCGACTTGCGAAGTCCCGTCGCGGGGTAGCTCAGGTTTCCAACCTGAGCACAATCCGGCTGCTCAGGTTGGAAACCTGAGCTACCCCCCAATTCGGCTCGCCCTTTCTGGGCGAAAGGCAACCATGATGTGGAGTTACATCGTGGGCCCACGCTTCCTCGTGTGTGTGATGTCCACAAAAAAATCGAGAAAAATCCCAAAGTCGAGTTACCTTTTGACCCCCTCCGCAATACAGGTCATGTGGGCGATTGCGCCTGCGTTCTTTCGAGAGGGGGTGTCCCAAAATGTCCCGAAATGTCTCATTCCGGCAAAAGATCGTTTTTGGAACCCGAGGCAGTTGGCTGCAAACCATGTGAAGGAATGTCCGCAAATGTCCGCAAATGTCCGCGTCTGCAAAAAGATGTGTGTTGAGCCACACGGCTTAGGCCTGCCAAAACGGCGATCGTGTTGACCGTAACTCGCCTTGCCTGTTTTCCCGGCTTGGCTTATAGCCCGCTAGTCGCGCGGAACCCCCGCGCCCGGAGGTCATTCCGGTGTTCAAGAAAGCCTGCACTCGAATCGTCTCATCGCTGCTCATCGTGGGGGCCTGCGCGTTCGTGTCCGGGTGCCTGTCCGGCGGGCCGAGCTACTTTCCCTATCTGCTGCCCGGCGGGGCCGAGGTTCGCACGCACTCGAAGCCGGTTGGTCCCGGTTACTTCGGGGACTTCGATCCGAATGCCCATCGCATCGAAATGCGGCCTGGCATGTGTACCGCCCCGGTTCGCGGCACGCAGGTCTTCATTGCCACGGTCTACGATCGTCATGGCGTGCCGCGTCGGGCCCGTCGTGTCGAGTGGATGATCGAAGGGGTCGGCAGCATCGTCGAAGTGGACGAGAGCGGCTTTCTCCATGGTCGCGGCATGAAGGTCGACAACAAATTCGCCTACAGCCAGACCGATTATCTCGAACATTGCCTGACGAAGGGGGGCGACGAATTCACGATTGGCCCCGGGCAAACCTGGTGCGTCGTGTCGGGAGCGATTGAAGGCGAAACCGTCGTCACGGCCTACGCACCGGCCATCGCCGACTGGAGCAAGAATCGGGCCTACTCGCGAATCCAGTGGACCGAGGCAGGGCTGATTTTCCCGGCCCCCGTCACAGCCCGAGCTGGGGGCGAGTTGTCGTTATCGACGCGAGTTCAGAAAGCCGGCGGTTTGCCTGAAGGCTATCGCGTCCGCTACAAGATTTCGGACGGGCCGGCCGCGGCCCTGACGGTTCGCGGTGGTCCGGTCGATGACGTGACTGAAGCCACGACGATGGTGAATGAAGACGGCTATGCTCGGGTGATGATCGCCCAGCCCCTGCCCTCAGCGGGGAAGACTCGCGTCGCCATCGAGGTGGTGAAACAGAACACGGACGACCCAACTAAATTCACGGTTGTTTCCAAGGGCGAAACCACGGTGACCTGGCAAGAAGCCGAGATCGGCGTGCGCGTCTCCGCCCCGCGAACGCTCGCATTAAATCAAGATGCCATGGTCAGTTATGAAGTGAGCGACGTCGGCAAGGTCGGAGCGGGTGAGGTGACGCTCACGGCCAAAGTTCCCGAAGGCATGAATCTGATTCGGACCGAGCCACGGGCGGTTATCGATGGCGATACGCTGATTTGGACCATGTCGGCGGCCACGAAGAACAAGCCGGTCCAGGCGATCTATCGTCCGGCAAAGATCGGCTCGGCCACGCTGACGGCCGAGGCTCGCACGAAGGACGGTGTTTCCGGGCGAAGTTCGACATCGGTGAACGTAACGGAAACCAAGCTGGTCCTGAAACTCGAAGGACCAAAGACCGGCGTAGTCGGCGAAGCACTGCCGTTCCAGATCAAGATCACGAACGAAGGCCAAACGACGGCCGAGAAGATTCGCGTTCAGGCTCGATTCACCGAAGGGATAGAGACGGCATCGAAAGGCACGAGTTTCGACGAAACGATTGCCTCACTCGCCGCAGGCCAATCGCGGACCTTGCCCCTTCCCCTATCGGCCAAGAAGAGCGGCAAGTTGATAATCGAAGCCGGTGCGACCGCGACGGACAATCTGGTGGCCGTGCCGCAGAGCGCGACGATTGAAATTCAGGAAGCCGCCTTGGGCCTAACGGCTCTCGGGCCGCCTCGTGGATTCATCGGCGAGGAAGTGATCTGGCAACTCGTCGTTCGCAACACGGGTGAGGTGCCAATCGAGAAACTCGTCGTGAAAGCTATGCTGCCGCCCGAAGTGAGCTTTGTGAAAGCGACAGATGGCGGAAAGGGAAATGGCCAGCAAGTTGTCTGGGATCTCGGCTCCGCGCCAGCCAGACAGGAGCGAACGGTGGCAATCACAGTTCGGTGCGAGAAGATATCGGCGAAGGCGACGATGTCCGCAAGCGTGTCGGGTTCGCCATCGGTATCGCTCATCAAGCCCACGACCCTGGGCAAGCCAGCGAGTGCGTCGATTGAAATTGTCGGCGTGCCTGCCTTGCAGATGTCGCTGACCGATTCGAACGATCCCGTCGCTGTTGGTCAGAAGACGACGTACACAATTCGCGTGAAGAACGCGGGGACAATGGCCGCGAACAATGTCGATGTCTCGGCGGAAGTCCCAACGTTGATGCGGACAATTCGCGGGTCCGGACCCGGAGCCGAGGGCAAGATCGAGCGGCCAATGAAAGCTCCAGAGCGGGTAACGTTTCCTAGGATCGCGACGCTGGCTCCGAATGCGGAATCGACATTCGTGATCGAAGTGGAGGGGCTCGTGCCCGGTGAGGCGAGATTCCGTGCGGAGGCGAAGAGCCCGATACTCAAGCAGCCCATCCGCGCCGAGGAGCCCACGCGGGTGCTCGGTGGTGCAACTCGAACTGGTGGCGGCGATTTCTAAGTCGTTCAGGAGATTCATCATGCCAATGTCACGACCAATGGAATCCAATCTGGAGCCGGCGAATCCCTCGCTTCAAGAGGCAAATTCCGTATCCATCTATGAACCTGAGAAGCCCAGGCAGGACGATGCTCCCGCCTGGATCATCCCGTTTCCTCGTTCGCAAGCTGGACCCATGGACGCACCAGCAATCACGCTGCCGCCGGAACACGAACGAGCGATGTGGAAGCTCTTTCGCGACTTCTTCGACCTCGCGGAGAAGAAGCGGCGTTGGAACTTAGTGGACGATATTCCGTGGGCCGAGTGCAACCCGGGCCTGAAGCCGGTCGTGGCCGACATCGTTGAAACGTTTTGTGCGGTCGAGTTATTTCTTCCAGATTACTCTTCCAAAATTCTGCCCAAGGTCCGACACAGTAAATCGCGCACATGGTTCTATGCGAACTGGGGTTACGAGGAAGCCAAGCACTCGCTTGCACTGAATGATTGGCTGCTCAAGTCCGGCAGCCGTTCCGAAGAGTACATGGCCGACATGGAAGGCAAGGTTTTCGCCCGCGAGTGGAATCTTCCGCACGACGATCATCTCGGGATGCTGGTGTATTCCATGGTTCAGGAAGAAGCGACGTTTCTCAACTATCGCAATTTACGAAGCCGGGTGGGCGAGCTGGGCGGCGACCCCGCTCTCGAAAAGCTCTTGAACTATTTGGCCGTGGACGAGAAAGCACATCACCGTTTCTTCCGAGATTGCCTGCGGATTTACCTGGAATACGATCGGAACGCTGTAATCGAGCAACTCAAGCGAGTGATGCACGACTTCAACATGCCGGCCATCAACGACCTTCTCGATGAGAGCCAAACGCGATTGGCCGCGATCCGCGAACTCGATTTATTTAGTCCCGATATCTATTACCGCGAAGTCTATCTGCCCGTCCTGAGTTCGCTCGGCGTCACCCGACAGGAGATGCGCTCGCCATTGAAAGAAAAAAAATCGCAGCGTGCCGACTGACTCAGAGCTTGCTTTACACCTTGGACCTGGAGCCTTGACATGACACCTCTCGAATCTCTGGTTGCTTGTGGCACGAAGCTCTGGCTCGATTCGGTTGATCCGGACCTGGTTCGCGAGAACCTCGCCTTCGGAGCCACCGGGGCCACTTCGAATCCCATTATCATCTCGGACCTCATCAAGACGGGTCGCTTCGATACTGAGATCGCGAATCTCGTGCGCGAGGGCCTGGACGATGCCAGTATTGCGTGGAAGCTAACGGATTCTTTGGTGCAACGAGCCCAGGAATCGTTTGCGCCCGCCTGGGATCGCACGCACGGCGACGATGGCTGGGTCAGTTTTGAACTCGACCCGCTGATCGAAGACCCGGCGAATACACAGACCGTCCCCGAGCGAGCCGCTCGATACGTCGAACTCGCCCGAAAGTGGTCGGTTGGTCACAAGAATCGCATGATCAAGGTTCCCGCGACGGAAGGCGGAATCGCGGCCCTGGAGGAGATTGTTGCGTCGGGCATCACGGTCAATGTCACGCTGATCTTCAGCGAGCGGCAATACGTGGCCGCCCGCGATGCCTGTTGGCGAGGTGCCTTGCGACGCATGAATCGCGACACGTTCAAATCGGTCTACAGCATCTTCGTGAGCCGACTGGATGTTTACACGGAGCGGGACATTCCGCAACTTTCTGCCACATCGCAGGGAATGGTCGGCATTGTGAATGCGAAGCATCTTTGGCAACTCAATCAGCAATTTTGGGCGGACAAGGTGCTCAAGCTCAAGCAGGAGATCGTCTTCGCCAGTACCGGCACGAAGAAGCCGGGCGATCCGGCCTGGAAGTATGTCGAAGCATTTGCCGGCTCGGACATCGAGACCAATCCGCCCAAGACGAATGCCGATGTGCAAAAGAGCGGCCGGATGTTCAAGAGGATGGTCGATCAATTGCCGTCAAAGGAGGTGCTCGAAGAAATTCGCCAGAAGGTGGACATGGCGAAGCTCGAAGATGTGTTGATGAAGGAGGGGCTATCAAAGTTCGCCGATCCGCAGAAGGCGTTGATTGCGTTAATCGCACAGAAGCGTCGGTAAGCTACTTCTGCACTAATTCCAAAGTCGCCCACAAGGATGGATCTTCCGCAAAAGGAAAATCGCTATCCGCCCCAGGAGTTTGCTCGCCCTTCTCGAAGTCCCGGACCGCGTAGAACATGCCGAGCTTCGGGTACTGCTCGGGATCGAAGCCGGTCAACACATTCGCACTGAGGAAGGCTTCGATGCGATAACCCGTTTTGGTTTTCTCATATCGGAAAGGCACATCGGATTCGGATGCCAATGGTGCATCACCCAATGCCCGGTGAATCTTCGATTGCACGAACGCGGGCTCATCCTTGTTCGGTCCGCCGCCGGCCGCGAGAAAGTGAAACTGGTGGCAAGTTCGAGTACCGCGATGGCTGGTGCGGTCGCCACGCGTGTCGATCCAGAGTGTGATGCCATCGGATTGTCGAGGACGGGCGACATCGCCGATTGGAAAGTTCTCCTTGCCTTTGACGACGACGGTCAGGCCGATGCCCGTCTCGTTCCAACCGAGCCGAACATCTGCGAAATTGGGAGCGCCGTCCATGTCCGCGAACGGATCGAGGCGTGCCGACTCGGGTAGATCGACGATGGATTCGTCATCGTCGACCGGCATGTTTTTCACATACGGGCAACCGTACATCAGGCGAACGAGAAAGCGATTCGGCAACAACGGCATCGGCAATGGTCCTTCGTGAGATTCCGACATCATTTCTTTTTTACAGGAGGCAGCTTGAAGAACTTTTCATCGACCTCGGCCTTGTTCGGCTGATCAGAAACCAGAGGTAAGTTGTCCGAGTACAGCGCCTTCTGAGTTTTCAAGCGATCGAACAAGACTCGACGCTTTTCACCATGAGCCGGCTCGTCGGAAAGGTCGATCAATTCGTCCGGATCGTCCTTCAAATTGAAAAGCTGGAGCTTGTTGATTTTCGGGTACACGATCAGCTTCCAGTCGCCTTCGCGAACGGATCGTTGGACGTCTCGATACGCGGTGAAGATTGTCTCTCGCAATTGCTTCTTTTCGCCGTTGATGACCGGCTTGTGACTAATCCCGTCGAGATCGCCGGGAACGGCAATCCCAGACAAGTCGCACGCGGTCGGGAAAATGTCATGGAGATAGGCGAAGGCCTGGGAGTTCCCCTTCGGCACTCCAGGCCCAGCGAAGATCAATGGAGCTTTCATGCTATGTTCGTACAAGTTCTGTTTGCCGAACAGGCCATGACTTCCGATGGCGAGACCATGATCGGCCGAGAAGATGACGAGCGTGTTCTCGTCGAGTTTCAGTTCCTTCAATAGAAGCAACAGTCGCCCCATTTGCTCGTCCAGGCCCGAGATGGCGGCGTAGTATTCATGCAGGTGTTTGCGAACTTCGTCCTCGGTTCGTGGCCAGGGGGCAAGTTGCTCGTCGCGAACGAGCAGCTCGCCGTTGTTGAAGGGATGAAACGGCTTGAAGTTCTTCGGCAACGGAATCGACTTGCGGTCGTAGAGCATGAGATGTTTTTCCGATGCCCCTTTAGGATCGTGAGGGTTCGCGAAGGCGAGATACATGCAGAACGGCTTATCCGTTTTGCGTGTCTTCAGGAATTCAATCGCGGGATCGACGATCTCCTTGCCGGTTTCGCCCGAGCGACGTTCGGCCTGGTCGTCCTTCAAATACTTGTCGTGATCGAAGACCTTCTGAAGAGTAATCGCGGTGTTGCCTCGTTTGCCGTGATGGTAGGTCTCGTAGCCAGCCGCCTTGAACGAACCCGCGAAATTCGGCTGGTCGGCAGTGGCTTGGCCCTTGAAGCGAAAGTAAGTCCGGCCACTCAAAAGCATGTTCCGGCTCGGACTGCAAACGGCCGGGACATTGCTGCCGAAGCAATAGGCGTTGTGAAACGTGAACCCACGTTGAACAAGCGAATCGAGAGTTGGGGTCTTCACGACCGGATGGCCCAAGGCCCCGATTGCATCTGCCCGCATGTCGTCGGCGAAGAGGAAGAGGACGTTAGGTTTGGTGGCGGCATGGGCTTGCGCGATTGCGACGCCCAGCCAAAGGGCAAGCATTCCAAACCTATGGAGAAGCGTATTCATGGCTCAACGATGACGAAGGATTGGGTCGGGCCGTCCAATACGATCTGATAGCGATTCAACACATCACGCCCCAAGAGAATCCAAAGCTCATCCGGATGTGCGGTCACTTCAATTTCGAACGGCGTAAACGTTGGGAGGGAAACTCGAACTCGATAGATGGGAAAGCTCAGCACTGCTCCCGCAAACCCTAAAAGATTGACGAATCCTGCGGGTGTAACCGAAAGTTGATCGATGAGGTTTTGCGGCAGGACGGTACGATCCGCTGCAGTGTCGAGCTGGGCGGGGCAATTCGTCAATCGCGTCTTGCCGTCAAGCGACTCGATATTCAAGTTCGCAAACGGGCCCGGCGGCATCACTGCCGGCAGGTACTTGGACGAGATCTTTCTCATGAGTTCAGTGGGACCTCGCGCACAACCCCGCTTCGTTCGATCCGGGATTTCTTTCCTGTTACCGGGTCTGTGAAGTATCGGATGAGGCTAGGGTCGATTTGAGGCAGAGAAATCTCCACTGCCTCCACGTCTTCACCAATCCGAATTTCGAGATGTGCGAGGCCGACGGGTGTATCTTTCGGCATGTCGATAGTTACACGCCTGTTAGGCGGAATCTCGGCTGTGATGTGAAAAACTTGCATCGTATTCTCCATGAATTAGTCGAGCGATTCCAATGCGAACACCGTTAATCCCCATGCGGATGCCCGCCGCTTACTGCCTTCGCCGGAACGTTCAACAAACTTCGTTCCAGCACTTCGCGGGCCTTGTCAAACTCCGGTTGCCAGGTGATTTCCGGCTTCCCGGTCAACATGCAATCGCGCAGTTTTTCCAGTGTGTTTCTCGCCATGTGCGGGCACTTGTTGCACGCACAGGTGATGCCTGGAACCGGGTGATAGCGATGCCGGGGGCACTTCGATTCGAGTTGCCACAACATGTTTGCCTCGGTGGCTACCAGGAAGTCGGTCGGCTCCTGGAACTGGCTCACATGCTTAATCATGGCTTCCGTGCCGCCGATGAAGTCCGTGTGTTCCAGAATGTTCTTCGGGCATTCCGGATGCGCGATCGTGACCGCATTCGGCAACTTCTGCTTCATCCGCACCAGATCGTGAACGCTGAAAATCTCATGCACCATACACGAGCCGTTCCACAAGATCATCTGACGGCCAGTGACTTCGCTCAAGTATCGCCCGAGATGTTGATCCGGAACGAACAGGATTTCGTACTCCTCTGGCACTCGGCGAATCACCTCCTCCGCGTTGCCCGAGGTGACGACCCAATCCGAAAGGGCTTTCACGGCCGCAGAACTGTTGATGTACGTGACCGTCTGAAACTTCCGTCCGTTGATGCGGAGCATCTCTTGATACCGTTCCAGTTTGTCGGCCGGGCACGAATCGGACAGGCTGCAGCCGGCTTCCAAATCGGGCAGAAGCACTGTCTTTTGCGGGTTAAGCATCTTCGCGGTCTCGGCCATGAAATGAACGCCGCAAAAGACGATCACGGGAGACGAGACTTTCGTTGCTTCACGCGCGAGTTTCAAACTATCGCCCGTAATGTCCGCGAGTTCCTGGATCTCGCCTTCCTGATAGTAATGGGCAAGAATCGTGGCCCCGATCTTCTTCTTGAGGCTCTTAATCTCGGCCACGACATCGTCAACAACCGCAGTACTCATGGCATTCTCCTCGTTTGTCACACAACCTCGTCGGCTCGCCAGACACGGTAACCGAAACCATTCAGGTCGATGTCCTCGGCTCGTTCGCCATCAGTCGGGGCACCCCGCTCCAACGTCAGCCGCAGAAACGCCCAGATGCTGGCCTTCTCGCCGGTATGGTCGTAACCATGCACATCGCAATCGGCTTCAACCATCCAGCGCCACATTCGCCGATCCGTGCCGCTATCGCTTGCTTCTTCTTGCCAGCCCTTGAGAACCCGCTCACACATCTGCAGCGAAGCTTTGTAGACTTTTGCATCCGACAAATGGAGCCGCAATTCGTCAGGTGCTTGCTCGAACTCCACGGCAGGAAGTGCCTTGATCGATTCGAAGAGGCGATGCTCCAAGGCCGACGCTCGCCAGGGAGACCAGAGAAAGTAGGTCAGCCGCGGTCCATCGAACGTCATGCCGTAAAGGTCGATTTTCATAGGCGTAACTCGTGGAGGTTTCATCCTACATTCTAAGCCGACCGGGCAAGTCTTCCGGCTCGGTTATCGTCCTTATTCGCGTAGAGTATATTCCATTGTATTCTTTCGTCGGACGTTAGTTTGGCGTTGGGGAGTCCCGATTTCTTGAAACTCGCCTGGAACGCATAAGGTAATCCCGGTCAGAACCTTTCTCCCATGCTTTGATTGAGGGCGTTTACCCATGTTCCGACTGCTGTCCCTCACCTTTCCCCTGGTTCTGTTTGCCCTCATCTGTCCCGCCAGTGCCAAGGATCCCTTGCGATTCTTGCCCGAAACGACCAATGTTGTTTTGAAGGTCGAGAAGCCCCGGGCTCTGGTCGAAGCCATCTTGAAGCACGATCTGGCCAAAGAGGGGCAGAACCTGCAAATTGTTCGCGATTTCCTCGACGGGGCCGATGCCCGCAAGATTTTCCAATTGATTGCTCACTTCGAGAAAGAACTCGGTTCCCCGTGGCCGGAACTCATCGACAAGCTGATGGGCGATGGCATCGCGATCGGTCTGAACTTTGGTTCCAGCAAGGCCCCTGCCACCCTCATCTTCCAGGGTACGGACGAGAGGGCGGTTACGAAGTTCATGGAGCTGGGACTGGCACTTTTCGAAGAAGAACTCGCCCAGCAGGGCGTAAAAGAAAAACCCGCTCGCAAGACTTACGCCGGCGTGGAAGTCGTTCAACTGGACAAGGAGTTGCTCGTCGCTCGCATCGGCGACGCCCTGGTCCT
>Ga0163144_10010282_pt1 | contig 19965 bp, 19 predicted proteins | sample OliLak19BULKMAT1_FD_123175 | JGI IMG/M metagenome (GOLD analysis project Ga0163144, IMG submission 123175) | Freshwater microbial mat bacterial communities from Lake Vanda, McMurdo Dry Valleys, Antarctica - Oligotrophic Lake LV.19.BULKMAT1 | ecosystem: Environmental > Aquatic > Freshwater >... | reverse complement strand
TGGCTTCCCCGACAGATGACGAAAGCCCTTGCGCCGGAATTGGCCACTGTAGCGGTTTCGTCTTGCCGCGCTTTAGCGCCACAAGGAAAGCGCGAAAACGGTTTTGTGGGACGCCAAAATCAGCCGCGTTGTACACGGTCCAGTAAGTATCAAAACCCTGCTTGTCGAAAGCCTTGTCAATCTTGGCGCGGAATGGTGTAAAGCGGGCGGTGAGAATGCCGCGCACGTTCTCAATCATCACGGCGCGCGGCCTCACTTCGTTCACAATTCGCAGCATTGCCGGGAACATATCGCGGTCATCGTCTGCGCCAAGTTGCTTGCCCGCAATAGAAAACGGCGGGCACGGCAAGCCGCCGGACAAAAGGTCAACGTCGCGCCAATAGGTCGCGTCAAATCGGTTTATGTCCGCCTCGATCACATTCCAATATGGACGGTTACCGCGTAGCGTCGCGCAGGCATGAGAATTGTTGTCGATCAGCGCCGCGTGTGAAAACCCGGCCTGTTCCAGGCCGAGCGCCGCGCCACCGCCGCCGGCACAAAGTTCTAGCGTTGACAGGTCGCGCTTGTTCGTTTTGGCGGCGGGTTTCTCATTGGGCCGAAACGCAAAGAGTGTCTCGACAACCTTATCCAGTGCAGCGGGCGCACCGCTCATAGAGCCAGTCGCAACGTGTTCATGGATAGCGGCCCGGAGCGTGTCGGCTTCCGTATTGAGGACTGGCTTCGCCTTGGTCCGCCCGCCGCGCTCACGCATACCAAGTACGGCTGTTTTGCCGACAGTGCCGCGTCCGGCCTTGAGCTTCTTGCCGCCGTGTTTGTTCTTCTCTTTGCCACCGATATAGGTTTCGTCAATCGCCACAATGCCGCGAAGCACCGTGGGATCGTTGCCGCAAGCCTCGCGGAGACGGCCAAGCATGAACCAAGCCGAGGACTGGGCAATGCCAAGCTCCTTGCTCAGTTGCAGGCTGGAAATGCCCTTGCGGGCGGTCATCAGCAGGTAGATGCCTAAAATCCACTTATCGAGCTGGATGTGGCTGCGACCGAAAATCGAGCCTGTACGGACCGTAAAATCGACCTTACACGGGTTGCAGCGGTAATAGCCGTTCTTGCGCGTTCCGATCCTCTTAGCCTCGCCACAGCCGGAACAAACCGGGCCGTTGGGCCAACGGCGGGCCTCCATGTACTTCCGGGCCGTCTCCTCGTTCGGAAACATCTGGGAAAGCTGGTAGAGGCTGATTGTGGAACGGCTCATTTCCGGCACCCTTCAAACGGTATCGGATTAGTACCCTAAATCGTTTAGGGAGTCAACGCTATAAGTCCCCTATTTAACCACCCCGTCTACCTGTCAAACAGATTACGTCGTACCTTGACTGCCGTACCTCCCTTGGCGAGGGAGGGTTTTCTAAACGTCACAAGTCCGAATGCCCGTAGCCGCATCGATGACGCAAGCATCGCCCGCGCCGATCTCATCGACCATATCGGCCGGCCGCAAGATGCCGGCACGCTTTCCATTGGAGTTAAATGTCGTGCAGCCCTTGGCTCCGCCTTCGTACGCAGCCAAATAGACGTCCTTGAACGCAGAGTACGTTGTTCCAGGACCCTCGCCGCCTACCTGACCGCGAATGTTGATGGTCTTGCTGACGCTTGAGTCGGTCCAATGTTGCGCGTTGCAAAGCACATTTACATGCTCGATGGGCGTTACTTCTTCGGCGGTCTTGCCACGAGTGCCGTATTGGTTGAACGCGGCGTCGATGACTTCGAAGGCCCGCGCCCCTTCCGGCGTAATGATATCGCGGACGCTGCGATGCTCGAACACCGGCTCGATGCCGGAGCTAATGTTGTCGGCGGTAAGGCTGATGGTCCCGGTTGGCGCGATAGAGGTCAACAGGCCGTTACGCAGGCCGTGCTTTCGAATTTCGTCCTGAAGATCTTCTGGGAGCCGGTTGCGGAAGAACTCACCGGCGCAATACTTGTCAGCATCCCACAGGTCGAACGGCTTTTTCTTCTGGGCAAGTTCGCAGGACGTCCGATATGCCTGGACAAGAACTTGTTTCAGAATTTCAGCCTGCATGTTGATATAGCTTTCAGAGCCGTAGCTGAGGCCCATGGTCTCGATTGCATTCGCCATGCCGGTAACGCCGACGCCCATCCGTCTCTTTATCTTGGCTTCGTACTGTTGCGCCGGCAACGGGTAGATGGTCCGGTCGATGACGTTATCGAAAGCTCGGACCATGACGTCGATGGCTTCACGCAACAGATCAAAATCGATCTCATGGCGAACCGTTTGGATGCCGCCGGCGGCAGCCAAGGCCACCGAGTTGCTTTCATGGACCGGAATCAGCAACTTCATCACGTTGACGCTGCCCAACAGGCACGCGCCATTGGGCGGCAACGGCTGCTCGGCGCAAGGATTTGTCGCCGCAATCGTTTCGCAATAGTTGAGTGGGTTGAGCCGATTGATGCGGTCAATGAACAGGACACCAGGCTCGCCGTTGTCCCAATTGCCTTCCATCATCGGACCCCAAACATCGAGCGCACGAACGTCGCCGTAGGTATTGCCGGCGAAGCGTAGCTTGTAGAGTCCGTCTTTTAGAATCGCTTCCATGAACTCATCGGTCGCCGCGACGCTGATGTTGAAGTTGGTCAACATACCAGGCATTTGCTTGGCCCGAATGAATTTCATGATGTCGGGATGATCGCAGCGCAGCACACCCATCATGGCACCGCGCCTTGATCCAGCAGACATGATGGTCCCGCACATGCTGTTGTAAACGTGCATGAAACTTATTGGGCCTGAGGCCAAAGCTCCAATCCCAAGACCACGAATCAGTTCGTTCTCCGGCCGGATGGTGCTGAAGTCCCACCCCATGCCGCCGCCCGACCGCAACGTCATTGCGCCATCGGTAACGCTTTCGAAGATGCCGTGCGTATCGTCCGGAATGGTATCTCCGACGAAGCAATTGAAAGCCGTTGTCTGGTGGGGCCGGCCAACCGACCGTTGCTGCCTGCCAGCAGGAAGAACCGTTTGATCGCGCAACAGGCGGATCAGCCGGCGAAAGTGATCGCTATCATCGGCCGTTGTGCGCGCATAGCGGACGCAATAGTCGTCGAAGCTTTCTTCGGGAGCGCGGTACTTCATCGAATGGATCATCGCGCCAAAATCCGTTTGCGGTCCGTAAGTCGCCATCTTGCTTTGTCCTTTGCTCTAAAAATGAAGGGTGGGACTGGGGCTGACGCTGCTGCCTTCCCCGGTCCCTTGCCCTCATACTACCTACGGCAGTGCCGGTAGGTTCGGGCAACCCTACTCGTTCTGTCCAAACGGAATATCGTCGTTGCCCTTGCCGCTGCCGCCGGTGTTGAGACCACCGCCGCCCGCGTTATCGAGGTCAGATTGGTCCTTGTCGAAGTTGAGCTCGACATGACCCTCGAGGATTTCCTCGCGAAGCCGCTCGGCCTGGATGTAGAGGTAGTCGTTGCGATCCAGCTTGCTGAAACGGTACTCGCGCTCGGCACCCTGTTCGTCCTTCTCGGCCAAGGTAATGCGCGGAACCATCCAGGAGATCTGGCCCTTTGGCCGGACAACCGTCTTGATGTGCCACACATGGGTCCACAAGGTTGCAAGCGCTGGCCCGGTGCTGCCATCGCGACGCTTGATGATGTAGGTCATGTTCTCGAGCTGATTCTTCCACTGGTTATAACTTTTGATGAAGCTCGAACTGTAGGCCATGCTCGCGTTGAACATGGTGCCGAACTCGGCCGGGAAAGTACCGTCCTCGTTCGGGATGATGTAGACGCCGTCGACGTAGTAGGTTTCGACGAGCTGGCGATCCTTGCCAGTTTCGGTTTGGCCGTTGGGGAGCGGGCCAAACAGATTGTTGAACAATTCCATGCGTGCCTTCTGGCCGGCTTTGACGATGGGATTTTCCGGCTCGTAGATGCCGAGGAACCCGCCGCCGCCGCCATCTTCCTCGCGCTTGATGTACTCGGGGAATTTGAGGTGCTTGTTGGCGGCGATAAAGTAAAGACCACGTTCGCCATCGTAGACCTGACTGGTAGCCGTGTTGATGATGTCGCCTTCCTTGGCACCAGGGATATGGCCCGGGTTGCCGCGCTTGGCCTGCGGGCTGTTGGCCTGCAAGACGCGCAGGATCGGCAGCCGCTTGTCCTGGCCGCCGGTATCGCCGCCATGGACGCCGGTATCTTCGTCTTCGACGATGTCGTAGACTTCGACTTCGAGCGGCCGGTGAACCGTAACGTGGGCCGTGCCCGGCTTGGTTACGATCTCGGTCGTCTGCTTCAAGACGACCGGTGGTTGACCGCCATCAATTTCCTTGAGATCGGTACCGGCCAACAGGGGGCCGTCCTTTAGTGCTGTTCCTTTTGCCATTTTATCCTCGTTCACAAAAAGCCATCAATTGTTCTGCTGATGGTGGGCAGTACGAAAGTTCCGCGCACCCGCGCAACTTACAAGCCCTGTCTCGGACGTCGTTCGTTTAACCTCTTCAATTTTTCTCAAGCAACTCAAGCAAAAAATTGGCTTCATCAGGCCAGCCAATTCTTTACTGGTCATATCTTGTCCTTCCCCTTCTTCTTGGGCAACACGACTTCAGCGATCTTGATGCGATGGACGCCGAGCGCCGCCTCATCAACCGACTTACCCAACTTATCCTGGCCGCGCACCCACTTGGCAAGCGTAGCACCATGGACGGTGCGCTCGGTCGTATATTCGACCTGTTGCTTGCGCTTGTTTAGGTCGCGGAGGAACCTGGCGAACAATTTCTCCAATCCCTTCGGAAAGAAAGCTGTAACCTTGTTCTTGACAAGGTCGGGACAATGCTTGTCACAATATTCGATTCCAACCGCATTGCGCTCCTCGGCATTTTCAACCCGGTCCGAGTTGGGTGAAGGGACGCTAGCCGTTACTATGGTTTCGATCTCGACATGAGCGCCGCCGCCGAGTGGTGTAGCGGTTACGCCGGCCGTATCCATCGCCTTGGGCAGCAACACAGATTTGTTTGCGGTGAGTCGTTGTTTAGCTGCCTGCAGATCAATTTGAAGCTTACCGACCAACCGCTGCAGTTTTACCTGCTCGCGGGCAATCTCGATAACGGCGGCAAGTTGCTTGGCTGAAGGCGCTGGGGCTTCCTCGATATCATCGATGGGAAGAGCGTTGGGTTGATCCGAATGGGAATGAGACCGCTTCACTGGTTTTCTCCTTCTTCGCTGATGAATTCGAGCTTGAACTTATCGACCAGGGTTTCAATGGCATGACCATCGCGCCCGCGCTTGGCGAACGTTCCAACGGACATTCCACCATTGATGGCTTCTTCAAGTCGGGTTTTGGCGGTCGTAGCGTCGGCGGGGCCGCTAAAGCGGAGGCGTTTCCTGACCGTAACGGTCATTTCGAACTCGTAGGTTTTCATCTCACATCTCTCCTGGCTAATTAAGGGTCATAAAGTTACTAGAAATAAGTCCCTGCTGCAAATAAATCCTTTGGTGCTTTTATTTCTTGGTAATGCCGGTCTCGGGAGTGCCACTTTAGAAGAACCAGTGCGCCACCACAAGCTTTGGCAGCAAGGATTGACGCAAATATCAACAGGTCCATATCACCGGCGATCAGCAGCCGGTCGGCCGGTTTGAATCTCGCCATGGCGGCCCGCAGATCGTCGGCACATTCATCAATTGGCGGCGGCCGGTCGCGGCCCGGGAAGACGACGACCAAATCGCCGTATTCCTTGGCCGGGTTCAAATCAATCGGGACCATGATCCGCTTTACCCTGTCGTAGCGAACCGGCTCATGCAGGATGTAGACGATGCTCATTTGATTTGCCTCAATTTTTCCAATTCTTCAGCGCTATCGGCTATTACCGTTGCTTTGATCATGGTCATTCCTTTTTTCAAATCACTTTATGTTTTACCGAGGGATTCAATTCAAGAACGTTGAGCCCGGCCTTCCGCATGATGGCGGTCATGCCGGCGGTTCCCTTACCACCGGGAAAAGCGATGCCGCGCTCGGGCTTGGACTGCTCGAACATGCGGCGGTTGCGCCGTGGCCCGGCAGCAGGCCAAGGACCGTCCAAATCGTGATCGACTGGATACCGTGCACCATTGATCTTGTTTGCGATGCGCCATCGATAAACCAATTCGTCACACGATGGATTTCCCTTGGTCCCGGGACCGGCACCTTCGATGATGAAGAGCTCGGTTGGGACGTTAAGGCCGTTGAACAGCAGGTTCTCCAAGGCTGACCGAATGAAGGGGTTATCGGTAAAGTCCCTGCCGCCGCAAATAAGGACCCTCACGATGACCTCCTAACTTTCAATTCGAGAAGCAACTCGACGAGGCTAAGATAGCGCTCGGCACTATGCTTCATCGTTTCATCGGCCTCGCAAATGGCCGCACGGCGGCGCGCCCAGGCGAGGTGGTCCTCGATAGAATACTCAGGCTTCAACTTTTTTCTCTCTTGCTTTTAACCGACGTTCTACTTCGCGCAAATCAACTTCTATCAGTCGCCGGCCAAGGTTATCGCGCAACACCGCCGGCATGAATTTACCGTTGGGCGCGCGATGCCTGTTATGGTCCGGGTGGACCTTGTAGGGCGGACTCAGCCGGTGGAGCTGGGTGGCAAAACATGACATTCCTAAATCCACTTTCTGACAGCGTCTTGGAGCACAAAATCCGAAACATTTTGCCCGGTCCTCAAAGCGGGGAGTATGAGCTGGTCATCAACTGTGTCTAAACCGATTATATCCACAATGGACGTAGCGTATTTCTTCGCTCCGTGTTCCGTTCTATTCTCGCCCTGGACTCTGGTGCGAAACGACCACTGGTTTGTTATGACAATCATTTTGTCGGCAGCGTCCAATCTGATTGCCCTGGCACCCCGAGTCCAATTAGCGACGATGCACCCGGCCGTTTTCTTTACCTGGAATGCGTCGTACGCATCGAGTTTTTGCTGGTTCGTCATGGTGCCAAAATAACGAACCGGGTTCATGCCGGCCTCGGTTGCCGCTGCCATGGCCTGCTCGCCATCTTGCTTAAAACGAACCCACAGAATTGAGGGTTTGCCTTCTTTTAATTCTTCACGCAAGGCGTCCATGCGCGGGTTACACTTGGGATCAATGAAACGGAGCGGCACTTCCTCTTCAATGACGCCGCTATCATCGCAATGCTCGCAGCCGAGCCCCTCACATGCTTCGTGAAGCCGCAATATCTTAGTATCAGGAAAATAATTGCTTGCGATTTGCTGCAAACGTAATACGCGAACCAAATGGTGCGAGGCTATTACTTCGGTATCGTCATGGAGAATCGTACGATGCTCTTTTTCAACTTCATCATAGACCCGACGTTGTTCCTTCGTAAGCTCAAAATAGCGTTTTGCAAATACCGGCTGTTTCCAGTTTGGAAACGCTTGGGGGAAAGTGCAGCGGTCGGTAATGGGATCGATCCGTCGCCTCAGTTCGTCCATGTTCTTAAATATCGGATTTCCTTCTTCATCCTGCTTGATAGCCGTCCAAAAATCCCTGCCCGGCGATAAAGGCCGACGTTTGTTACTATCGGGGTCGGTAACAATGCTGCCTCGTTTGGCAATCCGTTGTGCCCAGCCGGCCGGGTCGGCATAACCTTCTTTTTCGGCCTGCTTTCTTAGCCGGTTAACCTCCAACCAAAACAGGGCACGGCCTTTGGTCTCAATCATTGCATAGTGATGTTGAAATTCAACCTCGTTGGGGTATCCCAAAATATCAGGGGACATGAATCCGTATTCCGTGAAGTAGTCAAGCGGCCCTAGCTTGCCGACAGGCGTGCCGTCCAAAATCCTCCACATACGAATATGTGGAAGCTTGCCAATGTTCATCATGACCCGGCTGCGTCTTGTATCGCTATTTGAGATGCTGCTGATCTCATCGCCAACCACCATTATAAGTTTGCGCGCCTGGGCAAAGCGACCAATGTGCTCGCGGCATGTTTCCGATATAAGGGCTTCTATGTTGATGGCCAGGACAGAAAAACCCTTGTAATCGCAAAGCTCCCTGAAAGCGTGCTGGAATGATTTGTTTTTGACCTTGGCGCTGTCCCAAGCCAACGCACGCCACGGGACGGTAGCGTTCTCTGGCCACGCGTCTCTTGACCAAACGTGATGTGCCCCAGCAGGAAAAACAACGATTATCGCGCCACGAATATGCAACGGGCTATCAGGCCGTTGAAACTGATAACAGCAAGAATCCACCACGATTTTACTCTTTCCGACTCTTGGAGAATGGAAGAGTGAGAAACGCGGCAAGTCACAAGACCGTTCAAAGGCTCGCAATTGGTATTGATGCCAAAATGGAATCTTGGGTTTGTAGCCGTTGGCTGGGAAGAAATCGGTCATTTTTCCAAACGCTCTTTTTTCGCTTCCTTTAACCGCTTATCGGCACAACGCTGGCAAAAGACTCCCATCGACTGATTACGGGAATTCATTAACCTGCCAATCCATCCACTTCTGCAGCACCGCCATTTGCGGCTCGTCTTTCGGGTCGGCGTAGTCGACCGGATCGAGGCGGAACATGTAGTTCATCCACCGGTCGCCGCCGCCCCACCACGTCGCGTACTTCCACACGTCCGAGTTCTCGATCACATAGCGGACCATGTGATCGAGGGCCTCCATGCTGGTGGGGTCTTCCGCCGCCGCAAACTCGCCAAGGAACAGCTTGTGCCCGTTCGCTCGCGCCCATTGCGTCACGTCGACCAAGCGATCTGCGCCGATGTTTGGCGAGTAAGCGATCTCGCTTGTACCGCCTGCCGCGTTGCCATCCATGTACTGATGGAGTTCGAACATGTAGTTTTCCAGCGGATCAAAGACACCACCACCAACGATCTTGGCATTGTCGCTCTTTGTCCACGTCCAACCGCCATCATAGTACGAACCCGGCACAACGATAGTCTGTCGCGCGCCTGCTGAGCGGATAGCGCTGATGGCTTTGTTCGCCGTTCTGATCCATTGACGGGCGCATTGGTCATACGGCTCGCTCATCAACATCAGGATCGTGGACGCTTGCCGGTCGATGTAGTGACTGGCCAATCGGGACCACAGGTTTGCAAACGCCTCGTCCGAGACTTCGCTGCCCCCGATCAGCTTGCCGTTCAGGTAGCCGCCGTTGTGAACGTCGATGCCGACCGTCTGGCCACGTGCAATGCACTGGTCGACAGCCCCATCGAGGCGCGACATTTCAAGGGCGTCCAATTCTCCAAACATGGCAGGCTGCACACGCTCCCACGTGAACGGCAGCCGCACGATCTTCATGCCCTTGTCGGCGTAGTAGTCGATGCTTTCAGGAATCGGGTACCCGTAGTTCTGGCCGTAGGCTCCACCCGGTGTAAACTCGCCACCCGACAAGACAATGCCGATCTGGCATTTGTCTTCGGGCACAATGCCCGTGAACCGAGCCTTGGTTACGTTGGCCGCTCGCCACTGCCAATAGGCGCGGAGGACCTTGACGCTCCATAACTTAATCGTTTCACACACGTTCATGGCGTCTCCTGTGAGATAAGGTGATGTGATGGAAGCGGAGGCTTTGGGAATTTGTGGGGCAGATGGCGACCATTCTTCCGCGTCGTTGCGTGGCCGTCGCTGCATGAAGCAACTCGCGGATGCGGGTCTGTCGTTCCGGTGTTTCAGTGATTTCATTTCGATCCATCTCACATCTCTTTCCTTTTAAGGCCCGACCCGACCCCCACCGGGGGGAGAATTGGTGGAGGTCGGAGGCTAACCGGAATCATTTCCTGTTAAACAACGTAGCCGGCACCCTATGCCTGGGCGGGGCGCAATCGCAAGGGGTATTTTAAGGCTTGCGGATTCTAATAGCTATACGGTAGGGTTTGCGCCCTGTTTTAATAAGGATTCATTAGCCAATGAGCGTCCAACCTGCAGGACTATTGCATGGTCGCGGCATACTTAACCGCGATCAGCTTGCCAACGAGCTTGGAATCAAGCCGCAGACCGTTGGGGACTGGCAAAAGCGGGGGATGCCAATCATCAAGGAAGGCATGACCATCTTCTATGATTTGGATGATGTTATTATGTGGATGAGGAAACGATCCAAGAATGTAAAGCGTTGAAGGAAATAATTTCATGTCCCCGACAAACAAGGAAATGGCCGCAGCGTTCCTCGAAGCCCTGGAAGGCGACCGCTTTACGTTTCAAACGTTCGATGATAGCAAGGCAAAGAACCAGAAATTGGCCAGGATCATCCATGGCACCATAGAGGAGTGCTACGATGAGCTCGCTAAGTTAAACGAAAGTGGTGCCGGTGTTTTCGTAACGGTAAACGAGACCGACTTGCGTGGCAGGACCGCCGCCAATGTGATATCGATCCGCGCCCTGTTCGTCGATCTTGATGGTGCGCCATTGGAGCCGGTGTTGGAAGATAAAACCCGTCCTCCGCATATCGTCGTCGAGTCATCGCCCGGCCGGTGGCACGCCTATTGGCTGGTCAATCAATTTCCCTTGGCGTCGTTTACAGGTGCCCAAAAAGCACTAGCCAAGAAGTTCAACAGCGACCCCAAGGTTTGCGATCTGCCGCGCGTCATGCGCCTGCCGGGTTTCCTTCATAAAAAATCAGATCCGTTTTTGACTGCCATCGTCGATATAGGCGACCATGGTGTCTACGGTGAGGAAGTTTTTGACATTGAAAAAGAGGAGTCCAAACTTAACGGTGTCGCTAACTTGAGCGGGCGCATGGGTAGCGACCCGGGTCGCATAAACGACTTGGCCCTGGAGTCGTTGGCATCGTGGGTGCCGGTCATTTTCCCTGAAGCAAAATCATCCAAAGGCATTTATCGGGTGCCGTCCAAGGCGTTAGGGAGAAAACTCGAGGAAGACCTCAGTATCAGTCCACAGGGTATCAAGGACTTTGGCGTTCACGATATGGGCGACAAGCGGGGTGGCAACAGGACCGCGATTGATCTGGTCATGGAGCACATGGGCAAGACGTTCGATGAGGCGTTGCGTTGGCTGCGAAATCAGCTTGGTTATCGATCCGTTGAGCTTGAGGATTTTTGGGCTTACCTGCCACAGCATACATACATTTACACGCCAACCGGCGAGCAATGGCCGGCGGTAAGCGTAAACGCCTGCATCCGCCCGATACCCATTACCGACAGCACTGGCGAAAAGGTGATGGTAGTCAACAAGGAGGGTGAGGCAACAAAGAAGCAACAGACGATGACAGCATCGTCCTGGCTGGATCGCCACAGGAGGGTTCACCAACTTACGTGGGCACCGGGCGAGCCGCAAATCATCAGGGACCGCCTGATCGTTAACGGCGGGTGGTCCGAGCAGATCGGCACGGCTTCATATAACGAATACCTTGCGGCCAACATTGCGCTAGGCGATGCCCATAAGGCCAGTCAATGGACCGACCATATATTGAAGGTTTATCCTGACGATGCGACGCACATTATTCTCTACCTGGCGCAACGCGTCCAACAGCCGCACATCAAACCAAACCACGCTTTGGTCCTGGGCGGCAAACCAGGCATTGGCAAAGATACAATCTTGGAGCCGGTCAAGTATGCGGTGGGGCCGTGGAACTTTGCCGAGATAACTCCTCAAACCATGCTGGGCCGCTTCAACGGTTTTGTTAAGTCGGTGATTTTGCGCATCAGCGAGGCGCGCGATCTGGAGGTAAACCGATATCAGTTTTACGACAGTACCAAAATCTATATGGCGTCGCCGCCCGATGTATTGCGTTGTGATGAAAAAAACCTGCGCGAGCACTATGTGACCAACTGCTGTGGCGTCATCATAACGACCAACTACAAGACCGATGGCATCTACCTGCCGGCCAATGACCGCCGGCACTATGTCGCTTGGAGCGATGTCGAAAGCGGTGGCTTCGATGACGAGTATTGGAACCACATGTGGCGGTGGTATCACATGGGAGGCTTCGGCCATGTTGCTGCCTACCTGTCATCCATCGATATCAGCGCATACAACCCCAAGGCACCGCCGCCCAAGACCCCCGCGTTTTGGGATATTGTCGATGCCAATCAGGCTCCGGAGGATTCCGAGCTGCGTCAGATCATGGAGGAGCTTGGTAACCTTCCCGCTGTAACCAACGACATGGTCGCGTTTAAGGCCGATGATACTTTTCGTGCTTGGCTAAAAGATCGCAAGAACAGGCGGGCCATACCGCACCGTTTTGAACAATGCGGGTACTCGCCTATGCGTAACGATGTTTCCGAAGATGGTCGTTGGAGAATAGCAGGGCGACGCCTCGTTGTTTATGCCCGCATCGACCTTTCTATGCGCGAACGACTTGCCGCCGCTAGTGCCTTGGCGACAAAAGGGGGCGGGGGCCCGGTTGCTGCCCCAGGTAACAACGACATCCCGTTTTAATAATCAGGGACATCAGGGACCACTCAACCTCGCCGTTGCTGGCCAGTGCGCCGATGTTGTTTCAATAATCAGGGACATCAGGGACCACTCAACGCCCTATCGAAGGTAATTTTATTTCAGGGACATCAGGGTGCCGGTCCCTAATAGCCCTGATGTCCCTAGTCTCCCACTCCCAACCACATGCACTTTTTTTTAGCCTACTTTCCTGCCATAGAGCTCCTATATGTAGACTGGAATCAAGCTACAGGTCAGGTTCACGAGAATATAGGCTAAAACGGTTATGCATGTGGTTGGGAGTGGGAGATCAGGGACATCAGGGCTATCAGGGACCTCCTATTGGGCTGACCTATCCTATTGCATGACGCAATAATGTTGCTTGTTGACGCAATAATGTTGCTTGCTGACGCAATAATGTTGCGGCAACTAATAGCCCTTGCAATCGTTAAGTTTTTGGCGAGATGTCGCGACTTGGTTGTACTGCCCGCTTGGGGATCGTCCCTCGAGCGCGCGGTTGTCCGGGGGCTGTTCGGAAATGCTCAATTGGCATGTTGCGAAGGTAGAGCCCCATAAAGGAATGATCGCGGAAAAGTGCGTCGCGGCCAAAGGGTTCGAGGTTTTCAACCCCAAGATTGTTTCTTTACGGAAACCCTCGCGCGGCCGAAAGCAAACAGAAATAATCAGGCCGTACATATCGGGCTATCTATTTGTAAGATTCGATGTTCTCTTATATGGCTGGCAGGATTTGAATGCCTTGCCCGGGAGCGGACTCAAGGGACTCATGTATTCGGCTAGTGAGATACCAGCCAGGGTTCGCGATGAAGCGTTGTTGCCGCTTATGAGTCTGTGTAGTTCGGAAGGTTATGTGATTGAGCAACAGGCGGATCGGATGCTTTTCGAGGTCGGTGCTACGGTTAAGGTTCTTGAGGGACCGTTTGTTGGCTTTGAAGGACCCGTTCGGTGGTCAACGTATGATCGCCTCAAAGTTTTAGTTCACATGTTTGGTCGACCCTCAGAAGTTGAGGGGAGCGCGGGTATGTTTGAGCTGGTTAGGAAAGCCGAAACGCCAGCGCGAGTGATTACGCTCGCGAAAAAGGACGTAGAATCAATAATTTGATATTTGGAGCAGGTAGTTCTGATGCCGCTGAATAACAGAAAGAAGGGCCAAGTCGGCAACCCGACCGGGAAGGGTGGCTGGGTGGCTGGCCGGTCGGGCAACCCTGAGGGGACGCGTCCGCCTGACAGCAAGATGCTTGACCTCCGCGATATGGCGCGAAAGCTCACTCGTGGTGCGATGGCAACGATACTCGCGATCATGCGTAACCCCGGCAATCAGCCGAACGTGCGCCTGACTGCAGCGGCGATGGTCCTGGAGCGCGGCCACGGCAAGCCGATCCAGCCTGTATCCAATCCTGATCTGTCGCCGCTCAATCTGGGGGACATGAGCGATGATGACCTCGCCAGACTCGCTGCCCGTACAAGCCAAGCTGCAAGCGCTCTCGCAGCTGCGACAAAGCATTGAGCTAGAGCAGGCTAAGCGGAAAGAGAGCCTGGACCGGCTCCAGGAGATCACCGACAACGCCGCTGCGGTGCGCGAGCGCTGCTACACCTTTTCGGGCTTCGTCAAAGAGGCCTGGCACGTCATCGAGCCTGGCACGCCGTATCTTCACAACTGGCACGTCGACGCCATCGGTGAGCACCTCCAGGCCATCCACGACGAGGAGATTCAACGCTTCCTGTGCAACATGCCCCCTGGGCTGATGAAATCGACGACGGTCTCGGTGATGTTCGGGGCCTGGGAGTGGACGAAGAAACCCTGGCTGCGGTACTTCACCACCTCGTACGAAGCCGGATACGCTGAGCGAGATAGCCGCAAGCACCGCGACCTGGTGCTGAGCCAGTGGTACCAGGCGCTGTGGCCTGGTGTGAAGCTCATCCGCCACGACGCAAGCGACTTCGAGAACACTATGAAGGGAGGCCGTAAGGCTGTCCCTTTCAGTCGTCTAACGGCAGGCCGAGGCAATAGGCTGATCATCGACGATCCGCACTCGACCGAAATGGTCGAGAGCCCCGCCGAGCTTGAGAGGACGACGCGAATGTTCAGAGAGTCGGCCACATCCCGACTCAACGATCAGAAACTCGATGCACTGATGATCATGATGCACCGGCTCCATCCGAAGGACCTGTGCGGTGTGATCGAAGAGTTGGGACTGCCGTACGTCAAGCTGATCTTGCCGATGGAGTACGTACGCAGCACGACGGTGAGCACGAAGTGGTTCACCGACCCGCGCACGAAGGAAGGCGAGCTACTCCATCCCGAGCGCATCGGGCCAGAGGAAGCGAGCAAGCTCAAGATCACCTCAGGCGAGCATGCCTGGGCGACGCAGTACCAGCAGATGGCGCGTGCCCGCGAGGGCGCATTCTTCTTCAATAGGGCAAACATCCTTCGCCAAGTAGGCGAGGAGCTGCAGCCGGTACCGATGCCTACGCGCTGCGACGGCGTGTTGGCTATCATGGATACTGCGACCAAGACCGGCAAGAAGCGCGACGGCACTGGCACGGGATGGTTCGCGCTGAGCATGCACCCCAAGCCGCAGGGCTTCGTGCTCGATTGGGACTTGCGCCAGGTCGAGGCCGACCTGCTGATCGGTTGGCTGCCGAGCGTAATGGCACGCGGTGAGGAGCTGGCGCGACGCTGCGGAGCGCGCAATGGCTTCCTGGGTGCACTGATCGAGGACAAGGACTCGGGGCAGATACTGCTCCAGCAAGCGCAGCGTTCGAAGCTGCGGGCGACGCCGATAGCAGGCGCTATGACTGCGATGGGCAAAGAGGGCCGCGCGGTGTCGTGTAGCGGATACGTCAGCAACAACATGATGTTGATGACGGACGAGGCGTTCGAGAAGACGCAGGTCTACAAGGGCCGCTCGGCCAACCACTTCTTCACGCAGGTGACGGAGTTCCGCGTAGGCCACGGCACGCCGCTAGACGAAGATGAGTTGTTTGATATCTTCTGCTACGCCAACCTGCTTATGTTCGGGCAGGCAAAGGATGCGAAAGGGAAGAAGTAAATTGCCATCGACAGACACTGCTTACCAAGTAAACCCAGAGTGGTATGGCGAGCGCACCGGTCCTCGTCGATGCTGCCGATGGCAAGCTGAAATGATGTGGTTGGGTGGATAGAGATAGGCGCTTCTGTAGCGGTGGCGACCCTTAGGCCCAGACGCTTGCTCGCGCAGCGTTCTGAGTGGCATCGACCGTGACCATCCTTAGCCCGAGTGAACGTCGAGCGGGCCGCATCATCCTGAAGGGAGAGAACAGCATGAACTTCCGTTCGATCCTCCTGGGCGATAACACCAGGTTCTATTCGACCTGGACGCTATACGAGGCTGCTCTTGAGCAGGTGCGCTGCGACCAGGCGCTAGGCTTGATCAGCCATCGTGCGCCTGTCGAGGCAATTGCAATGGAAGGCCAGGCGTGTTCGCTGCTTGCCAAGCCGTGCGAGGGTAGAGCCTAATGGCAACCATCACCGTCAAGGGCAGCAGCATCGGCACGGCGTTCGAGCTGATGCTGATGGCCGACGACATCAGCGCAGGCAGCCAGCCCAGCTACGAGCTGTGCAAGCAGATCTACCTATTTCACCCTCTCGGCGCGAAGATCGCGGAGAAGCCCATCGAGATCGCGATGAGCCAGAAGCGCGATATCGAGGTGCCAGACTCGCCCGGCGACCGCGTCAAGGAGGCGTTTGAAAAGGAGTGGAAGCTGATCGGTGCCGACGACGTTATTTTCAACGTCATGAGCCAGAGCCGGGTGTACGGGATCGCTTCCCTGGCCGTGCTCACCGATGGCGTTCGCAACGAGCAGCCCCTCGACTTCGCCAAGCTGCACAAGCAGAGCATCAGCTTCAACGTCTACGACCCGTTGAACACAGCCGGCAGCCTCGTCCTCGACCAGAACCCACTGTCGATGAAGTTTCAGAACGTCACCGAGATCAGGGTGAATGGCTCGACCTTCCACAAGAGCCGGACCTGCGTGATGATGAACGAGAAGCCCATGTACATCGTGTTCCAGTCGAGCACGTACGGCTTCACTGGCAGGTCGGTGTACCAGCGCGCGTTGCTGCCGCTCAAGAGCTTCGTCCAGACCATGATCACCGACGACATGGTGAGCGTGAAGGCCGGCGTCCTGGTCGCCAAGATTCAGCAGGCTGGGTCCTTCATTACGGAGATGATGCAGACCGCCCTGGGCCTGAAGCGCAACGTGGTCAAGGAGGCCATGGTCGGCAACGTCATCAGCGTCGGCAGCGACGGCGACTCCATCGAGTCCATCGACCTGAAGAACCTGGCCGAGCCGTTCAAACTGGCCCGCCACAACATCATCGAAAACACTGCTTCAGCGGTGCCGATGCCGGCGAAGATGCTGACCGAGGAGAGCTTCGCAGAGGGCTTCGGCGAGGGCACCGAGGACGCTCGTGCCCAGGCGCGCTACGTTGACCGTATCCGTGAGAAGATGGACCCGCTGTTCATGCTCATGGACAAGATTGTTCAGCACCGTGCCTGGAGCCCTGAATTCGTCGAGACCATCAAGAAGGACTTCCCCGAGGAGTACGGCGACAAATCCTACGAGGATATTTTCTACACCTGGCGTAACTCGTTTGTGTCTCCGTGGCCGAACCTGATCACCGAGCCCGACAGCGAGAAGGTCAAGGTCGATGACGTCAAGCTTCGTGCGCTTGTAGCTGTAGCCGAGCTGTTCCTGGGGCAGAAGCTGGACGGCGATGAAACCGTTGTGGTGTTGCAGTGGGTAGCTGACAACGTGAACGAGATGAGCACGCTGTTCACGTCGCCATTGAATCTCGACTATGAAGCCATCGCGAGTGCAGCCCACGACGCCGTCCAGGCCGAGAAGGACGCTGCTCAGACCGCTGCTGAAGGTGGCGAGGACGGTGAGGTTAAAGGCTTTGGCATGCGTGGCGACAGTGCCGAGCGTGTCGGCAAAGCCATCGAGCTGTTGAGAGGCGCGGTGGTCAAGCTCGATGAGCATCGGAAGGTTGTGAAGTGACCAGTAGCCTGGAGCAAGTGACTGCTGACGTAGCATCGGCATCGCGTGCCAAGGACATCTTCTCCGAGGGCATGGATCAATTTCAGGCTGCATGCATCGTTGGTGATTGGGGTAGATCTGAATGCGCTCGCGCTAAGATCAAGGACGCAGTCGATGCGTACTGTGATAGCCTGGCTGCTGCTCATAAGGTGATTAGGCGGTCCTAATGGCCGATCAAAAAGATTTCGACTCCGTCTTAAAGGAGGCAATGGCGTATTTCAGCTCCAACGGATACGACAGCTCCGAGGCGTTGGCGTACTGGGATGCGAAGCTCCGTGCTGCCGCAGCCGCATCCATGACGCCTTCCCAGAAGATGGAACGCATGATCGCCGACGCCATGAAAGCGATCTACAAGCGCATGATCGAGAAGGGTGGGGTGCTCAGCAAGCATCCAGGCGTGCCGAAGTTCACGCTGGATAGAATGAAGCCTCAGCTGAGGGCTGAGCTGGATCGCCGCATCATGGCGAACGCTTCGCTGATCAAGCTGAACCGCGACGAGGAGATCGCGGCCACCATGCGCCGGTTCAATGGTTGGGCCACGTCCATTCCGAAGGGTGGCACCGACCAGAAGAGTGGAGAAGAGTCGGAGAAGATCAGGAAGAGCTTGAGCGGCCTCAAGTTTCGAGAGCGCCGTGTCCTGATTGACCAGGGCCACAAGCTGGAGTCAGCGATCAACAGCGTGATCGCGGTTGGCGGCGGTGCCATCGCAGCGGTGTGGAGGAGTCACTTCCACCAGGCTGGATACGACTACCGCAAGGAGCACAAGGACCGCGAGATTGAATCGGAGAAGCTGCCTTATCTGGTACGCGACAGCTGGGCGATGCAGAAGGGCTACGTCAAGAAGGCCGGCTCGAAGTACACCGATGAGATCGAGCAGCCCGGCGAGTTCCCGTTCTGCCGTTGCTTCTATCGATACATCTACAGCGTGAGGGCTCTGCCCGACGCCATGGTCACCGAGAAGGGTCGCTCCGCCCTGGCTGCAGCCAAAGCAAAGATGGAGAATTGAGATGGAATATCCGAACGCAATAGCAGCGATGAGGGCAGCCTGATGGAATCTTTGATCGTAGTTATTATTCTGATCCTGATCGTTATGGGCCTCTTCCTATGGGCTGCTGAGAAGCTGCCTGTGAAGCCGCTCATCGTGCAGTTGATCCAGGGTCTCATTATTGTGCTAGCCGCGCTCGCGATAGCACGTCGCGCCGGGTTGCTCTAGTGGGCTACCCTAACGCACAAAGCAATCCGGCTGCTGCTATTCCGGTCTGGATCGCTGGCAGCACGCCTTTGAACATGGCGGTCAACGGATATTTTCAGGCCAAGAACGCTTCGGGCGTGTTCAGTGGGCTCACCGTCAACACCGGTGGCACCACGTCGAGCGCAGCTGTGTGGGACGCCAAGAGCGCGACGGTTACGATGACCATCGCCACACCCGGTGTCATCTCCTGGGCTGACCACGGCTTCAGCGCTGGCCAACGCATCAAGTTCCAGACCACTGGAGCGTTGCCGACCGGATTGACTGCAGGGACGACGTACTACGTCCTCGCGACCGGGCTCACAGCCGGAACCTTCCGGGTCAGCTCCTCTGCTGGCGGTGCAGCTGTGAACACGAGTGGATCGCAGAGTGGCGTGCACACCGGTTACGCGCTCTACAACCTGATCGGCACCTATAGCACGCTCGCCCAGGGGAACATCCCTTCTGGAGTGAACGGAGCCTCGTTCGCACAAGGCCTGCTGGTGATCGCTGCAGGCGGTGCTGCAGCCGATATCACCGCTCTCTACCGTTAGGGATTGACATGTCTGAGACCCTTATTAAAGACTTCGGCAAAGGGATCACGGTCCACAAGTCGAGCGATCCTGAGGATGTGTCGACGCCGTTTATCTTCCGCGTTGCTCAAAAGTTTTATTGGTGCAAGACCGAGAGCGAAGCCATGCGACGCGCCAAGGCTGCCGCAGACAACATCGCAGCCGGCAAGCATTGGACCGGGTACGGTCGGCCCGACTCACAGGAGCCCAAGGTGAATACACTCGACAGCATGATCGCCAGTCTCAACACCCTTGGCAAGACCGCGAAGGCGCTGGTTGCGAGGTCTGATGCTGGAGACGAAACCCTCACGTCCGCTACGCCTGCGGTGTCCTCTATCACCGCTGTTGGTGACGCCATGGACTCCGGCACCCGCGTCCGCATCAAGAGCAGTGGCGGCATGAAGGAGTTCTATGGCAAGGAGGGCATGATCATTGCCAAAGAAGGCAAAATGTATCGTGTCAAGTTTAGCCCTCCGATTGAAATTCCTGGTGTCGGCAAGGTGAGCGACGACTTGTGGGAAGGCAGGCTGCTCACGAACCTGGATCGGGGGCGTGGCGACGCCATCCCCGCTGGCACCGCTGTTGGTGACGCCATGGACTCCGGCACCCGCGTCCGCATCAAGAGCAGTGGCGGCATGAAGGAGTTCTATGGCAAGGAGGGCATGATCATTGCCAAAGAAGGCAAAATGTATCGT
>Ga0163144_10010281_pt1 | contig 19966 bp, 24 predicted proteins | sample OliLak19BULKMAT1_FD_123175 | JGI IMG/M metagenome (GOLD analysis project Ga0163144, IMG submission 123175) | Freshwater microbial mat bacterial communities from Lake Vanda, McMurdo Dry Valleys, Antarctica - Oligotrophic Lake LV.19.BULKMAT1 | ecosystem: Environmental > Aquatic > Freshwater >... | reverse complement strand
TGGCAGGGGTTGCAACGCTCCTCGGAAAGTGACGCGATTGTAGCGATGTCGTAGCGATGTCGTCGCGGCGCGCGCCCGACCGTGCACCAGTGGGCTGTGCAAGACTGGGCACATGCAGCCGCTTTCCGTCGTCCCCTGGAGCGAAGTGCCCGGGGGCGCGCTGGAGGGCGTGCGCGGCGTGTTCACCGACATCGACGACACGTTGACCCGCGATGGCGCGATCGAGGCGGCCGCCCTGAAAGCCTTGCAAGCCCTGCACGCCGCCGGCCTGCCCGTCGTCGCCATCACCGGGCGGCCGATGGGCTGGAGCCTGCCCTTCGCGAGTGCGTGGCCGGTGGCCGCCATCGTGGCCGAAAACGGCGCGGTGGCGATGTTTCGCCAGGGTGATGGGCTCGTGACCGAGTACGCGCAGGACGAAGTCACACGCAGCCGCAATACCGAGCGCCTGCGCGCCGTGGCCGAACGGGTGTTGTGCGAGGTGCCGGGCGCCACGCTGGCGCAAGACAGCCCGGGCCGCGTCACCGACATCGCCATCGACCACAGCGAGTTCGCGCACCTGGACCCGAACCGCATCGCCCAGGTCGTGGGGGTGATGCGCAGCGAAGGCATGAACGCCAGCGTCAGCTCCATCCACATCAACGGCTGGTTCGGCGAGCACACCAAGCTGAGCGGCGCGCGCTGGATCTTGCGTCGCCTGTTCGGCCGTGAACTCGACGCCGAAATCGAGCGCTGGATCTATGTCGGCGATTCGACCAACGACCAGGCGATGTTCGGCCACTTCCCGCTCTCGGGCGGCGTGGCCAATCTGCGCGACTTCGCCGAGCAGCTGCACACCTGGCCGGCGTACATCACCCTAGGCGAACGTGGCGCCGGCTTCGCCGAGGTGGCCGCGCGTCTTCCCCCCTCTCCCTCTGGGAGAGGGCTGGGGTGAGGGCCGCGCGGCACACGGCTTCTCAACAACCCCCTCCCCCTCCCCCCTCCTCACCGCCGCCGCCCTGGCTCTCGGTGCCGCCGTCTCGCTGGGCGCTGGCGCGCTTCTCGTACGCCCTGCTGCTGCCGCCGATGCGCGCCGACCTGGGCTGGAGCTACACGACCGCCGGTGCCATGAACACCGTCAACGCCGCAGGCTATCTGGTCGGGGCCTTGTTGGCACCCCGCTGGCTGGCGCGCCACGACGCCCGCGCCTTGATGCTCGCCGGCATGCTCGCGGCCGCGGCGCTGCTGGCAGCACACGGCCTGGCCACCCACGATGCCGCGCTCTACGCATTGCGCGGTATGACCGGCGTGGCCAGTGCCGCGACCTTCATCGGCGGCGGCCTGCTCGCCGCGCAGCTCGCGAGCGACACGGGCCTGGGCCTCGGCCTTGCTGGCGACAGCGTCGGCCCTGCGCCCAACACGCGCTTTGACCACTAGCGCGGCATCGACAGGCGCACACGCGGCCCCGACAGCCATCCCTTCGCGTTGACACTCGTATGCCTAAATTGGCATAATCACTCCGATGTCGAAGCTGTCTCGCAAGCCGATCAAGTGGGTCGGCTCCGCCAAGCGCGACCTCGATACCATGCCCGAAGACGTCAAGGACGTGTTCGGGCATGCCATCGATCTGGCGCAGGCCGGCGGCAGGCATCAGGACGCCAAGGTGATGACCGGCTTCGGGTCAGCGGGCGTGCTGGAGGTCGTCGAAGACGAGCGGGGCGACACCTACCGCGCCGTCTACACGGTCAAGTTCTCGGGATGGGTCTACGTCTTGCACTGCTTCCAGAAGAAGTCCAAGAGCGGCATCAAGACACCGAAGGAAGACATGGACCTGATCCACACCCGACTCATGTCTGCGAAGCTGGACTTCGAGGCCTGGCAGAGAAACCGAGGAGCACGCCGATGAGCCGCAAGACCGAAATCGTCATTGAAGAAGGCAGTACCAACGTCTATGCCGACCTGGGCTACGCCGACGCCGCCGAGATGCAGCGCAAGTCGCAACTCGCCGCCGAGATCGCCCGCGCAATCAAGGCCCGCCGGCTCACCCAGCAAGGCGCCGCCGAACTCCTGGGCGTGGACCAGTCCAAGGTCTCCCGCATCACCCGCGGCCAGTTCCGTGGTGTCAGCGAAGCCAAGCTCCTGGAACTGGTGAGCAAGCTGGGCCACGACGTGAAGATCATCGTCGGCCCGGTGCGCCGCCGCGCCGGCAAGATCGAGCTTCAGTTTGCCTGACCCCTCGGCTGCCTCAAGGATGCCTACAACGCTCAGGAGGTGGGGCAACTTCGACCGGCCGGCCACCCAACGCACCGACTGGCGCACCGATCGAACCGGACTGAACGCCTCCAGGAACGCGGCCGGCTGGTGAGCGTGGCGGGTGACCAGCGGGAGAGGCAGGAATGCTCAAGTCACCGGCGCCGGGTTGAACAGAACCAGCGCGTTGTGCAGCTTCCAGTGCTCGGCCCAGGTCTTCTTGCGGCCGCTGGCCACGTCGAGCATCAGGCGGAACAACTCCCAGCCCACGTCTTCGATCGTCGCGGAGCCGTCTGCGATCGTGCCGGCGTTGACGTCCATCAAGTCATGCCAGCGCCGCGCCAGGTCGCTGCGCGTGGCAACCTTGATGACGGGCACGGCGGCCAGGCCATACGGTGTGCCACGGCCGGTGGTGAAGACATGCAGGTTCATGCCGGCGGCCAGTTGCAGCGTGCCGCAGATGAAATCGCTGGCCGGGGTGGCGGCGTAGGTCAGGCCCTTGGCCTTCAACTTCTCGCCGGGTGACAGCACGTTGGAGATCGGCGCGGAGCCCGACTTGACGATCGAGCCCATCGCCTTCTCGACGATGTTCGACAGGCCACCCTGCTTGTTGCCGGGCGTGGTGTTGGCGCTGCGGTCGACGCGGCCGCGTTGCAGGTAGGCGTCGTACCAGGCCATCTCGTCGATGAGGCGCTGCGCCACCTCGGGCGTGGTCGCGCGCGAGGTGAGCTGGTCGATGCCGTCGCGCACTTCGGTGGTCTCCGAGAACATCACGCTGGCGCCGGCGCGCACCAGCAGATCGGTGCAGAAGCCGACCGCCGGGTTGGCCGTCACGCCCGAGAACGCATCGCTGCCGCCGCATTGCACGCCGACCACCAGTTCGCTCGCCGGCACCGTCTCACGGTGCCGTGCATTCAGGCGCGCGAGGTGCAGTTCGGCCTGGCGCAGGATCGAATCGACCATCGACATGAAGCCGACATGCGCGTCGTCCTGCAGCCGCACCACGTCGAGCGGCTGTGCTGGCTCGGCCGGCGCGATCGCGAACGAGCCGGGCGGCATCAAGCGCTCCGGCTGCAGCTTTTCGCAACCCAGGCTGACCACCATCACCTCGCCGCCGAAGTTCGGGTTCAGGCTGATGTTGCGCAGCGTGCGGATCGGGATCTCGGCGCCTGGCGCATCGATGGCCACGCCGCAGCCGTAGCTGTGTTCCAGGCCGATCACGTCGTCGACGTGCGGAAACTTCGGCAGCAGCTCGGCCTTGATGCGCTGCAGCGCGAAGTCGAGCACGCCGGCCACGCACTGCACGGTGGTGGTGATGGCCAGGATGTTGCGTGTGCCCACCGAGCCGTCGGGGTTGCGGTAGCCCTCGAAGGTGTAGCCGTCCAGGGGCGGCTGCGGCGCGGGCTTGACCGTGGCGATCGGCAAGCCGTCGAGCCCGCGCGCCTCGGGCATCTGCAACAGCCGCTCGTGCACCCAGCTGCCGGCGGGAATCGCCTTCGTCGCATGGCCGATCGGGATGCCGTAGCGCAGCACCGGGGCGCCAGCGGCGATGTCGGTCAGCGCGACCTTGTGGCCTTGCGGCACGCGCTCGCACAGCACGAGCCCGCTGGCGAGCACGGTGCCGGGCGGCAGGCCGCCCTCGTTGGCGACGATCGCGACGTTGTCGCGATCGTGCATGCGGATGGTCAGTGGCTGGAGCGCATCCATGCAGTCATGCGACTTCGTGCCCGGCCATCAGCTCGAGCGCTCGAACCAGTGCCGAGTGGTCGAGTTCGGCCATGCCGTTGGCCGCGCAGGCCTGCATCAGCTGGGCCGCACCGGCCGTCTGCGGCAGGGCCACGCCGAGCGCGCGCGCGCCGGCCAGCGCCAGGCTCAGGTCCTTCTGGTGCAGGCCGATGCGAAAACCCGGGTTGAAGGTGCGCTTGATCATCCGCTCGCCATGCACCTCGAGGATGCGCGACGCAGCGAAGCCGCCCATCAAGGCTTGCCGCACCTTGGCCGGGTCGGCGCCGGCCTTGCTGGCGAAAACCAGCGCCTCGGCGACGGCCGCGATGTTCAGCGCCACGATGATCTGGTTCGCGACCTTGGTGGTCTGGCCGTCGCCGTTGCCGCCCACCAGCGTGATGTTCTTGCCCATCAGCTCGAACAGCGGCTTGACCTTGGCGAACGTGGCCTCGGGGCCGCCCACCATGATCGTCAACGACGCCGCCTTCGCGCCCACTTCACCGCCCGACACCGGCGCGTCGAGGTAGTCGCAGCCCATCTCGTTGATGCGCTTGGCGAAGGCCTTGGTCTCGATGGGCGAGATGCTGCTCATGTCGACGACGGTTTTTCCCGCCGACAGGCCTTCTGCCACGCCGTCCTTGCCGAACAGCACCGCTTGCACGTCGGGCGTGTCGGGCACCATCATGAAGACGATGTCGGCCTGGCGCGCCACCTCGGCGGCGTTCTTGCATGCCACCGCGCCGGCATCGAGCAGGGCCTGCGGCAGCTTGCTGCGCGTCGAGACGAACAGGTCGTGGCCAGCGGCGCGCAGGTGGCCCGCCATCGGCGTGCCCATGATGCCGAGGCCGATGAATCCGAGTTTCATGGGAGCAGTCCTTTCAAAACATCGATCAATAACCCGCGGCGCCGGCCGGGCCGGGCGCGGCACGCATCTTGGCCAGCACTTGTTGCGAGCCGGCGGCCATCAGCCGCGCATCGGAGCCCACGGTCACGAAACGGAACCCCTTCGCAATGCGGGCCAGCGCGCCTTCCGCGATGCCGTTGTGCACCCCCGCCTCGAGGCCGTGGGCCGTGGCACGTTCGAGGATGTGGTCGATGGCCTGCGCCACCGGCGGGTCGACATCGTCGAACACCGGCCGGCAACCGAGTGCCAGCGACAGGTCCGACGGGCCGATGTAGATCGCATCCAGGCCTTCCACCGACAAGATCGCGTCCAGATTGTCCAATGCCTGCGCGGTCTCGATCATCGCGAAGCGGACCACAGTGTCGTTCGCGTGGGCGGGGTAATCGGCGCCGCCGTAGAGCAGGGCGCGGATGGGGCCGAAGCTGCGCGTGCCGCGCGGCGCATAGCTGGTCCAGGCGACGAGCTTTTGCGCGTCTTCGCGGGTGTTGACCATCGGACAGATGACACCGTAGGCACCCGCGTCGAGACTCTTCATCAAAATGCCGGGCTCGAGCCACGGCACGCGCACGATCGGCACCGTCGGCGTGGTGCTGATAGCTTGCAGCATCGTCACCATCGCGGCGTAATCGATCACGCCGTGCTGCAGGTCGATCGTCAGCGTGTCCCAGCCCTGGTGGGCCATCACCTCGGCCGAGAAGCTGTTCGGGATCGCCAGCCAACCGTTCACGGCGGCCTGGTCGTTGCGCCACATCGTGCGCAGGCGGTTTTCTCTCATCGAGGGCTCCAGTGTCAGCGGACCAGGCAGGGCCGCTTGGGATCGAATTGCCAGTCGGGGATCAGGGTGCGCATCGCGGTGGCGTCGTCGCGCGCGCCCAGCCCATGTTCCAGGTACAGCCGGTGCGCCTTCTCGACTTCTGCCATGTCGAGCTCGACGCCCAGCCCCGGCCGCTTCGGTACCTGCACATGGCCGCCGACGATCTGCAGCGGTTCTTTGGTCAGGCGCTGGCCATCCTGCCAGATCCAGTGCGTGTCGATCGCCGTCACCTTGCCCGGCGCGGCCGCGCCCACGTGCGTGAACATCGCCAGCGAGACGTCGAAGTGGTTGTTCGAATGCGAGCCCCAGGTGAGGCCCCAGTCGCGGCAGGTCTGCGCCACGCGCACGCTGCCGGCCATGGTCCAGAAGTGAGGGTCGGCCAGCGGAATGTCGACCGACTGCAGCGACAGCGCATGGCTCAGCTGGCGCCAGTCGGTGGCCACCATGTTGGTGGCCGTGGGCAGGCCGGTGGCGCGGCGGAACTCGGCCATCACTTCGCGACCCGAGAAGCCGGCTTCGGCGCCGCAGGGGTCTTCCGCGTACGCCACCACGCCGCGCATGTCGCGCATCAGGCGGATCGCGTCTTTCAGCAGCCAGCCGCCGTTCGGGTCGAGCGTGATGCGGGCGTCAGGGAAGCGCTCGTGCAGCGCCAGGATGGCCTGGACCTCGTCTTCGCCGCGCAGCACGCCGCCCTTGAGCTTGAAGTCGTTGAAGCCGTAGCGTTCGCGCGCAGCCTCGGCCTGTCGCACGATGGCCTCGGGCGTCAGCGCTTCCTGGTGGCGAACGCGCAGCCAGGCATCGGGCGCGTCGGGTTCATCGCGGTAAGCCAAACCGCTGCGGGCCTTGTCGCCGACGTAGAACAGGTAGCCCAGCATCTCGACAGCGTCACGCTGCTGGCCTTCGCCGAGCAAGGCGGCCACCGGCACGCCCAGGTGCTGGCCCAGCAGGTCGAGCAGGGCCGACTCGATGGCCGTGACGGCGTGGATGGTGGTGCGCAGGTCGAAAGTCTGCTGGCCGCGGCCGTCGGCGTCGCGGTCGGCGAAGCGCTGTTGTACCGCGCGCAGGATGGCCTGCACGTTGCCGATGGCCTGGCCTTCGACCAGTGACGCGGCTTCTTCGAGCGTCTGCCGGATACGTTCTCCACCCGGCACCTCGCCGACGCCGGTGCGGCCGTCGCTGTCGGTCAACACCAGCAGGTTGCGCGTGAAGTACGGGCCGTGCGCGCCGGACAGGTTCAGCAGCATGCCGTCGCGTCCGGCGACGGGGATGGCGCGCAGCGCCGTGATCACCGGCGTACTCATATCAAAGCCCCAGCGAGCGCGGCAGCCACAAGGAAATGGCCGGCACGTAGGTGACGATGGCCAGCACGATGAGCAACAGACTGAAGAAGGGCACCAGCGCGCGCACGACCTTTTCGATCGGGATCTTGCCCACCGCACTGCCGACGAACAACACCGAACCCACCGGCGGCGTGATCAGGCCCATGCCGAGGTTGACGATCATGATCATGCCGAAATGCACCGGGTCGACCCCTACCGCGATGACCACGGGCAACAGGATCGGCGTCAGGATCAGCAGCAGCGCGGCCATGTCCATCAGCGTGCCCAGCAGCAGCAGCAGCACGTTGATCAAGAGCAGGATCAGGTAGCGCTCGCTGGTGAAGGCAGTCAGTGCCTGCGTGATCTTCATCGGGATCTGCATCAGGGTCATGATGTAGCCGAAGCTCGCGGCAAAGCCGATCAGGATCATGACGATGGCCACCGTCTTCACCGTCCGGTGCATCAGCTTGGGCAGGTCGCGCCACTTGTAGTCGCGGTAGATGCACATCGTGACGAAGAAGGCCCACACCACCGCGATCGACGCCGACTCGGTGGCCGTGAACACGCCGGTCAGGATGCCGCCCAGGATGATGACCATCGTGGCCAGCCCCCACATCGCATCGCCGACGATGCGAAACGCCTGGCGCAAGGGGATGACTTCGCCCTTCGGGAAGCCGCGCTTCTTGGCGATCCACAGGCAATAGGTGGCCAGCGTGGCGCCCAGCAGCAGGCCCGGGAAGACACCGGCCATGAACAGTGCGGCGATCGAGATCGAGCCGCCAGCCGCCATCGAATAGATGACGGCGTTGTGACTGGGCGGAATCAGCGTGGCCTGGATCGAGCCACTCACCGTGAGCGCGGTCGCGAAATCGCGCGGATAGCCCTTCTTGACCATCTCGGGGATCATGACGGAGCCGATCGACGCCGTGTCGGCCACCGACGAGCCGGAGATCGCGCCGAAGAAGGTCGACGCCAGGATGTTGACCAGGGACAGGCCGCCTCGGATGAAGCCCACCAGCACGCCGGCGAAGGCCACCAGGCGCCGCGACATGCCGCCCTCGGCCATGATGGCGCCGGCCAGCACGAAGAAGGGGATCGCCAAGAGCGAGAATTTGTTGACGCCGCTGGCGATCTGGAGCATCACCGCGTCGATCTGCAGGTCGATCCAGAGCGCGCCGACCAGGGCGGCCAGGCCGAGCGAATAAGCCACCGGCATGCCGACGGCGACCAGCAGCGCAAAGCTGCCCAGGAGAATGAAGGCGTCCATGCTCAGGCTCCCGATCCTTCGACCTGATGGTCGAAGGTGACCACCGCGCGTTGGTTCTGCGGCCCGAAAAGCAGGGTCTCCAGCACGAACACCAGGGTGAGCGCGCCGCCCACAGGCACCGGCAGATATGTCAGCCCGATCGGCAGCCAGGGCAGCGCGGCCAGCGTCTGCCCCATGGTTTCCAGACTGAGTTTGCTGCCGTAGCCGAGCATGAACAAGCTGACGACCACCATCATCAGGTTCACCAGCACGCGACACGGCCCGCGCCACTGCAGCGGCAAGCGGTCGGTCATCATCGACACCGCGATGTGCGCGCCGGCCCGGTAGGCCGCAGCGGCGCCGACGAAGGTGAAGACCACCATCAGCAGGATGGCGATGGGCTCGGGCCACTGGGCGCCGAAGCCGAGCACGTAGCGCGCGAACACGCCGATCGGGATGATGATGCTCATGACCAGGATGGACAAACCCGCCACCCAGATGCAGGCCAGGTACAGGCCATCGAGCGCGCCGTGCACGGTGTTTTTCATGGATTCACGCCAAGGGTCGCCGGCACCCGTGGGCGCCGGCGACAAGTCCAGGGGAAAGCGCTTACTTGACCGCGGCGATGCGCGCCATCAGGTCGGCGTAGGGCGCGCCGTACTTGGCACGCACCGGGGCCGTCGCGTCGAAGAAGGGCTTCTGGTCGACGTCGATGAATTCCACGCCCGCGGCCTTGAGCTTGGCCGAGTAGTCGGTCACGCTCTTGTCCCACAGCACACGCTGCTCCATCTGCGCTTCGCGGCCGAACTTCTTGGCCAGGGCCTGCTCGGCCGGCGTCAGCTTGTCGTAGGCCACCTTCGACATCACCAACAGTTCGGGAATGATCAGGTGGTTGGTCTGGGCGTAGTACTTCGCGCCGGTGGTGTAGTGGTTGGAGGTGAACATGCTGGGCGGGTTGTTCTCGGCGCCGTCGATCACGCCCGTCTGCAGCGCGCTGTACACCTCGGGATAGCCCATCGCGATGCCATTGCCGCCCAGGGCGTTCAGGGTGTCGATGAACAAGGGGTTGCCCATCATGCGAATCTTCTGGCCCTTGAGGTCAGCTGGCGTGCGCACCGGCTTCTTGGTGTACAGGCTGCGCGAGCCGCCGTCCTGCCAGGCCAACGCGACCAGACGCGCCGGGCTGGCGCTGATCTTGTCCAGGATCTCCTGGCCGATGGGGCCGTCGATCACGGCACGCATGTGCGCTTCGTTGCGGAACACGAAGGGCATGTTGAACACGTTGACCTCCGGCACGACGGAGCCGACCGGGCCCAGCGACGTGCGCAGGAGCTGGATGGCGCCGATCTGGGTCTGCTCAAGCATCGTCTTCTCGTCGCCCAGCATGCTGCTGGGGAACATCTGGATCTTGTACTTGCCGTTGGTGGCGGCTTCGAACTTCTTGCCCATGGCCTCGGTGGCCACCACGGTGGGGTAACCCGGCGGGTGCACGTCGGCCGCCTTGAGGACGGTTTGTGCCGTTGCGCTCAGCGGCAGCGCGAGGCTCAGGGCGGCGGCAATCAGGTGTCTGCGGAATGTCATGGGAAGCTCCTTGGCGTGCAAAGTTTTCGGGATCGTGGGTGCCGAGGTCATCGGCGGGAGGGGAACCGGGGAATGGGGAGCCGGCGCGGGCGGGCCGGTCGAGGCTCAGTCGAACGGCCCGGCGCGAACGAATACGCCGCCCTGGTAGCGGGCCGTCGGGTCGGACAGGTCGGGCGCCGGAGTGCGCGCGTAAACCGCGTCGCGGAACACGTCGGAGCTGTCGCGCGGCACGTAGCCGATGTGGCGGGCACGGCTGTTGTCCCACCAGGTTACGGCGTTGTCCGACATGCCGAAGACGATCGTGTGGCCGAGGACCGGCGTCGTCAGGCAGGCCGTGATCAGGCGGTGCAGGTCGTCGAAGCTCAGCCAGGTGGCCAGCATGCGCCGGTCCCTCGGCTCGGCGAACGAAGAGCCGATGCGCACGCAGGCCGTTTCGATGCCCCAACGGTCGAAGTACAGGCGCGACAGATCTTCACCGAAAGCCTTGCTCAACCCGTAGAGCCCGTCGGGCCGCGCCGGGTGGTCGGCATGGATGGTTTCGCCCTGGCTGTAGAAGCCGGTGACGTGGTTGGAACTGGCGAAGACGATGCGCTTGACGCCGTGCTTGCGCGCCGCCTCGTAGAGATTGAAGAGCCCGACGATGTTGGCTTGCAGGATCGGTGCGAAGGCCGCCTCGGTCGAGACGCCGCCGAGGTGAACGATGGCATCGACGCCGGCCACCATCGCATCGACCGCGGCGGCGTCGGCGAGATCGGCCAGGACCACTTCTTCGCCTGCAGCGGCATCGCCGAGCGGACTCAGGTCCGACAGCCGCAGTACAGCGCAATTGGCCTTCAGCCGGCCGCGCAGCGCTTGCCCGAGGCCGCCCGCGGCGCCTGTCAGCAGCAGCGTGTTGTGAAGCCTGATCGTCATCTCGCGGTCTCGTTCTTTCGCATCATTCTGGTGCCGGCGTGCTGGACTTTTGCGCGGACTTTGCTAAAGTAGCTCGGCGACAAAGTCATAAGTTGTCTGATGACTAGATTTTCAGACCACAGTAGCGCAGTGTCAACAGTTTCCCGATGGAATCAAGGCAAACCCTAGGTCAATCCGAGCCGGATCCGACGCCAGTCGCAGTCGAGCCGCTTTTGCGCACGCGTCGCCGGGGCGGGCTGGTGGGCGAGATCGTGGGCAGCCTGGCGGCCAACATTCGCGAGGGGCGGCTGCAGGCCGGCGAAAAGCTGCCGACCGAGACGGAAATCATGGCCCGCTTCGCGGTCAGCCGGACCGTGGTGCGCGAATCGCTGTCGCGCCTGCAGGCCTCAGGGCTGGTCGAAACGCGGCATGGCATCGGTACGTTCGTGTTGCCGCCGCCGGATGCCGGCAACTTCAGGATCGCGGCGCAGGACTTCGCGACCGTCGCCGACGTGATCTCCGTGCTCGAACTGCGCATCAGCCTCGAAACAGAGGCGGCGGGCCTCGCGGCGCAGCGCAGGAGCGCTGACAACCTGGCGGCGATGGAGCAGGCCCTGGATGCATTTCACGAGTCCATCCGGCTCGATTCGGATGCCGTTCCGCCGGACTTCCAGTTCCACATGGAAGTCGCCCGGGCCACCGGCAACCGTCACTTTGCCGACCTGATGATGTACCTGGGCACGATGATCATCCCGCGCACCCGCGTCAACACGGCGAGCACCGCGCCCGAGGGGCGCCTGAACTACCTGCAGCGCGTCAACGGTGAGCACGAGACCATCTACATCGCGATCCGCAACCAGGATGCCGAAGCGGCCCGCGCGGCGATGCGCACCCACCTGTCCAACAGCCGCGAGCGCTTGCGCCGGGGCGGCAACCCCGATCCGGCGCGTCGAGAACTCGAAGCCTTCGTGCCGGGCGTTGAAGCGCGCCCTCCGGACGCCATCGACGGCAGCGCAAACCCGGTTAAGTTGTCAGACATCCGAAGATGAAGGTCCGACGATCCGCACCACTGCGTCTGGCGGTCATCGGTGCCGGCCTGGGCTCGCAGCCGCACTTTCGCAGCCTGACCGAGCTTGCCGATGAAGCTGAAGTGGCGTGGATCGTGGGGCGCAGCCTCGACCGACTGCAGGCAGTTCCGCTGCCTGCGGGTGCGCGTGCCACCGCCCGCCTCGCCGACGCGCTCGAAGACCCCAGCGTGCAGGCGGTGCTGGTCTTGACACCCCCGAGCACCCACCTCGAGTTCGCTCGCGCGGCGGCGCTGGCGGGCAAGCATGTGCTGGTCGAGAAGCCGCTGGAGATCGATCTGCCGCGGGCGACCGAACCGTGCAAACCTGCGAGCGTGCCGGCGTCCAGCTGGCCGTGATGCTGCAGCACCGCTTGCGCGAAGGCGCGGTCGCGCTGCGCGATCTGTTGCGCCAGGGCGCACTTGGCCAACTGCACAGCGCCACCGCCCATGTGCGCTGGTGGCGGCCGCAGAGCTATTGCGACGCGCCCGGCCGCGGCACCTTGGCGCGCGACGGCGGCGGGGTCCTGATGACGCAGGCGATCCACACCCTGGATTTGCTGCTCGGCTTCACCGGCCTGCCTGATCAGGTGACCGGCCTGGCCAGCACGAGCGCCGTCCACCGCATGGAGTGCGAAGACAACGCCGCGGCGCTCTTGCACTTTCCCGGCGGGGCGATCGGCGTGGTGCAGGCCACCACGGCGGCTTACCCGGGCTTTGCCGAGCGCATCGAACTGAACGGCAGTCTGGGCACAGCCACGCTCGAGGCGGGCGAACTGCAGGTGCAGTTCGGCAATGGCCATAGCGTGAGCATCGGCGCGCTCCAGGCTTCGGGCGGTGGTGCCGACCCGATGGCCTTCGATCACGCGGCGCACCGCGCCGTACTGCAGGACTTCGTCCGCGCCGTCCAGCGCGGCGCCGCACCGGCCGTGAGTGGTCGTTCGGCCTTGGCCGTGCAGCGTGTGATCGAGGCCATCATGGTTTCAGCGCGCAGCGGCCGCATGGTTGCCATCGCCCCCGAGGGGCTTGCCATCTCGACCACCCATTCAGCGGGGATGCCGCCATGAGCTTTGTACCGAACCTGCGTTATCCCGACCCCTCTGTCGAGGTGCTCGACGACGCCTTCCTTCAGCTGCGCCTATACAGCGCCAGCGTCGAGCAACTCTTCAACGGCTGCCGATGGGCGGAGGGGCCGGTATGGTTCGGCGACGGCCGCTACCTGTTGTTCAGCGACATCCCCAACGACCGCATCCTGCGCTGGGACGATGCCTCGGGCGCCACCAGCGTGTTCCGCACCGCGGCGGACAACGCCAACGGCCACACCCGCGACCGCCAGGGCAGGCTGGTGTCGTGCGAGCACCTGACGCGCCGCATCACGCGCACCGAGTACGACGGCCGCATCACGACCTTGGCCGACCGCTTCGACGGCAAGCACCTGAACTCGCCGAACGACATCGTCTGCGCCAAGGACGGCGCGATCTGGTTCACCGATCCGAGCTTCGGCATCTCCGGCCACTGGGAAGGCGAGCCCGCGGCGCAGGAACTGCCGCACGCGGTGTACCGCCTGCCGCCAGACGGCGGGCCGTTGCAACGCGTGCTCGACGACCTGAAGGGCCCGAACGGCCTGGCCTTCTCGCCCGACGAATCCGAGCTGTACGTCGTCGAGAGCCGCGCCGAGCCGAACCGCAGGCTGTGGGCCTACCGCGTCGGCGCCGACGGTGCATTGACGAACAAGCGCCTGGTGATCGACGCGGCCGACGGCGGCGCGCTCGACGGCATCGCGGTCGATGTGCAGGGCCACATCTGGTGCGGCTACGGCAGCACCGGCCGCGCGCCGTCGGCGGGGCTGGACGGCGTTCGCATCGTCGAAGCCAGTGGCCGCGCGCTCGGCCACATCCACCTGCCCGAACGCTGCGCCAACCTGTGCTTCGGCGGCGCCAAGATGAACCGCCTCTTCATGGCCAGCAGCCATTCGCTGTACGGGCTGTACGTCAACGTGCAGGGCGCCACCTGAGACGATCCCGTCAAGGCAACGAACAGTGCGACGCGGTGCCGGTCGCCAAGACGCTCGCGATCATGGCCGAGACCGTGGGCACGGCGCTCTGCTCAGGGCCGCGGCGGCGCCTGCTCGATGAACGCGAGCACGTCCTCGAGGACCGGCGCCAGGAAGCGCAGCGGCGCGGCGAAAGCCCCGGCCAGCGTGACGTGGCTGGTGCGCGGGTACAGGTGCAGCGTTACCGGCACGCCGAGGGATTGCAGCTTGTTGGCCAGGCCGACGGTGTTGCGCTGTGGGTCGACCACCCGGTCATGTTGCGGCGCGCCCAGGAAGCTACGCGGCGCCTGCGCGCTCGCGTGCTCGAGCGGCTGGGTGCCGGGCGGGTAGTTGGGGTGGAAGAAGACCGGCTGCGAGTCCGGGTTGGTCATCGGCAGGAAGTCGTACGGCCCGGCCAGCCCGATGAAGCCGGCGAGCTCGTCCGGCCGGTGCTGGGTCGACGCCAGCCAGTGGGCGTCGTAGGCCAGCATCGCGGCGTTGTAGGCGCCGGCGCTGTGGCCCATCACGAAGATGCGCTGGCGGTCGGCGCGCAATGCGCTGGCGTGCTCGATGCCGTAGGCCAGAGCGCGTGCGCTGTCGTACAGGAAGTCGGGGTAGCGCACCTCGGGGTAGAGCCGGTAGTCGGCCACCAGCGTCAGCACGCCGCGCGCGGCCAGCGCCTCGGCGACGAACTTGTAGTCGGCGCGGTCGCCCTGGTTCCAAGAGCCGCCGTAGAAGAACACCGCCATCGGCCAGCCCTTGGCCGGCGCCGTGGCGGCCGGGCGGTAGATATCGAGCCGCTGGCGCGGGTTGTCGCCGTAGGCCACGTCGGCCTCGACGCTGTGCGTGTTGCGCGGCACCAGCGCATTCAGGGTCGCCACCGGCGCACAGGCCACCAGCAGGGCCAGGGCGGCGAGCGGCAGCAGGCCGAAGGTCATGAGGCGGCGCAATCGGGTCACGACGGTCCTTGGTCGAAACGGGTCACAGCACGATGCCATGATCTGTGCAGTTCGACTTTCGAGTGGCTTTTCTGGCCACTTGGTGGACACAGGCCAGGCTGCTGTACAGAGCGATCTGTGCCTCGGGCAGGCCCCACCGCTTTGCTCGACCTATGACGTCGATCAGAGCCTGCTTCTCGCGTCCTTCAGAGATGACGACGCTGGTCACGCGAGGTCGTAGTGGGAGCGACCCAGCGCCCAGCCGACTTCCTATTCCGTCGTTTTGCCGTCGAAGTGCTCGTTGTCGGACTCCGCGTCGGCGCGCGTATGGTGGACAACCCCGTCTCGATGGTTCGGCGGAGCATAGAGCGTGTAGAGCTTCAGCGGGCCGCTGCCGGTATTGATGATGTTGTGATTCGCCCCGGCCGGAACGACGACCGCGAAACCTGCCCGAATCGGCGTACGAACACCATCGAGAACCGCCTCTCCGGTCCCTGCCTCGACCCGGAAGAACTGATCGAGCTTGTGGACTTCTGCCCCGATCTCTTCCTTGGGCTCGAGTGCCATGACGACGAGCTGGCAGTACTTCGCCGTGCGATTTGACGCACGTCAAGGGAGCGCTGTGCAAGACCGTTACCATTGACCCCGCGCAGGTCGAGAATCAGCCTCGGATTTCGGTGATGGTTATTACCTGCGACCCGAGAAAAATCCTTGGTCCGCGGTGCGGTCCGACTGAATCCACTTGCTCACAACTTGAAGGAGAACGTCATGAGCTTGGGCACGATCCTGTTGATCGTTCTGATCCTGATATTGGTCGGCGTCATCCCGACCTGGCCTCACAGCAGGAGTTGGGGCTACGCGCCAAGCGGCGTGTTGGGTCTGGTTGTGGTCGTCATCGTCGTGCTGCTGCTGATGGGGCGACTGTGACCTGTTTCTCTCACCCTGCACTCCAGCGGTTGCTTGACGATCGGCTGCTACTGCCGTTGGCGCAAGCAGTCACGATCTCCAGGGCCGTTGGCTCACCAGGTTAGCTGTCACTACTCAACGCGAACAGAGCCTTGAAATTCCTATCCGCTTCGAGAGTGCATGGGCTACACGCGAGCGATGCATTGCAGTGCTGCTCTGGTCAACTTGAAGCGACGGGGCGTTAGACCGCCTACGACGGAGGAGGAATATTGCCGGCCTTCGGGGATATCAAGGTCAAGGAATCGGAAGTCTGCACGTAGCGATAGATGCTTTCATTGAGGTAACGCGTCACCTCCTGGATGTCGGCCTCGTTCCAACCCAATCCGGCATTTTCCTGCCAGCGCCGCACCTGAAACCGAAGGTTGGTCCAGTCAGTCGCCACCTTCTTGTCCCTCCAGTGCATTTCCGATGTATGGCAGGCAATGCAGTGCGTCGAATAAAGCAGCTGGCCCCTCGATTGACCGTGCGCGGCAGGCACGTTCACCGCTGTGCCGAAGAGCACACCCAGCGCCGTGAAACATGCCTTGAAAGACGTTGCCATCGAGGCCTCCTTTGCTTGCGTCGGAAAACAGTGAGCAATCGAAGACCGATCTTGGACGTCGACCCGCGAGCATGCTTGATTCATATCAATCGCGGCTTCAAGGCAGTGGCGTCCGCTCCCGCGCAGCATGACGCCCATCGATTCACTCCGCGAGACCATCATGTTCGAACACCAGCGACTCATCGCCGCGCGAGGGAATTCTGTCAATTCCCAGCGTCCCTGCGGCCATGCCACCCACGCAGGCCGCAACCGGTTTGACGCAAGGCAACAGCAGGCAGATCTTCACGCGCATCCCCTCCGCGGCCTCGCTCCAGACACTGGCTCCGCGCGCCTCGATGATGGAGCGGCAGATCGACAATCCCAGGCCCGCACCGCGGCGGTCTTCAAGGCCGGCCTGCCAGAACGGCTGGAACACGAGCGAGTCGTCGTTGTCGATGGAACACCACAGGAGCGCAGTGAGATCCCGGATCCGTGAGTCGGCGTCGCTGGCCGGGCCCGTGATCGAGGACAGCTCTTGATGGACGTCGGCCGGAAACTCCGGCTCCAGTCCGCGCTCGGCCATCGCTTCGGTCGCAATGCGGACCAGGTCAGTCCGACGCGAAGGACGTGCTGGGTTCATGCAAGCAATGCAGCTGAGCCCGCATGGCGCAGACCAGCGGGGCCTTTGGAAACGCTGTCTTGAGGAAATGGTGTTCGAAAGGGCTGGGGCAACGGTCACCTCGAAGCGGCTCGGAACGCACACGCCGTCCGCGCCGTTGCGAACCTTGCGCTGGATCAGCAAACCCGGTGTGGCCGTCTGTGACACTCACTTCATGCAAGCATTGATTCGTATTCTGGCCGGCTTTGGCGTTGTCGCGCTGGCGGGCTGTAGCGCGTTGCTGCCTCGCTCTCGCGCCGAGGACGTCTCGAACTTCCAGAGTTACGAAGCTGCGCGCGAGGCGCTCGAAAGCGTTGTTCCGTACCGCACCACACTCGCCGACCTCGAGTCGCTCGGCTTCGACGTCCGAGCCAGCGCCAACGTGCAGCAGGTGCCTTATCCGCAGTGGGTGGCCCTCCTGGCCCACCCGAACGTGCCGCTCGACCGCGCCGACGTCGGGATACGGGACTGCATCGCAGCCGAGCAGGCCTGCCGCTCTTATGCATTCCGCTTCGGCAACCTCAAGCAAGAGCGGCGAGGTAACTTCGCGGCTGACTTTCTGAACTTCCGCCGCGTGACGCTGACCCACGGCTGGCGCTTCGAGGGCGTCATGCTCGTCCGCGATGGCGTCGTGCTTTTCCGAAACCATGGCGGCCAGCCGCGCATCGAGCTCGTGGAGGATCGTCGGAACCCGCTAGGGCCGCTACAAACGATGGGCGATTCGGCGCTGCGGAGTCTTGTGCCCTGAAGCGCGGGCTCGCGCGCGGGAGTCCGAACGGGCACTCCCGACCCCTATGGACCGGTTCAGATATGCACTCGGCCGTTCTGCGCGCTCAGGCGCTGCTGGTGCCACGCGATGACCCGGGTGACGGCGGGCGTCAGCAGCGATTGCGGGCGCGTCGAAGTGGCAGGGGTGTCTTGCGCAACGCTTGCAGCAGTTTGTTCGGCAGCAGCGGCAAGTGAATCGGTGAACGCAGCAGGATGGGCGGAGGCCGCATCCGGCCGGGCAGGCGTGGCGTGCATGGCGGGGGTTCTCGAACAGGTTGAACTACCCCCGAATTGGCAAACGCCGTGCCCGACCCTGCGCCCTACCTTTGGCCTCGCGCGCTTGCGCGAAGGCCAGGACGAGGTCATCGACGCGAGCCGCCGGGCTCGTCTTGCCGTGGCTCAGCCGAAGGGGCGCACGCCGATCCAGGCTGCGTGCGCCCACAACGCGAACGCGGCCCAGGCTGCGCCGCCGATCACGACCGCGAGCAGCGTCTTGCCCACCGTCCCGGAGGGGTAGACGGTGCCGGCGGCCCGGTCGCGCGCCCGAGCGGCACGGAAGCTGAGCACGGCCCAGAGCAGGAAGCTGCCGAAGAGCAGCAGGTCGGCCAGCGTGTTGTTGGCCAGCAGGTGGGCCAGCGCCCAGACCTTCACGCCCAAAACCATCGGGTGGTGCAGGCGCGCCTTGATGCCGTTGCCCGGCACATACGCGGCCACGAGCAGGATGAAGGCGATCAGCGTCAGCGGTGCAGCCAGGTGGCGCAGCGCGGCCGGTGTGGCCCACAGCGCGGTGGGCTGCTGGCGCGCGAGGCTCCAGCCCCAGACGATCAGCGCGAAGCCGGCGATCGAGGCCACCGAGTAAAGGCCTTTCCAGCCGTTCGGCCCGAAGCGAGCGATCTGCGCGCTGCGAAAGGCTTCGCCGAAGACGCGTGTGGAGTGCACGCCCAGGAACAGGATGAGGCCGGCGACGAGGGGCAGCAAGGTCATGGTGGACGGGCTTTCTTCAGCCAAGGGGGTCAAACGTCAATGCAACGCGAGCAGGCCGCACCAGCGCGCCAGGTCGATGTTGCCACCGCTGACGATGACGCCCACGCGCTGGCCCTGCAGTTGCGCCGCCCTTGCGCGCGCCGCCGCGAAGCCCAGGCAGCCGGTGGGCTCGACCATCATCTTCATTCGCTCGGCGAAGAAGCGCATCGCGTCGACGAGTTCAGCGTCGCTGGCGGTAAGCACGTCGTCCACGTCGCGCCGGATGATCGGGAAGGTGAGCTGGCCCAGGTGCTGGGTCTGCGCGCCGTCGGCGATCGTTTGCGGCGTCTCGATGTGCACGATGGCGCCGCTGCGAAACGACTGCTGACCGTCGTTGCCGGCCTCGGGTTCCACGCCGTAGAGCTTGCAGGCCGGCGCCAGTGCGCGCGAGGCCAGGGCCGAGCCCGACAGCAGGCCACCGCCGCCCAGGCAGACGAAGAGCGCGTCGAGCGGGCCCACTTCCTCGAACAGCTCCATCGCCGCGGTGCCCTGGCCGGCGATCACGTCGGGGTGGTCGTAGGGCGGGATCAGCGTCAGGCCCTGCCGCTCGGCCAGCTCTCGGCCGATCTGCTCACGGTCTTCGGTGTAGCGGTCGTAGCCGACCACGGTGGCACCGTAGCCGCGCGTGGCCGCCATCTTGGAAGACGGCGCATCGTGCGGCATCACGAGGGTGGCCGGCATGCCGAGCAGGCGGGCCGAGAGCGCGATGGCCTGGGCATGGTTGCCGGAGGAGAAGGCCACCACGCCGGCGCGGCGCTGGCTGGCATCGAATCGCGACAGCGCATTGAAGGCGCCGCGGAACTTGAACGCGCCCATGCGCTGGAAGTTCTCGCACTTGAAGTACAGGCGCGCACCCAGCGCTTCATCGGCGGTGCGCGACGTCGCCACCGGCGTGCGGTGCGCGTGGCCGAGCAGGCGCTCGGCGGCGGCCTGCACGTCGGCAAAGGACAGGGAAATCGACATCCGCGGCAGTGTTTCAGAGATCGGCGAACAACGGGGTCTGCGGGATGTGCTGGAAAGCCCCTAGTGGCACGTTCTCGTGAGGCATTACTTGAGCTGCCGCTTGCATGTCTATGTTTTTGAACAGAACGGACGTAAAAACGTGACCTCAACTTGCGTTTGTAAGTGCTTGATTTGATTGATTTTTGTCAGCGCTTCAATTGACCCTGCCCAACCGCTCCGTTAAAGTGGTGAAAAGTGCAGTTTAGTGGGGCGAGAGGGGCCTTCGTTATGAGCGATTCGGTGTTCCAGGGCGGAGCGGGGCTGTTCCTCGACGGCAAAGGCCGCATGAC
>Ga0163144_10010279_pt1 | contig 19966 bp, 15 predicted proteins | sample OliLak19BULKMAT1_FD_123175 | JGI IMG/M metagenome (GOLD analysis project Ga0163144, IMG submission 123175) | Freshwater microbial mat bacterial communities from Lake Vanda, McMurdo Dry Valleys, Antarctica - Oligotrophic Lake LV.19.BULKMAT1 | ecosystem: Environmental > Aquatic > Freshwater >... | reverse complement strand
TTTGAGCAATCAGGTTTGCGTCTACCAATATCGCCGCTTCATCCCAATAGAGTGATACTGGTACAGCACCCAACTGATATACTCGGAGAAATGCCCCGATAATCATCGCCAGAGCGAACAGCAATATTGGATTGGTAAGAATTGTGGATTTGCTATTCATTGCGATACACTACCCATATAGTAGTATTTGTAAAATCTTTTATTTCTGCTAACAACTGAGCCTGAGGAAAGAATCGCATTCTTTCGGGACTACTTGCGATAATTCCCTTTTCATCTCCACTCAATGAATTCGCGATTTTAACGCGATCATACTCCAAAAATTCATTTTGATCTTTTTTGGCAACAGAATCTATCGTTTGAACCGACTGCGGGTTTGTTTTATTGAAAAACCAGTAGTACATCATTGGACGACCGTACTCCCGACCAATGATAATTTTTTCCTCAGGTTTTTGAAAGGTATTGATGGCCGTGATCATTTCTTTATATCCATACTGCCATTCTTTGCTCGATAATTTTGGATACACTTGGGAGTAAAAATGCCAAAATGTCCCGAAGAATAAAAGATATGTGGTCAGGAATAGAGAGATGAATATTTTTTTAAATACCTCCGTGGAAAGTGAGTCATAGCAGTATTTGACTCCCGCTGTGATGATAAGTAAAAAGACCGGCATGACTGGTAGTATTCTCAGGGAGTGAGGCGACGCTTGTGAGAGAGAAGCTGGTATGACACTTACGATCATCCAGACGAGGAGGAACCAATCATATTGATTTCGTCGTCTGAGAAGAAACAATGCTCCTGCGGCCAAAAAGACTGCGTCAATGTAGTACAAATGTCCTATGAATTGGATTGAATGACGAGGGTTAATATCTCCATTGATAAAAAGAAATCGAAGTGTGAAGTGTGAGAAAAAATTGTTCAGGATTTTCTCACCGAAGAACAGATATCGATGGTGAATAATCGATGCGACAAGTCCTCCACCATCTTCAGCGATCCACAAGTTACTTTCTTCAACGATTGAAACTTCCGAAAAAATAGAAGTTTCATTAAATCGTTGCGTCACTGTATTTGAACGAAGCGAAAGAAGTAATGGAAGCAAGAGAAAAATACTCATCATGCCAGCGAGCAAAAGAGAGGAGAAGTTTTTTCTAAGTTCGTACAGATGTCGTGTCGCGATTGCTAATCCAAGAAGTGGTGCGATCACTCGACACGAATGATATGTATACATCGATATGACAAAAAAGAATGAAGAAAGTAGTAGAAAAAGAAAAAGTTTTTTTTGTGATGTTGTGTTCCATGACTTTAATCCAAACAATACTCCGTATGTGATAAAGGCTGTCGCGAGATTAGATTCCCAAGCAGCCCTTGAAAAGAGTATCGACCACGGGGAGATTGTAGTCAAAAAAAGTGCTATAAAAAACGCAGTCATGAAGATCGGAGTATTTTTTGGACTTTCTCGCTTGAACTTTTTTTGATGCGAAGTGTCAAAAATTTCCCGCGCCAACAAACCGACTCCCAATACCGTGCTCAGTCCTGCCAATACTGAGGGAAGACGTACCGAAAATTCATTTAGATCGAACACAGCTATGGATGCTGTGGCTGCATAAAAGTACATGCTGGGTTTGTAGTCACCAAATGAAGTAAAAGCGACTAGTGGAAAGCGCTGACCATGATGGTCTTTTCCTGTTTTGAGTATTGAGTACGCATCATAACCGAGTGCAACTTCTTCCCAATACAATGACGGTGGCAAAGTAGAAAGCTTATACACTCTCAGGAAAAAAGCCATTGCTAATATGGCGATGCACAAAGCTATTGGAAAAAATGTCTTCTTCATTTTGGTGTTTTAATGAGTACGAATTTAACTTTTCCGTTTGGTGCGATCACGAGTTCCTGGCCTAGAGCTGGATCTATCTCATCAGGTGTCGCGATGATGAGAGTATTTTTCCTGTTCAAATCACCGCTGGTTATCCTATCTGTGAACTCATATTTTACGAGTGAACCCCAATGATACCAGTCGGGTAAGGTTTGTCTGAAGAAAAGTGCATAGATGTATGGTTGGCCATAATAGCTGGTAAACAAAATCTTCTCAGCTTCCTCTTCATGCGTAATGGCAAAATCGAATGCATCCTCATATCCATAAAAAAAACTTTCTTCTGATTGGTGATAATATTGAGTATAATATTCGTTTTGATGAGTAAGGAACAATAGAATATGACAAAGCAACAGCATTCCAAATAGTATTCTTGGAAGAGTTTTTCCGCTGGTGATCGTGCTTGTAATTTTTTGTAGCCCCCAATATATTGGGATACTTATCAGCAAGTAAAACCCTGGAAGAGCAAGTAAAGCTCTATTTGGATGTGGGATCTCTTTACCGATAGCGGCAGGTAAAATACCCGCAATGATCCACAGCACACCGATTAGCCCGACGGATCGAACCATTTTGTGGTGCAGAACATGTCGCTGATTGATACATGCTAAAATGATCATAGCAATAGCTGCAATAAGTAAAATAAATTCTGTGATGTAGATTACTCCCCATTGTCCATCACCGTGTCGAAGCGTGGCTGTCTCTCCAAAAAGTAAGAATTGTGGGGTGAGATGGAGAAGAAAATTTTTCAGAACTGTGTATATGATTTGAGTCGAAGTGAGTGAGCCATCAAAGAGTGACGTTTGTGAAAATCTAGCAGAACCTTGGCCGTAGAGTGTGTCCGAGAGTAGTGGCAGCAACGAGATCAAACTCAATGTCGCCGCGAGCGTTACTTGTCTCACCTTTCCTAACAGCTCATTCTTGTGCAGAACAACGAGTGAGAGCACGAGCAATGGAACCATAATTTTGGCACTATGATATGTATATAAAGAAAGACTCAGACAGCTTCCTGATGACAGGATTAGCAGATAAGAAATCACAGAATGGACGCGCAATCTTAGGAAAAAATAGAAAAAAAATACTCCCCAAATGATCCAAGTGAGTGCCAGTCCTGATTCAAATCCAGCACGTGAGAAGTGAACATGCCATACAGAAAGTGCTGTAAGCATTCCAATTGACAGACTAGTGAATGCGGACAGTTTGGTTTTATGTTTTAGGTCAATTTTTTCTGAGTATAAGGTATATAGTTCTCTGATGAGTAACAGCATCCCAAGGACACTTGCGACACCGCTGAGTGCAAATGGAACGCGAACTGCCCAGAGATTTAATCCAAACAAAAATGTGAACGCCCCATTGAGATAAATACTCAGCGGAGATTTATAGTCCCCAAACGATCGAAATGAAAGCGGAAGTTTTGTCAGCCACTCATCTCTTCTCAAGTGTACGATCGCAAACCCATTGTACCCTATAGCCGCTTCATCCCATGTCATGCCGGCAGGAACCTGATCGAGCTTGTATGTCCTTACAGAAAATGCTAATGCGAGGATAAAGATCACGCTGATCCAAAACCAGTGCTTTTCAATCAATGAACCCCAAAATGCTATTAATTTCATACAGATTGTGTGTAAGTATACAAGAATTTCAGCCAGGCTTTACCGAAATTCCCACTGGTTCTGATGTTTGTAAAAAGTAAGTGATATGGCATCCAAAAAATGAATCGGATTTTTTGTGAAATAGAGCCGTTTTTCCACGTAAACAACATGCCATTTTTAAATGACATAACTTCTATTTTTTTCTGACCAAAGACCGATTGGTTCGTCGTTTCGTGCTTATGCTCCACGACTGCTTCCTTATCAAATATCACTTTCCATCCGCTCCTTCGTGCTCGATACGAGAGATCAATATCTTCCCAATAGGCCGGTCTATAATCTAGATCAAATCCACCCAAAGCGAGCCATTTTGAACGATCAAAGAGACAACTCCCTCCTGTCCCCCAAGCCGTTTCTTCACTGACATCCGTCGGTAAGCGTTCATGGACGAATAATCCCCGCTCGAACCAGAGTCGGTTTTTCCCACCATATGTAATTTTTCCTCTAGCATCTTTTTCTACTTCTAAGCAGTTCACTCCAAACAAAGAAGGATTCTTGTTCTCTGAAAAATGTCCTCGTAGAGTATCTAAACAATCTGTCTGAGGTTTTACATCAGAATTTAGAATAAACACTAAATCATTTTTTGCGATTTTCACTCCCCTGTTGCAAGACTCTCCAAAACGCATATTTTCTGTGTTGAGGAGTACAGTTACAAGGATTTTCTTACTTGCTTCAGAAAATCTCCCTTCATAAATAGTGTATAAAAACTCCGGGGAGTCAGGAGTCTTTTTAAGAATGAAGGTTGCTTTCAACCAAGCGAGCGTTTGGTCGTTACTCGCATCGTCGACGATGATCAACTCGTCGCCATCATTCATCGTTTTTATGACTGCTGGCAAGTTTTTGGCGAGCAATGTCTGGCCATTATATGTTGGGATGACGACTGAAACTTTGAGATTATGTGGAAGCACAGGTGTTAATAATGTCTCATCAAGTCCAAACATCTTATTTATTTTTGCGTAGAACGCTTCAAACGAAAAGTCTGAAGCTCTTGAGCGAGCTTTCTGGCTGATTTCTTTTGTATCTATTGTTTCGTCTATACAAGCCAGTGTCTTATCTATAAGACCGTCCAAGTCATTCCAAACAAATCCGTTGACACCATGCTCGATGATCTCTTTTAAGCCACCTTTATTGATCACGATAGGCACACATCCGCTGGACATGGCTTCGAGCGTGCTAATACCAAAATGTTCAACGTTGCCGGGGTTGATGTATTCGTCCTGATTGTATCCAGCTGCATGCCAATAAATCTTTGCACGACTGTACATTTTTCGTAACTCGTCAAACTCTAAGTTATGGAAAATTTCAATTGGATACCCCTGCGCAAGTTTGCCGACACGACGAGCAAAATCTTCCTCTTCGACTTTACCAACCAGTACGAGTTTCCAGCCAGCCGTTTCTTTTGGGTATTTGTCGATAAGGCACCGAAAAGCTTTGACCAAGACATCTTGCTGTTTATTGTTGAGCGACTGGATAAAGCGACCGACATTCAGAATTATTTTTTCTTTACGTTCGTTTGGAACAAATAGATTAAGATCTACAGTTGGATAGTGAACGTCTGCGACTTGCTTTTGCCAATACTTTTCGATGACGTCTCTGGTAAATATGGAATTCGTATTTATCTGCCACTGGGAGAGCTTTAGTCTATTTTTAAGGCCAGTCAGTGGCTGAGTGAACGGAACCTGTACGTGCAAGTAATTCTTTTTGGCGAGAGAGAAAAAGATACTTCCGTCTGTCGCGCAGTATAAAGCGTCCCACTGTCCTGTCCAAAAAAGCTTTTTTCTCGGATTCGCTGTTGTGAACAGAGGAGATGCTATAAAATGGACACGTGACAAATCCAAATGAAAAAAAGTTTCATATGCGCTGCGGATCATTGCATCTTCTGCTTTGGTGATTTCTGTCAATGACGAAATGGCAACTGAAACTGTATGCTGGTGTGACAGATAGGCGGCAATGGAGAGGACATGTCTCTCTCCACCGCCAAAGTGTTTGGGCATGTAGAGGGAATAGAAACAGATGTTTTTTCGTTTCATACTATTCACTCATCTCAACTTTTTTTACTTCGGTTCGATGTTGCCATTGTTTTGTGATGGCTTCATCAATTTTTTGATATGACTTTTCTAAGCTCGGTTTGCGTTGGAGTTCCCATAACCGTTCGTAGACGATAAATCTGTTCATGGCTTGCACCAGTGATTCGATCCATCCTTCAATGCCATCTTTTCGGCCTTTTTTTAGGATTGCTCGACGGAAAAACTCCATAAAAGTTTTCCTTAGCAGCGTTCTAACCGTCACCGCAGGTGCGCCTGCATCAAAGAGTAACTCGGCTTCGTAACCCGTCCAATCGATGCTCTTTATCAACCCGTCTACCATTGTTCGATGAGTCAAGTGGACGAGCGTTTCTTTGAGTTCTACTACAGTGCCTTCAAACTCAGGTGATTCATGGATTTTGCCACTCCATTTTTTTAAGTATTCTGTTTTAAACACCCGAGTGACCCAATCATGCTGCCAACCACCATGTTCAAACCATTTTCCATAATGAATATTGTTTCTCTTTATACTTAGAGCGCTTACATCTTGTTCGGTCATGACAGCTTGGATTTCCTGTGCGAGCTGCGGGGTGACTCGCTCATCAGCATCGAGGTAGAAGACCCACTCGCCTTTTGCTTTTGTGAGACCAAAGTTTCGTCTTTCAGCAAATGAGTCGGAACTAGCGAGATAGACATGTGCTCCAGAGCGTTGGGCGATCGCAGCGGTGGAATCAGTTGACTGACTGTCAACCACGATCACTTCATCGCACCACTGTACTGTTTCGATACAGTTTGCAATCATGTCTTGTTCGTTTTTGGAAAGGATGATCGCTGAGATGAGAGTTGGCTTTTCAGACATGAAACCATTCTATCACTTATTGATAGAGATAAAAGCTCGCGCAAGAGCATCTACGTTCTATAGTTTTACAAGGAGTTTGCCCTTTAAAATTGCGATTTTAGTTCGCAGTGGCGCATATTTCATCGCGAATTTCACTCGATTTCTCTTTTGATAATTCACCTGAGCGCTCGTTCCTGACCCCCCGGTCGATCCAGCATTTTTATGCCAAATGATCGATTCTGGGCAGAAATATAACTCATACCCCGCTTGCTTCATACGTACACTCCAGTCAGTATCTTCCCAGTAGAGAAAGTATGATTCATCAAACATGCCAACTTCTTTGATGACCTGTTTGGGGATCAACATGCAGCAGCCAGTCGCGAAATCCATTGTTTGATAAGATATATGAGGGACAGTTTTCTTTTCAGGATCTTGACGTGTCTTTTCACATTGACCTCGATCGACTTCATCCACACCCCTGTGAAATGCCAACATGTTTTTCCAGTCGAGACTGCCTCCGGCAAACCAGAGCACTTTTCCTAGATCTTTAGAGGCATATATTTCTTTATGGAATTCATAGCCATGCTCAAAATATATTTTTGGACAGATCGCTCCAGCCTTTCTTTTTTCTTTTGCACAGACTATCAACTTTTGCAAAAACTCAACATCAACGAGCGTGTCACTGTTTAAAAGCAAGATATAATCAGGATTGAATGTCGCAAGAGCATAGTTCATACCTGTGTTATTTCCACCACTAAAACCAGTGTTCATATCATTTCTCAACGTCGTGACTGAAAGCACATCTGAGTGAAATGTGAAATGCTCATCGGAAGCATTATCGACCACTACTACATTGACCTTGATATCCTTGAAGTTGGCTTTTTCAAGTGATCGCAGACATTCGGTCGTGAACTCAACAGTATTGTAATGAAGGATAATGATCGATATGCTTGTCATAAATTAAAACCGATACTGGATGATGGTAATGAGCGCTCCAATTCCATCTTTCCAGGTAATTTTTTTACCCTGAGAAAAATCTCTGCCGACATAACTGATCGGTACTTCGTAGATACGATACCCTTTTTTTAAAATTTTACAGGTCACCTCTGGCTCGATGTTGAATCCGTTTGAAGTCACGTTCAGCTCTCTAAATAATTTTGTCGGTATCAGCTTGTAACACGTTTCCATATCCGACAAGGTTGTATTGTACAAAATGTTTACTAAAAAGTTTAAAAATCTGTTTCCCATCAAGTGCCAAAACAGCAAGTTTGAGTGCGGGCCTAAAAAGCGTGAGCCATAGACCACTTGCACGTTTTCTCTTTGTTCTATAGGACTGGTAAGTAGCTCAATATCATCTGGATGGTACTCAAGATCTGCGTCTTGGATGAGGACATACTCTTGAGAGACTTTGTCTAACCCAGTCGTGACTGCATGTCCTTTACCTCGATTTCTGTCCAAATGTACTGTCTGTATTTTCTTGTGTTTGATTTTTTCTATTTTTTTCCTGCTACCATCTGTCGAGCCATCATTCACGACGATGATTTGGACCACGCAAGGGATGCGAATGAGATGTTCTAGTATGGTAGAAATGGTCTGTTCTTCGTTATAGACTGGGACGATCACTGAAATCTTCATACTTTTAGTTTTCTTCTACAGACCCAGATGAGTTGAGTAATTCCAGAAGTATTTTTAACTTTCCAATCAGCTATCCAATAGTTGAGCGTTTGTCGTAATTCATCAATCTTTGCAATGCTCATTTCTTCTGTAAGAGATTGTGCCTTAAACTCAGATTCTTCCCACTTTTTTAGGACCACGATCATTTCTGACATTGATTGGAGCAAGGACAAACTGAGGCCTCGAACGCCATCTTTGTACCCTTCCCAAGAAAAGTATCTTTGAACAAATTCATTGGTGAATGCGTCGATTGAAGTCTCAGGATGGCTTGCATAATGAGTTGATTTTGCCTGGATAGTAGTGTAATGATTTAGTCGATCGACAAATTGAGACACGGTCTGATAATTATGATGCAGGATAGCAACTTGCTGCTTGGGTGGGAGTTGGTCAATCTTGCCCATAACTTTTGGGCCTTCATGAATCACTTTTGACCACTCCACTGCACCGTTTCTAAATAACCGTAGCTGATAATCTGGCCACCAACCAGTGTGTTCCATTCCTTTGCCCCAAATCTCATTCGATCTAGGAATTTGGTATGCTACGGTTTCATGCGCTGAGTCTTGAGATGTTGAAACTTTTTGAATGAATTCCCTAAGGCCCTTACTGACCTCTTCATCTGCATCCAAGATAAATACCCATTCCCCATGGGCTTTGGAGATACCAAAATTTCTTGCAGGTTCGACATATCCCACATCTTTAAAAGTGAAAATTTGATCTGTATATTTTTTCGCAATCTCTCTACTGTCGTCGATACTGTGCATATCCACGATGATAATTTCGTCTGCCCACTGTACAGATTCGAGGGCTCCTTTGAGCGTTTTTTCGGAGTTTTTTGTATGGATAACCACTGAAAGGTGCATTTTCATATTAGGCTTTCATCCGTAAACTTTGTATTTCTAAGGAGAGCTTCTTACCAATAAGTATATACACACAGATCAAATACACCAACGAGGTCAATATCATCCCAAGTACCATATTCATTGCACTTCCCATCCAGACACTCATTCCACCTACGCCGACCAATGCCATGATACCAGCGGAGAGTAAAGCTCCGCTGACTTGACTCCATATATCCACATCGACAACTCTCTTGACATAGATGACTGGCATGACTGAACTGATGGAGATGATCGCGGCAGCGATCGCAACCCCATTGAATCCAAAGAACCATACTAACCCAGGCGTGAGTATCCAAGTGAGTGTCGTCCACATCAACATTAATTGCAATGTTTGATTAATTTTTCCAATCGCATTGAGTGTGTTTGTCAAAGGAGTAGAGACAGCCGCCCATCCGATACTGAGTGTAAATAGGATGAATGTCAGTAAAGCTGGTTGCCATTTTTCATAATTTGAGATCAAACTTGTGAACGGGACAATAAAAACTGACATTCCGACTAAGAGTGGGAAAATGCTGATGCTGATAAAAAACGTGGTTTTCTCAATCGCTCTTTTTAGCAATTTTTTATCATGTTGCAATCTTGAGTAGGCTGGAAATGTGATCGCAATCACATTCTGGACAGTAAGCATGTATGGGAGTTGCGACCAGCTTTTTGCCCAAGTGATATATCCAAACTCGGTTTTCGTCAAAAATGCCCCTAGGAGCAAGTAAAAAAGTTGATCTTTTATGCGTGCTAAGAAATCGCTTAACTGAAATTTCGCGCCAGTTGCAAGTATTTGTCGCAGGATTTTTTTATCAAACGCAAACCCGATGCTCCATGGTTGAACCATAAACATAGCAATCGTACCAACCACGCCACGGATGATGACTGCATAGGCATAGGACAAGACCCCCAAATCAAAGACCATCACGCAGATCAGCAAGACTGCATTGTAGATAAGTTGTTCGATAATTGTGGGAATAACTAATTTTGAAAAATCTAGTTTTCTCTCCAACTTGATCGCTGAAATAATGCGTAAGGAGTCAAGTGGAAATGATATAGCCAACGCAAGAATAACCCAGATACCTTCTGAACCGATTTTTAAAGCAACAGATGGGATTTGGATAATCAGCACTACTGATATAAACAATAACCAAGACAAGAATTGTTGGGTCGTAAACACCACTCGATATTCTTTGAGTGATGGATCGACTTTTTTCTGAATGAGAGCTGGTCCCAAACCAATCGTCGCGACAAACTGAAGCAAAGCAATAATTTGGGTGACGATCCCATATGTCCCAAACTCCGCTGGGCTAAGATAGTTTCCAAGTACGACAGCGGTTACTAGACCCACAGAATAGAGAAAAAGACTTCTCAGCATGTAGCTCGTCGCTCCTGAGATCGAACGTTTTTTAAATTTCTCAAGGTCTTGTTCTGGTAAAGCATCAGTGAGGTCATCAGTGGTATCGATCGCTGTGATGTTAATCATGCTGGACCTTCTGTTTTCTATTTCTGATTGGAAGGATCAAAAATAATACGATCAGGAAAGAAGTAAAACTAATCAAGTCAGAAATTGTGCGGACTGGTGTCCTATTGAGACGCACGGAGATCAACCGTTCTCCAGCTGGTAGTATCAACTGGATCATTCCTCCTGGTGAGACAGAGTGAGGTGTCAGTACACCGTCGATGTATACAGTCCAACCTGGAAAGTCAGCGATATTTACCTGAACCGAACGAGGGTTGTTTAGTTTTGTCCAAAAAAGCAGTTCGTGTGACCGATCAACATACAACTGAAAATCATTTGTGGTGAAGTCACCTTGAAGTGAAACAACTCGTGCAGCGGGAAGTTGAGGCTCTCCTTTGAGACCAATTGGTAAAAAATCCGGCCAAATCCCACTCATTTCTTTTTGTATCCTAGCAGGGTTATCGTAGTAAAAAGTATCCGCTTTGTCGAGAAAAAATTCAGGTTGAAAGTACTTTAAAGAAGGAATAAATAAAATCAGTAAGGAAGTCGCAAATAATGCATTTGAAAACTTCTGATTCTTAATGAAGTAAAAGACTGCACCACATAAAATCGCTAGGAAAAATGTGACCAAAGACAAAAATCTCCATGGAAATTGGGCAGTTTGTATAGGGGTAATCACATCCCAAACAAACTTTGATTTTAATAGTGTCATAAACAAACTTATTGCCAGAAAAAATCCTGAAAGAGTAATAAGCGTGATCACGCTTGCCGTCTTCGTAGACAATCTCGTAAACTTCTTAAGTATATCTTTAGGAGTTCTATAGTATTTCAAAGTTTGAATGATCATCACAATGGTCATGGACATCAATACAAACAATAAAAACAGCTGTCCATATCCCAGAAAGAAACTAATGTCATCTTCTGGACCCCAGACAGTTCCACCATACTTCCAATTTTCTTTAAAAAACTGACGTATGTATAAAAAATGCAGATTATAACTAAAATATCCACCTAAAATTCTTGACTCTATCTGGGTGTACTGTTTCTCAAGCAAGGAAGGTAAAATGTAAAATAATGCAAGGCCACCGCCAATACTAAAGCTGGCGAGTATTGAACCCATCTTTTTGGCTATGACAGTTTTGGTAGTAGCTTCTCTAGAACGAATGATCGTGACGACCGCATACATGACCGCGAGCGGCGTAAAGAGCATCGTCATGAGATTATGACTGAGGCACAAAGCACCGTAGACAAGAGCCAAATTGGCCAATCTTGGTCGTGTTTGCCGTTCGATCAGCTGATCGACTGCCCACAAGATCCAAGGAAAAAGTGCAATACCCCAAATTTCTCCAATCGCTCCTCGGACATATAGATCGACCGCCCGATATGGCGCTAAAGTAAATGCTACGGCAGAGATTAAGGCACCTTTTGTGCCAAAATGTTTGTTGGTGAACATAAACATTCCCACGAAGGAGATCAATGAAGGAAAAAACCAGAGACTACGAATACCGATCATGAGATTTCCAGTCAACCAATACACAAACGCTGCCACATAGTATGGAAGAGGAGCATAAAACAAAAAGGTCGGCATACCATAACCGTATCCAAAATTTTGGGACCATCTGACCGGAAGTTGTCCATCTTGCACTGCTCGAAGCATCTCTGCTACACGAGCTGCTTGGGTAAAGTCATGTACCCTGAAAAAGCCAGAGGGAATGAGTGCCCAGCAAGACATCGCGATGGTCGCGAAAAAAATAAGGCTAATAACAAGATGTTTCATAGTGTTACTTTTTTGGTTCTGCAATGATAAACCTGTAGCTTCCATACGTTTTATCAGCCGCCAACCGATATTCATCTGTAAATGTATATTCTACTTGTAACTGGACATTCTCGACAGTAGGAGCGGTCTTTGAAGAAAATCGTGGAAGTGCTGTACAAGGTAAGCGAGGATCGCAAAAATGTACGACGAAATCAGGAGTACTACCAAGCGTTGCTCGACGTACCTGAGAGTGTTGGTATCCATACTCTATCTGTTGTTGGAGATCAGGATGATTTGGAATGACTACTACACTTCCCCCGTTTGTAAAAGAGTCTATATCCTGAAACACTTCACTCAAATTTTGATAGGCATTTTCTGGTACCCAAAACATTTTTCCGAAGTACCACCCGTTTAGAAGTAAAAGATAAAATACTCCGAAAAACAATGCTTTTTTTATGTTCAAAAATTCCCAGGCTAGCGCGATACTCAATGCTGGAAATATATATAAAACACTTAGATAATAGTCAAGCTTATCGCCTCTGTACAACCGAGTCGATGCGATCGTCAGCAGGATATACACGATGAAAAAGCAGCCTCTGTATACCTTTTGATCCTTGAATTTTGTTTTCCAGAATGAATAAAAAAGTTTGAAAAAAAGAGTCAGGATACCAAGCAGTAAAAACCTTCCAATCCATAAACTATAGATATCAATATGTTCTTGAAAGAGAACCTTTCCTAAAAAACGTGGGATAAATGTCAGGACATAACTGGGTTTTGAAACTCGATCGTAGACTTGGACATGATCCTTTGTAAAGTATAAAAGAATTTCTTGAGTATTTTGCCAATTATTTTGTGCTTCTACTATGATGTATGGGATAAAGATGAGTAAGCAACTCAAAGCACTAAAGAGAATCCATACCCGATCCTTTGATCTTCTGAAAAAAAAGAAAGCGGTGAATACTGTATAAAAAGGCAGCATGATAAATGCTTGATAATGAAGATTGAGCGAAGTGGCAATCGCAAAGGTAAGCAGCAGAAACCATCTTTTCTGTAGGCTAAATGCATAATGAGCTGCGGAAAAAAGTGCTAGAGTTGAAAAAAATGGAATGAGATTTGGGTTCCACATAAACGTCGCGTAATGCACTGGGATGAGTGCGACACAGTGGACGAAAGCAGCGATGATTCCAGCTTTTGTCGAGAAGTATTTTCGAAAAAGTAAAAAAAGCAAGACAGGCGTCAATGACTCGACAACCAGAATCATGATGGACATTGACAGCGGCGATCTGAAAAAAAAGAAGACGATCGCATGAAAGTAATAATATAAGGGGGGAAGTCGAAAATTAGCGACACTCACTTTCGGGCCATACCCGATCAGCCACTGATTCTCAGAGACAATGTGCTCCATGAGCATCACGTCTCTGGCTTGATCTTGGGTGAACACAATATTACGCGAAAAATAATATCCTCTGACAGTTAGCGAAAATACCCAAATGATGAAAGCAATACAGACAGTTTGGTACCAGGTTGATTTGTCTAGTTTTTTCATCATAGAATCTCAATTATTCGTAAACTCATAGACGTCTAACGTTGGAGCGGAGTATGGGCGTGGATAACTCACCACACGCGTGAATCTAGGGTCAGTTGAGGAAAATCGATGACTGTTGACGATGACGTAGGTATGCTTGGCTCGCTCGCCTTTTTGAATAACTTCTTCAGGTAGTCCAAAAATTGGTTGGCCAATCCCAATCACTTCTACATTGGTGACATCTTGATTATGCAAATACATCAAAATCCCATCTGGGAGTGTCCCAAAAAAACCTTCAGTCGAGACGAAGATGCGATCATACTTGGATGCTTCAAGGATGAACTGGGTGGCCTCCTTTATCCCATGTCCCGACGACCACTCCGTGAGGTACTGTTCTCGATCGTTCGCCACAAAAGGTATCTTATCAGGATCAAGCAATGAGTAGCCCAGAAACGGGATCACAGTCAAACTTATACTTAAAATGACCAGGCCCGTTATAACGTTATGTACTAACCGTTTTTTTTCTATACATTCTTCAAGTGTCAGGGCGGTAAGTGTGGTCAGGAAGATCGCAACCGGTACAAAATACCGTGGGGCCAACACTTTCCCAAAAATGATAAAAGGTGAAGCAAAAGCAACCGCCGAAAGTAGCAACAGAGCATTTCTCTGTCGATGCTTTGATAAAAATAATGAGAGTACGCAGGCCACTAAAACACCATATGACAAGTATGAACCATTCCAGTAGGTGACTCGAACAACATTATCTATACTGGTTTTCCATTGACCGGCTAACACTTCATTTAGGCTAAAGGTAAAGTCTTCTCCCCGACCAAACAACTGCCCAAACGCCGGATGAAGCTTCATCGTCAAAAAGAGCAGTAATCCTAGTAATCCAGCTGCTCCCAAATACATCACTCGATAGGATAACACTTGTCTGATATTTCTTTTGTGTACAGTAGGGAGAAACACAAATAGTGTAAAGACTGGTGATAAAAACAGTGCTGGCACTTTGGTCCAGAGTGAGGCTGCAAAACAAATACCTGTAAAGACCGTCCACCAGGTAGCCTTGCGGTACTGGGATACTTCGATACTTGCGATAATGTTCACTAGTCCTAAGGCCACGCAAGCAAGGCCAAGTGTCAGTACTCCATCGATCAGCGCCATTCGGTGGTGAAAATACCAAAATGGCAACACCGTTACCAGTATCATACCAATCGCCTGAGCAAGTCGTTTTCCACCTAAACTCCGTACGAACGCGCCGATCACAAACACTTGCACCATTCCGACAATGACTGAAAGGAGTCTGCCTGCAAATAATGGATCTGGAAACAAGCGTATCAAAGGAACCATCAGCCACATCTGTAAAGGGGTCTTGCCATCATTGAGTGGGAAAAACAAGTACTGGCGCCAATCATCGATAATCAACTGTGACCACCGAATATAAATCGCTTCATCTGCAAAGACTGGCAAGAATGTAAGGGAAAGAAGATGAGTGAGGAGGTACAGCGCAATGAGGACTGCCAAAAAAAAATACCAGCTTTTTTTCTCGTTCAAGAAATTAAACATCTGTTCATTGTACAACACCTTTATGTCGATATGAACTCGATCAGTTAGACGCTTGACAGTTTATATATTTGGGAATATATTCGAACCTTGTTTTATATTTTGAAAAAGGTGAAATATGGCTGAAGTTGAAGCACAAATTTATAGCAAGATAATGGATGGAGACGTTCCTTATAGTATCATTATAAAACTGGGTCCATGTTTGTCTACAGGTTTCGTTGTTAAAGATGCTGGTGAAATTTTATGCAACTTGAGCGTAGAGGAGTTGCAGGCTGGTGATGAAGTAATAATTGTTGTTGACGACAATCAAAAGGTTCTTGCAGTAAGAAAAGCTGAATAGAAATATACATGTCTGAAGAGAATCCGGTTATATGCTGGATTTTTTTTGTGTTTTTTGCAGAAAGAAATAAAGTAAAGCAAACACCAACGGCACCCAAGTCACCATCCTTTGTTGCATTAAAATCATCTCATTAAACTCAAAGGCCCCATTCCACATCCAAGGTAAGTATCTGTACAGTGAGGTGACTGACAACACAATCAATCCCTTTCTTAACCAAGTATTTTTCATGACTGGTAAAAAGGATAAGGACCATACTAAATACCAAGGATGAAACCATTGTGATCGGGTGGTCAGGAGCGGAACAAATAATAAAAGTGCTGAAACATCAAACACGTTCAATTGTAGTGTTTTGAGTAATTTGTCTGATAGCTTAGTCAGAGAAACACTCTTTTCCAAAAGAACATAAATCCAGACAGGAAATAAAACAGCCGTAATATACTTGGTCGAAACCGACGAGAGTAACAGTACAAACGACAGTACAATGTTTTGAGTCTTCACTTTCCCCTTCCCTACAATCAGGGCGAAACTCCACACCGCTAACGCCATCATCCAGCCGTCGTTGTGACTATTCATGATCAGTTCGATCAACACCAACGGGTTAAACATAAACAAGAGTAAACCGAGGTTGACACTCTTTCCTTTAGAATTCTGTACAAGTCGCTGAATACCGAGAATGAGCAAAATCAGTCCTAAGTAACTCCACACTCTAAACAGAAGCCAAGTGATGACAAACTTCCCCCCACCCAATATATACGGCGGTAGACTCAGTGCAGTCCACCCATACCAATATGGTGCTGGAGTATGCACGTTGTGCATAAAACGGAGCCAATCATCAGGTGAAAAATTCAGGGCGACCTGGACGTGCGGGTCGGCTTGATACTTCAAGACCATCCTGGCGTTGAAGATATAGTTGAACACATCGTGAGAAAGTGCGTTGTAGGAAAAAAGAAGTGGAGCCGAACTGATGAAGAATGCAAGCATCAGTGTTTGAAAAACTGGTACAAACTGTTCTTTCATCAGTCGAAAGTACAACCAAAAATAATTCACAATACACAAAGAAATAAGTACGACATATGTCACACTTTTTGTCGAAGCTGGGAGCTGCCAGAGCATGTGCTGGACATTCCAGTACGGTTGCCAGGAAGTCAGTACTAAGTTTGGATCAGTCAGCGTATAACTCCAAAAGGATAGCAGTGCGAAAAGGAGAAATTGAAGAATGGTAAAAACTGTTAAAGTTTTCATGAAATACTTTACTTATTATACTTTCCCAACAACCAAGCCTTTCGAATTCTCATGATATCTCTCAACATCCGCAGAGAATCTCTGGCAGCGCTAATACGATCAGTCTCGTTGTGTTTCCAACTGACACCCATCTCCTTCACTTTGTACTTCCATTTTCTCGCTAAGAAAAGCAGTTCGACATCAAATGCGCCGGTAAATGCATCTTTTCTTGTTTTCTGACCACCGTATACTACGAGTGCTGGAAATAATTTTACTGTCGCTTCAGCCGAAAACAATTTAAATCCACACTGTGAATCTTGAATTCCTCTTAAGGCTAAAATTTGGACAAAGATGTTAAAGACTCTGCCCATGACATGCCGAAGGACTGGCTCTTCATCTCTATATGCGCCTGATGCTTCTCGAGAACCAATCACGATATCATACCCTTCTTTAAGAAATGAAAATGCTCTGAGCACTTCACTAATGGGGGTCGACTGGTCAAAGTCAGTAAATAAGCGATACTCACCCAAAGCAGCCAACATCCCTGCACTGACCGTCGGTCCTTTGCCCATATGGTGATTGGCCAGCAGACGAGCCTCTTTGTGTTCTTGAGCGAACTTGGCTAATACATCGACTGTCCCGTCAGTCGAACCATCGTCAGTGAGCAAGATCTCCCAAGTAAATTCTTGTTTGGAAAGGAATTCGTACACCTCCTCCAAGACACCACGTTTTAGGTTCTTCATCTCATTATAGGAAGGAATTACGACGGAAAGATAAACGGACTGTTCTGACATGAGGTTAATTGTATACTACTTTTCTAATATAACCATTTTCGGACCTTCATTATACTGGATGACCTGTGGTGCACTTTTATCAGGGAAAATAACGATCTCATACACTGGTGAGTCAAGGATATCTTGCAAGGGCAGATTCATGTCATCCAAGATTATTAATTTTTTTGAGGCATTTGCATTTTCAGTCTCTAACGGACCTTTTCCAGATACGGTTAAAAAGTATCGATAATTCATGGCATAAATGTCTTGATATGAGGTCAGTAATATGAGAGTGTACGCCTCTCCTGCAGTGACATATTTCTCGATCTCTGTCGAGTATCTAGCCATGTCATAGACGCTCCATCCTTTCGTGCGATAATCATATCGAAAGAAATTTGCAACCAAGTATAAAGCCATAAATCCAATCACAGCAATCCTCAACACACCCGTGTGCCACAGCTTTTCTAGCACAATCCCAAGAACTAATGCCACGACAGGGAAAAGGTAGGCGACGTAATGATCAAATACAGTACTTTTATAAAGTGAAGTGCCGATGACTCCGGTGATGAGCCAGAGGACGACGATCGCTCGACCAACATGTATAGAATGTGATAAAGATTTGAAGAGTGTTTGGTGTCGCTTCTGCTCTTTGAGTATCGACGAAATCCCTAACCAAAGAAGTACAGTGTACACAATCGTCACCAGAGCAGTGTTGAGCATCCGCATTTTTCCAAGTGTGGTTTCAAATAAAATATGTAAACTTCGACCGAACGTCTCTAGTACCACCAAATTTCCTTGTGATTGGCCTCTGATTTGTTCCTCTTTACCAAATAAAATATTGTAAAAAGCTTTTGCATTGATAAACTCATGACGGAAGTCGAAGAGCACTAAGGGAGTGAGAGATACAAGAAAAAGTAGAACAGAAAATAGGGAGAGCGCGAAAAATGAAATGCGTTTGTCCTTATCCTGTTTCGCTGCCGCAAAAAGCCAAATAATGCCGGTGGGAATAAGTGCCAACAACGTAAGATAATGGAACTGAATGAGTAAACAAAAACATACACTGACTAATACCCAGTACTTTGAGTTTTTGACGTAGGCACGATATGTCGCCCAGACCATGATCATCGACACGAATGGTGCTGGATTTGGATTCCAGCTGAACCGAGTGAGTTCTATAAATATGGCGCTGAACGTGTAGATAAATGTTCCAAATAAGGCAGCTTTTTTACCAACCAATTCTTTGCCAAGCACGTACACAAGTGGGATAGTGAAGGTTCCCAACAAGGCGATAAAGTAGACTGGTCCTAAAGGACTTGGATAAGATAGTGCATAGAAAGGCAAAGTCAGATAGTAATATGCCGGACCCAGATACATATTCCCAACACTTGTGACAGGTCCGATGAAGACAAGGTCCTGATGGATCAGCAGTCGATAATGAATCAACGCATCACGTCCTTGGTCCCCCAAAAATTGCAAGCTCCCACCAAGATTGTAAAAGCGAAGACAGGCTCCGATCAAGGTAAGAAGAAGAACGTAGTACTTAAACTGTATTTTGTTGTATATCATCATTGAGTTGTTGGACCTAAAGGTACTTTTTCAGTCAAAGCACAATTATCTAGAAAACGTTAATACCCCAACTTTTTGCTTACTTCTTCTCTAAACGCTGCCTCATCGTTCATTTCATATACCCATTGCTTGTATTTACTCACTGGTGGATGAGTAAGTACACCAGCACTCGCTTCATTTTGGACTGAAAGAGCTGTGGGGTCAAACTCAATTGTCAGCACTTTTGATCGAAGCGTCTTCCCGATCGCCACAAGTTCTTGCACAGAGATAATCGATGAGAACTTTTTCTCATAAAACTGATAGAGCTTTCCGAGTACTTCAGGATTTTTCAATACTTCTCTACTCTTCATCTTGGTGATCAAAGCCGACAATACGTGTTGCTGCCGGAGCGTTCGGGCATCATCATTGCCTTCTTCAGGGTTATCACTTTTACGGGAGCGGATGTACTGCAAAGCTCTCTCGCCCTTCATGACTTCTTTTCCCGAGAAAAATTCTACTGTTTGATAGAGTTTTGCAGGATCTTTTTCAGTTCGAATGTCGACATCTGATCGTGGAAACTGCTCATCTTTGAACCCTTGTTCGATATCGACCTCTACTCCGCCTAAGATATCGATTGCTTCTGACACATCGTTCATCGACAGGACCAACGTATGGTGAATGGGCAATCGCGTCATTTCTTGCATCACTTCAGTCGTGAACTTTTCTGGTGCAAGTGGGTACCTCTGCTTGCCATAGACATATAGCGCGTTGATTTTCGTCTGATATGCTTGAGACCACAAATCTCTGGGAAAGCTTATCGCGCTCAAATTTCCACGTTCTAAATCTAACG
>Ga0163144_10010275_pt1 | contig 19968 bp, 19 predicted proteins | sample OliLak19BULKMAT1_FD_123175 | JGI IMG/M metagenome (GOLD analysis project Ga0163144, IMG submission 123175) | Freshwater microbial mat bacterial communities from Lake Vanda, McMurdo Dry Valleys, Antarctica - Oligotrophic Lake LV.19.BULKMAT1 | ecosystem: Environmental > Aquatic > Freshwater >... | reverse complement strand
TGGGTGCCTGTCAATCAGCCGTGGGGTGGCGCTGGCTTCGGTGCCATCAATCTGCCGCGCGTAGGCCAAGAGGTGCTGCTCGAGTTCGTCGGCGGCGACCCCGATCGGCCGGTCATTCTCGGGCGCGTGTTCACGACGACGCAGCCGCCGCCCTACAAGCTGCCGGGCTTCAAGAAGGTAAGCGGCATCCGCTCTGCAACCAGCCCGAACGCAGGCTCCGAGGTGGCGAGTCTGGCGTTGGGTCTCGTGGGCAGCCTGCTCGGCGGCAAAGGCAAGCCGCTCGACGCTTCTGCGCTCCACGAACAGCTGCATCACCCGTTCTTCAAGGCCCAATCGCCCGACACTTCGACGCACAAGTGGAGCGGCAACGAGCTTTCGTTCTGCGACGAGCCGAACGGCGAGCAGCTCTATCTGCAGGCCGAGAAGGACATGAACGTCGTCGTCAAGAACGCGAAGACGGCGGTGATCGGCAACCACCGTGCGGAGCAGGTCGGCACCGATGACATCCTCGTCGTCGGTAACCGCCAGAGCATCGAGGTAGCAGACAACCAGAGCACCCTGGTGTTCGGCGACCGCAGCGTGGCCGTGATGGGCGCGGAGAGCCATACGACGCACGGGGAGCACGCGTTTACCTGCCATGCGAACTCCCATCTCGCTGTCGACCTGAAGTGGGACTCCAAAGCGAAGATTCAGGAGCACACGGCCGAGGACTTGATGGTGCTCAAGGTTGGCAGCTCGCGCATCGTGTTGCGGCCCGAGTTCATCATCATCCAGTCGACGGATGTCTTCATCAACCCCGGTGATGCGGACACGGACGCTGCGATCAACGATGGCACGCGTCCGAAGCCCGAGAGCGAAAAGCAGGCGGAGGCCGCCGCAGCCGAGGCCGCCGAAGAGCAGCGGCAGCTGGACCGTCGTCGAGCAGCGTTCGATCGCCAAACCGAGACGCCCGGCGCCACACCGGTGTCTGCGGACCCGGTGGTCAACGAGGTGGTCAACGACATGGTGTTGCAAGGCTACGACCGCGACCCGCAGTTTCTCGCGCAGAGCCCCGCTGAAACGGGTGACTATCTGCGTCACAACTACCAGCCTGGCCAGATCAGCTCCGATGTTCCGCTGACGGGCGACCAGATCGACGAGATCACCACGATCCTCGGAGCGAACAACTGATGAAGCTGGCTGCCGTCAGCTGGCTGGGGGTCGCTGGGCTGCAAGACGGCAGCGCCGATTTGTGCGACGGCGGCAGGCCCGCCGATCTGATCGCCATTACAGGCGCACCCGGCACTGGCAAGTCGAGGCTGCTGCTCGGTATCGTGCACGCCAAAGAGAGGCTGGCTCCTTATGGCGCAGGCCCAAGCGACGCGGCCATTACGGGTGGTGGCGACAAGGCCGCAAAAGTCATGCTGAGGTGGTCGCTCTCGGAAGCCGAGCAAGCCGAGGTGGGCCTGCGACAAGCGCTCTGTGACAGCGAGGCGCTGTTTCCTGCGATCAAGGGGCTGCCCGTCGCGAACGATCCGGCGCTGCTCGAGCTGTTGCAGCGCTACGATCACGAGCCTTCGACCGGCAAGCTGGACTACGTTCCGCCGGGTCGAGCGCTGCCGAGCTCGGCCACGGCTGCGGGCGACTTCGTGTCGGAGCTTCGTCGCAAGCGGCTATCGTCGGGCTCCGAGAAGTACGCGGTCATCAAGCGGCTGGTGATCGAGGCAATGCGCCGGCGCGACCCCCAAGTCCAAAGGCTGCGATCGCTCTTCGGCAAGCTCTGCCCCGGCCGGCACCTCGGCGGCGTGACGCGCGACTCGGACATCGAGCTCTTGTCCCGTAGCGGCAGCGGCGCCCTAGGCAGCTGCTCTTCTTCCGAATGGGAGGCGTTCGCGGTGGCCGCCACCCTCGTGTTCGTCGGCCTGGACAATTCGATCGTGCTCTATGACACGCCCGAGCTGCATATCGACGGGCAAGAGGCGGCTCGGCGCCTGACACTCTTGCGCGAGGCCTTTCCCGCGACTCAATTCATCGTCGCCACGACGTCTGCCGCCGTGATCGCAGCGTCGCAGAAGACTGTGCGGCTCGGAGAGACGACATGACACCGTATTGGACAGACGAGCTCAGCGTCGAGCTGCCGGACGGGCTGGTCGACCGCAGCACACAGCTGCTCGAGTGGTCGGTCGATGGCGACAGCGTGACCGTGGCCATCCAACGGGACAGCTCGGAAGGCCGGCGCTCGCCCCAACAGATGCTCGCGGCGGCATCGGGTGAGCTCGAGAAGCGGTTTCCCCACTTCGCACCGGAAGCGGCCCCCACATTCGAGCTCGCGATGGACCACGCGACCTCCTCGTTTCGCTGGCGGCGCGAGGGGCGAGCTGTGTTTCAAGCGCAGCTCTACATCGAGATTGGCGATCGCCTGCTGATCGTCACCGCGAGCGGGCTCGCGAAATCGCGAACCGCAGTCGAAGAAGTAATCAAGGCGTTCGCCGACTCCTTGGAGCTCCGAGAAAAGTAGACCGCCATGTTGGAAGAAGCCGCCCGTGTCAGCTCGCCTGTCGCCCACGTATCCAATACCGGAACCCACGTAGGGCTTGCCGTCGGCGCGGGGGTCGCGGTGGTGCTCGCCGTTTTCAGCGGGGGCATTTCGCTGGTAGCGTTCGCTGGCTATGCGAGCTTGGGCATGGGTGCGGGCGGCTTGCTCGACAAGTATGTGGTGCCCGAAGACGGCTCCGAGAAGATCATCGAGGGCGTCGTGCACGTGCTGCTCGACGAGGCGAAGCTCCAGGCTGCGCACGCCAGCGAGATCACGAAGACCGACCAGCACGGGGGCTTCGTCACGACGGGCAGCGACAGCGTCTTCATCGAGGGCTTCCCCGCCTCGCGCCGGACTGACAGCACGAGCTGTGCGGGCACCATTGCCCGGGGCTCAGCGCATATCTTCTATGGCGGCGCGCTGAGCGGGGCAGGGCCGGGTCAATACCTCAGCGGCCCGATGCAGGGCGTGAGCGTGGCATTGACGCTGGTGGGGTTTGCCAAAAATCCCAAGAATGCGTGGGATTGGTTCAAACGCGCGCTCGACGTGGTCGGCGTCGCCGAAGGTGTCGGCGTGCTGGACGAGAACCCGATCCCGGAGTCGATACGTGACGTGAAATCGACGATCAGTGTGATCGAGGGTCTGATCAAACGCGGCCGCGAGCTCGGCGCGGTCTTTGGCCGGTAGTGGAGGCGAACATGTACAAGACTCAGAAAACGATGTCGATGTCGTGCGCCGATCTCGATGAGCTGCAAGCGCAAGCCGGCGGCCTGCCCTTCGTGCCCTCGCGGCCGCCGCCGGCCCCGCCGTCTTGGTCGAGCGGGCCCCCGACGGACGCTTCTGCGCACGACTATCACAATGCGACCGAGGCGCCGCAGCGTCCGAGCGTGGTTCAGAGTCGTGCAGGGTTTGGCGATGCGGCGCTGTTTCAACCGGAGGTTGAATCAACAAACAAAAATTCCTCCGTGCCCCTCCGGAACCAAGAACGAGCGCAAGCGCCCGCGACTTCATCGCCTTGGCACGGAGAAATTCACTCCGTGCCAAAGGCACGCCGTGCGTCTTCGCCTGCGCTGACAGCCAAGGCGGCTTCGGACGCGGCGATCGAGCCCGCGCCAGCGACCTCCGCAGCGCGGCGGCTGCAGGCAATGCCCGCGCCGCTCGAGCGCCGAGCGATGGTCGAGCTGCTCGGCTTCGATCGCACACTACCGCGACGCATGCGCCGCGATGCGCGCTTCGCTCCGGTGCTCGGCAGTCTCGCCAAAACGCGACGCAGCCTCACAAGCGTCGACCGCGGCACCGAGAATGCCGAGGAAGCGGAAGCGCGCGAGGTGCTCGGCATTCTCTCGGTCGCTCGCCCGGACAGCCTCGCTGCGATGCGCGCAGGCAACGAACAGGCGCTCGCGGACGTCGACAGCTTCACGGTGCCCGTGTTTCTGGCGAGCGGTAACCTTCGGCCGACGTTCGAACCGCTCGATGCATTACGTACGCTCGCGGCCGTCGCGAAGCCATTCGCAGGTGGCGACAAGCGCTTGGCGGCCACGCTGGCAGCGGTGGACGACGCTTTGGCGGCGAGCGTGCTGCCGACCAGTAAAGCCACGCAACACATGGCGACCCAGATCGAACAAGCGATGTCCGTCTTGAGCCTCCCGTCGGGGTATTTGGCCGACGCTGTCGAGCGCACGCTGCTCGAGGAGCGCAAGTACCGCTACCGCACCCTGTGTGGCGAGCGCCGCGTGCGCTGTGACCTCGAGCTCGACGGCACGAGCATTCCTTTCTACGCCCCGGCCGAGATGGCGCTGAGGTTCCCGCTCCTGTTCACGTTCGCCGTGCTTTCGCTGGTCGAGCTGCGCCCGCGCGAGGACGTGGCCGAGACGCAAAGCGACAGCGTGTTTGGCCTGGCGGTAGGCCGCACCCTGAAGGTCGTCGCGGCCGACGGCTACAGTTGATCCCCTTTCTGGATGGTGCCGCGCTGACGTCCGATCTGTTCACGGCGCCTAAAGATTCGCCGCCTGCGTCCTGATTCCTCCCATGCGGGCTTCGCGCCTGCGCTCGAAGGGAAGGAATTGATCATGCGAAGAGGCACTAGATTCGGAACGTTCGCGGGACTGCTATTGCCGGCCCATTTTGCCCTCGTGGGCTGTATTCCGGGAGGCATCGCGGACACTTCGGATCCGGGAGCCGGTGGTGAGGCTGCGGAGGGGGGCGATGCCCCTGTTGGCGCCGGTGCACCCGAAGGTGGGAGCCCGTCGCAGGGTGGTTCTGCGAGTGTCGGTTGTCAGCCTCCGCAAGGTGGCGATCGCAACGAAGGTGGTTGCGCGCCTGAAGGTGGCGCACCCCCCGTTGGTGGCTCTCCTTCTGAAGGTGGCGCACCCCCCGTTGGTGGCTCTCCTTCTGAAGGTGGCGCACCCCCCGTTGGTGGCTCTCCTTCTGAAGGTGGCGCACCCCCCGTTGGTGGCTCTCCTTCTGAAGGTGGCTCGCCGTCTGAAGGTGGCGCTGGCGGCGGCAGCGTGGTGGTGATTCCGCCCCCGGCAAACGATGGGTGTGTAGGCGCAGAGCAGCATGTCGTTCATGCTGGCGACTCGTTCTCGATCGTTGGCAGCATGGCTGGCGCGCTGGACGACTATCAGACCTTCTGCGGCGACGACCAGGTCGGACTCTCGTACCCCGACGTCGTCTACCAATTCGATGTCGCCGAGATCTGCACCCTGAGCGTGGTGGTCAGCGGTGACAGCGGGTTCGACCCCATCGTCAGCCTGCGCTCGGCCTGCGCCACCGACGAGTATTGTCTCAATGCTTCGAGCGGCGTCTCCGAGACCTATTTCAGCTCGGTCGATGTGGGCACCTACTACGTCGTAGTCTCCAGCCCGGGCATCAACGATGCATTCGACATCGATGTCAGCTGCTCAGCGCCGGTCTGCGGCGACGGCGTGCTGACCTCGAACGAGGCGTGTGACGACGGCGGCGTGGCCCCGGGTGACGGTTGTGACGCGTCTTGCGAGCTCGAGGTCGCCGACCCATTGACTGATACCTGCAGCGGCGCTTCTGGCGTGGCCGGCATCGCCATCGCTCCTGGCCAATCGAAGAAGATTCCGGCGATCGCATCCGACGTTCGCAGCACCATCAATGCCTCGGACAGCGGTACTGGCTCTTGCCAGATCTTCCCCGACCCGCAATGGGATCTGTTCCCGTCGGCCGACCACGTCTACCGCATCACCCCGTCGGCGAGCGGCCAGGTGACAGTCAAGCTCGGCAATGACGCCAATGGTGTGCCCTTCTGCGGCGCCGACCAAAGTGTCGAGCCGACCTGGCCGTACCCTGTCGGCTGCTACGACCGTTCGATTCACGTTCGCGAAGCCGATTGCGAAGACGTTGGTGCCGAAGTCGCCTGCGCCGAGAGCCAGGTCTCTTGGTGGGCTCCGGAGGAGCTGACCTTCGCGGTCTCCGCCGGCTCCGACTACTACGTCTTCGTCGATGGCTGGGTCAGCTTTGGCCCCGGCATCGAGAGTGACGACGTCGGCGAATACGTGCTCGAGATCGACATGCAGTAATCTGCATCCAAAGCGCCGCCGCTGTGGCAGGTGGCGTGCTGACTGTCCTCGCCGTCGTCGAAGAAGGCCGTGCACAGGAGATCGAAGACAAGTCACGCAAAGAAAACATCTCGCACGCAGTCGCGAACCACCTGCCGCCGCTCTGCCCGAGGCCGACAGCACGCCCGCGAAGCCATCGGCTCCAGAGCTCGAGCTCGCAGTCAGCCCCGGTTTCATTGGGTTGACCGCCAGCTTCTAGCTGGGTGGTTGGCGGCGCTGCGCCTCCGCGTCGCGCGGGGTCTCGGCGGGTTGGCAGGCGCGCCCAGGTTGTGATGCTTGCGACAAGGCTGGCACTTCCACGCTGGTGGCGGTGCCGCGTCGGGCGCGGCAGTAGGGCGGAGCGGTGCGGTCGCCCCCGGCAATGAGCCACGGAGGTAGGTTCTGAGTCGCAGAGCGCGCTCATTGGCCCATCCGCCGGCGCATTGGCCCATCCGCCTCCGTATTGGCCGTCTGGAGCCGGCAATGGCCCATCCGCCTCCGTGGCGACCGCCAGCACGCTCAGCGCATTGCGTCGACTACCGCCTCGACGACCCGCTCGCGCTGCCCACCATCGAGCCAAGGGTGCACCGGCAACGCGAGCCCCTCACGACACGCTGCCTCAGCGATCGGAAACGCACCTTCGCAATGACCGAGCGCCGCGAGCGCGGGCTGCAGATGCAGCGCGCTCGGATAATAGATTCCAGTCTCGATGCCGCGCGCTGCCAGCCGCTTCGCGAGCTCGACCCGCGCAGGCGTGTGAACCACGTACTGGTGATACACGTGACCTTCGACGAGGCCAGGTGTGCGGAGCTTGCCGGCTGCCACAAGCTCTCGAAAGCCATGCTCGTATGCCGCCGCATTGGCTCGGCGTCGCTCGTTGAGCCGCTCGATCTCCGGCAGCTTGGCTGACAAAAATGCGGCCTGTAGCGCGTCCAGTCGAAAGTTTCCTCCGATCAAGAGATGGTTGTATTTTTGTTTGGCGCCTTGAACGCGGAGCATGCGGGCGCGCTGCGCCATCTCTGGATCGCTCATGGTGAGGAGGCCCCCGTCGCCGAGCGCCCCCAAGTTTTTGGTCGGAAAGAACGAGAAGCAGCCCATCGTGCCGAGCGCCCCTACCGCGCCGCTCGGCGTCTTGGCGCAGATCGCCTGCGCCGCGTCTTCGACCACGGCAATGCCGTGCGTCTTTGCCAGCTCGAAGATACGCAAGTCGACAGGTCGCCCAAACAAGTGAACCGGCATGATCGCCTTGGTGCGCGGCGTGATGGCGAGCTCGACCGCCATTGGGTCGAGATTGCAGCTGACCGCCTCGACGTCGGCGAAGACTGGCTTCGCGCCGACGCGGGCGATGACCGCAGCCGTCGCGAAGAAAGAGAGCGGCGAAGTGATCACCTCGTCGCCGGGACCGATTCCAAGCGTCATCAGCGCCAAAAGCAGAGCGTCGGTGCCGCTGGAGACGCCGATCGTATGAGGTACGCCAATTCGCGCTGCGAGCTCGACCTCGAGTCGTGACACCTCTTCACCGAGCACATAGCTGGCGCTCTTCGTCACGCGCTCGAAGGCCTTTCGCAGCGGCGCTTGAAAGTGCGCCGTCTCGGCGGCCAGATCTTGCAGCTTGACCGGCCGCGTATCGGTCGGCGCTTCGCCCTCTGCCAGCAGCCGGCAAGTGCCCTCTTCGATCAGGTACCGCTCACCGGTCTCTGGACAGGCTGCGATGCGTGCCTCCGGCAAGCGACGGCCCGCGCGAGAGACCCAGCCGACGCGGGTTGCTGGGTTACCCATCACCAGCGCGTGCGGCTGCACGTCTTTGGTGACGACTGCGCCGGCGCCGATGAACGCAAACTCGCCAATGGTGCGCTCACAAACCACGACCGCACCGGCGCCGATCGTCGCGCCGCGCAAGACCCTGGTGGTCGCGAGCTCGGCCTTGCGGCTCTCGAACGCGCGCGGCACTTTGACGTTGGTGAAGACAGCGTGCGGGCCGACGAATACGTCTTCTTCCAGCTCGACGCCGTCGAAGAGTGAAACCCCGTTCTGCACGCGCGTGCGCGCACCGACTGAAGCGCGTGCGCCCACGAAGACACCCTTGCCGAGCATGGCACCGGCGCCCACGCGAGCACCGGCCATGACGTGCACAAAATGCCAAATTTTGACGTCGTCGGCGAGCGCAGCGCCAGGTTCGACGACGGCGGTTGCGTGAATGAACGGCGCGCTCAACTCAAACCACGATCAGGGGGGCGAAGCGGCGTCGCTGGGGCGGTTGGGCACGAAGCTGATGCTAGCCGATCGAATCGCGCCGAGCGGCATTGTAGCGAGCTTTGCACGAAGACTCGGGGGCCACGATGAACGCTCGTGGCCGTGGACGCTGTCGATCGGGGTCACGCCGCATCGTAAAGGCTACTTTACGTTCGACGGCACGCCCGGCGGCCCCCCACGCCCGCAACCGCAGCGCGGCGCCGCGCCGCTGAGCTTGTCGTAGCCTGGCGTGCGAGCCGCACCGTGATCTGCGGGCCCGTCTCCCAAGCGCGCGACGCCGTCAGAAAGCGCTAGGCTCGCTCCACATTCCCCCTCGCTGACGCGGACGCGCGCACGTCAGCCAGGCGAGAACATTTCTTCGAGCAGAAACTGAACCTTTGCGGCTAGCGCGCGATGCGGATACACGCGCGTGACAAGGTCGATTCCTTCTGCTGCGGTGGTGAATCCACACAGGCGATAGAGCGCGCGAATGTCGTCTTCGTCTCGCTCCACTCGGGCGGCCAAAAGCTTCATCGCAAGCAGGTAAGTCGGCGAGGCAACCCGTACGGTGAGCCCGGGCTCATCGTAGAGCGTTTGGGCCTGCGCATCGGGCCCCGGCAAGAAGCCCTTTACGGCGTCGTTGAGCCAGTCGTCGGGCAGGTCATGCTCGGCGGCCACACGACGAGCGGCGGCATACATAATGGCCTTGGCTCAAAAACGCCGTCGAGATGCCGCGTTGCGCGACGCGTGTCGTAGGCCAGAGCCATCGCCGCACCGCCCACCAAGAAAAGGTCACCCTTGTGCCCATCGGCGGCGAGCAGCTTCGCGAGAGCATCGAGCAACGTCACGATCTGGGCGCGGTCGAGCATCAAAGGCTTTCGAGGTCAGCGGCGTGGACGAACACGCCGCGGTTCGCGAGCGATGCGGGGGCTTCGACCAACGCCGAGGGATGGACGGACGGATAGGGGCTGAGAAACCACCACTCGCCGAGAAAAAGCTCCAGCGTAAACGCCCACCCCGGACAGGGGACGCGCCGCATCAGAGCGAGCTGCTCGACGAGGCCTGCCAAGAGCGCATCCCAACGGAGGTCGCCGGTGCTGGGCGGTCGCTTCTCGATGAGCCCAACCAACGCGTCGCCTGCCAGACGGCGCGCGCGCGTGTACCAATCGGCAGCCAGTCGCAGCGCTTCGGGAGACGAAAGGCTGAGACCAATTGCCCGGGCCACCTCGGCGAGCGACCCGCCTTTGCCCTGCGCTCGCGCAGCTTCGCCAACGCCCGCCTCTTCGAGGCTCGTGGTTGGCGAAACGGCGTCGCTGGGGCGGTTGGACACGAAGCTGATGCTAGCCGATCGAACCGCGCCGAGCGGCATTGTAGCGAGCTTTGCACGAAGACTCGGGGGCCACGATGAACGCTCGTGGCCGTGGACGCTGTCGATCGGGGTCACGCCGGATCGTACAGGCTACTTTACGTTTGACGGCACGCCCGGAGGCCCCCCACGCCCGCAACCCCAGCGCGGCGCTGCTGAGCTTGTCGTAGCCTGGCGCGCGATGCTTCGCTTTCCCTTCTGCCTGCTGCTGGTGGCGCTCTCGATGACTCCGCTGCGCGCCCTCGCCGCCGACGACCCACCGCCCGGCTTCACCTGGCTGCCCGGCGGCGCCCGCGTCATCCCCAGAACGAGCTCGGCGTCTCGCGACACGCCAGTGCTCGAGTACGCCTACGGACCACGAGCGCAAGGCTCGCTCGGAGGCGAGCTCGGCTTTCTCGAGCAGCGCTGGACATTGGCGGCGCTGCGCCTCGGCATGTACGGCATGATCACGTTGGAGAACGATCAGGAGACGATCGTCTTTCCTCGCGAATATTGGCGCGGTCACGCGGGCTTCTCGTTGACTGTCGCGAGCGAAGCCCTGGGCAGACAATTCTTTGGCCGCGGGGGCGCGGTGGAGTTCGGGATCGTGATCGGCCACGAGAGCGACCACAAGACCGACGCGCCGAACCCGCTGGATACGTTCGAATACTCCCTCTATGGCCAGATGAATTTTTTGACGCACGACATCGCCGCAAAAGTAGCAATGGGCGCCGTCGGCGAGGTGCGCGCTCGCATCTCCGAAAAGCTGCTGGCCGGCAGCGCGTACACGCACTCGCCGAGCTTCGATCTCGAGCTGCGCTTCTACGCGTTGCCCTGGCTAGAGCCGCTGGTCGCAGTCTTTGGTGAGCACCTGTTCGCTGGCGCCGACTCGCGAGACTGCTACTTCGCGCGAGCGCTCGCCGGCATCGCGTTCGCCGGTCGCTTCGGCGAGCTGACGCCATTTGCCTCGGTCGACGCTGGCTGCGGCAAAGGCTTGCTCTACGAGCGCAGGGAGGGGCACGTCTCGGGCGGCTTTCGCTATGCGCCGTTCTGAGCGCCGCCCTAGGGGTCGACTGCGTACAAGCACACCGGAAAGCCTGGTCGCGTTTTGCTGGGGCCTGCGTCGCAAAAAACAGCCGTCGCGCCATTGAGATATGCCGCTTCGCCGGTGAGCAGCAAATAGCGAGCGCCGCCCGGCGAATGGCGCACGTCGAATTGCCAGGGCCTGCCTGAGCCGGCTTGAATGGCATAGTGGCCGTAGTCGGGCGGTGACGGGTAGAGAACGCGTTCATCGATCGCAATGGTGTCGGCGATGCGTCGCCCAATGGCGAGCTCTTCTTTGCGATGGGCGAACGCTTCGCGATAGAGGACCCAGAAGCGGAGCATGTAAAAAAGGGGTGCGATCGCGAGGGTGCCGATCAGGACCCGGCGCATGTCGCCGAAGCGCCGCTCCCGGTAAACTCGCACCAAGAGCGCACCCGTGACGATGGCCAGCAAGAGGTGCATCGAGAGCAGGGCGCGCTCCGGATGATGGGTGGGCGCACCACCGCGAATGCTGCTCGCGGTGAGCGCCACGAACAAGAACGCGACCATCAGCGTTGGCCGAAAGAAGCTGGCGAGCTCGGCGCGAACGACCGAGCGGCGGCCGGCGAACATGCGCCAGCAGAGAAAGACGAATAGCAGCAGAAGCTCCGGTTCGGCGCGAAAAGCCGCGAAAACGTAGGCGAACACGCGCTCCCCAAGCGCGCCTTGGTCGACCGCGTCTTTGTAGGCGGTGACGCTGTCGAGATAGTGAAAGTAGCTGCCGTGTGCGCGCTCGTTCCAGACTGTCCATGCGATCGGCCCGGCGAGCGGAAGCGCGGCGCTCGCGATCGAAACGAGGCGCCGGTCAGCGTGAATAGCGTCTCGCACACAGACGCCGGCGAAGGCGATGGCGATGAACCATGCTTCGTAGCGAGATAGACAGGCACACAGTAGAGCGATGGCGCCGGCGAGACGAGCCCGCGGCGGCGCTTGCTTGGAGAGTGTCGCAATGGCGAACAGCGAGCACGCGGCCGCTGGCAGCTCCGGCACCATCGACACCCCGAGCCGCGCGCTCCAGGGCATGATGGCGGCGATCACCGTCGCGACGAAGGCTTCACGAGGGTCCCGCGTGAGATAGCCGGCAGCGACGCGAATCAGCAAAATCGACGCGATGCCGAGCACGACAGCGACAGCGCGCGCGACGATGGGGTGGGTGCCGAACGCGAGCATCGCGCCGCCGTTGATCCAGAACGGAAGCGGCAGCCAGCTGGTTCCGCTGGGGTCGAGGGCCGGCGCGTGCGCGAACTGTTGGGCGATGACGACGCGGGCGTAGTCGTCGTCGCTCACACCCTCGTAACCGGTAGCGAGGACCGCGAGCGAGATGATGAGCTTGAAAAGCGCGAGCCCTGCGCCGACCCTGAACAAAGCGCCGAGGTCAGCAGGCGCTCTGCTCACCAGAGTCCGGTTTCAGGGAGCCGGAGGGGCCGTCGGCGCCGGCGGAGCTTCGTCCGGGGTGTCCGAGGTAGGAACCGGCTCAGGCTCGGGGGCCGGGGCGGGCGCGGGGGCCGGCGCCGCAGCGGGGGTCCGCTCATCCATCTCTTGCAGCTTGCGGACGGCGCGGTCACCACCCGACGAGATGAACGCGAGCACCATGCTGGTGATCATGAACACGGCTGCGCAGACGCCGGTGAGGCGCGTCATGAAGTTACCCGCGCCGCGCCCGCCGAACACTTGCGCCGCCTGCGCACCCCCGAGGCCGCCGAGGCCGCCGCCTTTGCCCTGCTGCAACAGCACGACGAGGATGAGGAAGAAGCAGACGAAGACGTGAATGGCGTTCAGGAACGAGTGCAACATGTTGGCTCGGGGCTTCGGCCGGGACTTAACGCGGTTTGAGGCGGGGCGCCAGTCTGCGCTACTTCACGCCGGCGCGGGCTTTTGCGGCGCTCAAGGTGGCTTTCGAGCCGGGAACGGCTCGTTCCATCTCTTCGTCGTGCATGAACCCGTAGAGCTCGAGCTTCTTTCCGTTGACCTGCTCGAGCGTGAGGCACGCGTTGAACGGGTCGTGATCATGGCACTCGCGGACCGAGAAGCCTGTCTTCCAGCTCTTCTTGTCGTGCAAGTTGGTGGCGTCGATCTTGGAGCCCCGGCGTTCGAACTCGAACAGATCGAAGCTGGCGCGAAACCAGGAGCCTGTTTCGTGGATGCCGATGCCGCCACCGAAGAAGATCCACAGGTCGACTTCGTCTCGCGGCTTTTCGGGCAGCTTGTCGAACCAGACCCGCGAAAGCAGCAGGCGCGGCGCGGCTTCGGCTTCGCTGTCGGCCTGCTCGTCACCAGCCGAATTGCACTTGAACAGCGCCACCGTCAGAAGCACGGACGCGATCAAGATGACGATCGATGCGCAGCCGCAGCCGAGGCCGCGACGTTTCCGAGTGAGGAGCATGAGCCTGCGGACCAGCATGGGCGAAAGGATACGAGAGAACCGGCGCTGCGCTACTTCTTACGCGGCCCGCGCTTCACGACGCCAGGCTTCACCAGCTCGACCTTGGGCGCTTCTTTGACGAGCGGCTTCGCAATCTCCTCTTCGTCGTCGTCGCCGTCGTCTTCGTCGTCGTCGTCGTCGTCGTCGCCTTCGTCGTCTTCGTCGTCGTCGTCGTCGTCGTCGTCGTCGTCGTCGGGCGCGGACACTGAATCGCTGGTGTTGTCAGTCGACGCAGGTGCGTCGGTTGCGACGATCTGCTTGTCGTCGTCGTCGTCGTCGTCGTCGTCGTCGTCGTCGTCGTCGTCGTCGTCGTCGCTGGGACGGCCGGTGCTGGAAGGCGGCGCGTCCGGTATCGCGTCGGTGGTGTTGGCGAATGACGGCGGCGCGTCGGTGGCGATGTGATGGTCGTCTTCGGCCTCGTCGGCCGCGGCATCTTCGGCGCCTGACTCGTTGGCCACGGCCGCATGATCCGGGATGGGTTCGTCCGACCACGCAGAGCTACGGGCGCCAGAGAGCGGGCTACTCTCTTCGTCAGAGGCGTCGGCGTCTTCCGAGATCTGGGCGGCGATGTTCTGCGCTGCATCGACGATCTTGCCGAAGCCCTCGGCGTCGAGCGACGCGCCGCCCACCAGGGCGCCGTCGATGTCGACCTGACCGAGCAAGCCTTCAGCGTTGTCGCCTTTGACGCTGCCGCCGTACAAAATGCGCGTCGCTTCAGCGACCTCTTCGCTCATCTCCGCGAGAATCTCGCGGATCTTGGCGTGCACTTCTTGTGCGTCTTCGGGGCTGGCGACTTTGCCGGTGCCGATCGCCCACACAGGCTCGTACGCGACGACGCCGGTGCCGGGCGAATCGGTGAGGTGAATCATGAAGGCGCGCACTTGGCGTTCGACGACTGCCAGCGTGTCGCCGGCCTCGCGCTCTTTCAGGGTCTCGCCTACGCACACGATGGGGCGCAGCTCGGCCTCGAGCGCGGCTTTGGTTTTCTGGGAGACACCCTCGTCGGTTTCGCCGAACAGGGCGCGGCGCTCGCTGTGGCCGATGATGACCCACGTTGCGCCGGAGTCGCGCAACATGGCTGCGCTGACTTCGCCGGTGAAGGCGCCGGCGGTGAGGGCATGCATGGTCTGGCCGGCGACACCGACGCCGAAGCCTTGGGACACGTCGATGCTGCCGCGGGCGTCGTCGATCTCGTGCGCTGCGGCGGCAATCGCCGTGAACGGCGGCGCGACGACGACGTCGACGCGATCACACGGGCGAGTGCGCTCTGCGACGGCGCGGGCAAGCGCGCACGACTCGCGGCCGCCTGCGTTCATCTTCCAGTTGCCAGCGATCAGCGGCCTTCGAAAGGGATTCACGCTGCTCTATTAACCGAGGGCGACCACGCCGGGGAGCTTTTTGCCTTCGATCAGCTCGAGCGATGCGCCGCCGCCGGTCGAAATGTGATCGATGCCGTCGACCACCTCTTTGCCGGCAAGCTTTACTGCTGCCGCGCTGTCACCGCCGCCCACCACCGTGAACGCCGCGATCTTCGCCATCGTGCGCGCGACCTCGAGCGTACCGTTTTCGAACGCTTTGGTTTCGAACAGACCCATCGGCCCATTCCAGAAAACCGTCTTCGCCTTTTGCAGCTCGGCGTTGATCAGCTCGACTGTCTTGGGCCCGATGTCGAGCGCCATGGTTCCCTCGGGCACGGCGCCGGCGGAGACAACCTCGCCTGTGGTGGCCTCGAGGCTGTCAGCGACGATCACGTCGACCGGCATCACCAGCTTCACCTTCTTGTCGAGCGCCTTTTGCATGATGGTGCGCGCCAGCGGCAGCTTGTCTTCTTCGATCAAGCTCTTCTGCATCTTCTTGCCTTGCGCCGCGAGAAAGGTGTTGGCCATGGCCCCACCAATCACCAGCACGTCGCACTTGTTGAGCAGTGCTTCTACCACCTCGATTTTGTCGCTGACCTTTGCGCCGCCCAAAACCGCCACAAAAGGCTTTTCTGGATTGTCGACCACACGCGCCAGCGCGCGCAGCTCTTTCTCCAGCAAGAAGCCGGCTGCGCGATGTTTCATCATCAGCGGCAGCGCATGCACGGATGCATGCGCGCGATGAACGGCGCCGAACGCGTCGTCGACGTACACCTCGCAGAGCTCGGAGAGAGCGCGCGCGAAGCCTTCGTCGTTGGCCTCTTCTTCCGGGTGGAAGCGCAGGTTCTCGAGCAGACAAATCTGCCCGGCGCGCAGATCTTGGATCACCTTTTTCGGGGCGTCGCCGATGCAGTCTTCCGGGACGTGCACCTCGAAGCCGCTGAGCTCGGCCAACCGAGCGCCGCACACTTCGAGGCCGAGGCCTTCGGTTTTGCCGGGCTTGGGCCGACCCATGTGAGACGCGAGGATCACCTTCGCGCCCTGCTGCATCGCGAAGGTGATCGTCGGCAAGGCCTCGCGGATGCGGGCATCGTCGGTGATCGCCTTCGTCTTCTTGTCGAGCGGGACGTTGAAGTCGACACGGATGAACAGCCGCTTGCCGCTGAGAAAGCGGCCTTCGTCTTCCTTCGCGAGATCCTCGATCGTCTTCACGGTCAGATGCCCTTCTTGGCCATCATCAATGCCAGGTCGACCATGCGGTGCGAGAAGCCCCACTCGTTGTCGTACCAAGCGAAGATCTTGCAGAATTTGTCGCCGAGCACCTGCGTAAGCGTGCCGTCGAACGTGCTGGAGGCCGGGTTACCGATGTAGTCGTTGGAGACCAGCTGCACCTCGGTGTAGTCGAGGATGTTCTTCATCGGGCCCTCGCTGGCTGCCAGCTTCATCGCGGCGTGAATCGCGTCTTTGGTGAACGGCTTTTCGGTGATGAGCGTGAGGTCGACCAGTGAGACATCGACAGTGGGCACGCGGATGGCCTGACCGTCGAACTTGCCCTTCAGCGCGGGGATGACCTCGGCGAGCGCCTTTGCGGCGCCGGTCGAGCTCGGGATCATGCTGATGGCGGCAGCGCGGGCGCGACGGAGATCACCCTTGCGATGCGGCACATCCAGGATGTGCTGATCGTTGGTGTACGAGTGAATCGTTGTCATCAAGCCTCGCTCGACGCCGAAGTTGTCGAGCATGACCTTGGCGACGGGCGCCAGGCAGTTCGTCGTGCATGAGCCGCAGGAGACGACGTTGTGCGCTTTGGCGTCATAGCTCTCGTCGTTGACGCCCATCACGATGGTGACGTCGTGGTTCTTGGCGGGCGCGCTGATGATCACCTTCTTCGCGCCAGCGGTGATGTGCTGCGCGGCCTTGTCTTTGTCGGTGAAGAGGCCCGTGCACTCGAGCACGACGTCGACGCCGAGCGCCTTCCACGGGAGCTCTTTGGGATCTTTCATGGCGAGGACTTTCACGTCTTTGCCGCCGATCGAGATGGAGCCTTCACCCGCCTTCACCTCGGCTGCGCGAAACTCTCGGTGAATCGAGTCGTACTTGAGCAGGTGCGCGAGCGTCGCCGCGTCGGTCAGATCGTTGATGGCGCAGAGCTCGAGATCGGTGATCTTGCGTTCGGCGAGTGCCCGCACGATGCAGCGACCGATACGTCCAAACCCGTTGATGCCGATCTTCGTTGCCATGCCGTCCTCCTGCTCGCCCGAGATCGAGCGCGCCGGAGCGGATTAGCCCTGCGGACCGGCGCCAGCAAGGGGGCGTCCGGTCGCCGCGTCCAATTTTAGCGGGTTGGCGTAGAGTGCGTCGATGTCGAGCACCGCCGACACGGACGTCAGCTCTACTCGGTCTCCGGGGCCGTAGTCTCGATAGTGCCACACAGCGGGTTGGGCTTCGTCACGGGTGAACACCTCCAGTCGGGTCGAGCTCTGCGACACCAGCACGTATTCACGCAGGGCCGCGATGCGCTGATAGTGCGCCCACTTGTCACCGCGGTCGTCTCTCTCGGTGGTGTCGGAGAGTACCTCCACGAGGATGACGGGGTTTGTGGCGGCGTCGCTGTCGTCTGCGTCGTGGTTTACAGCGCCGCAGATCACCGTCACGTCTGGATAGGTCGCGCGCCCGGTTGCAGCCACGCGAACGCGCAAGTCCGACGAAAAGACGGCGCATCGCTTGCCGGCGAGCGCCGCTCCGAGATCCCGGATGATGGCGCCGGCGAGACGCGCATGCTCGGGCGTCCCACCCGCCATCGCGTAGACGCGGCTGTTCACGTACTCGTGCTTGGTAGAGGCGGCGCCCTCGAAGACGAGATACTCGGCGTAGCTCATTTTCGAGACCGTTCGCGCTTCCATCGAATCGAGCTTAACACGCGCTGGAAGGCTGATCTCGGGACGCTACTGCGGGATCGCGCACGAAGCGTTCACTGCTTCGGACGTGTTGTTGTCGGTATTGCACTCGTGCCACGGGTGCGGAGGCATGCCGTCGTCGGCCACGGCGTACACGGTTTGTTCCGGTACAGCAGCGAGCGGCAAGATGACGTCTTCGTACGTGAGTGGATACAAGGTCTGCTGGGTGGTGCCGCTGCCGAGCGACGTGCCGCTTCCTGGGACACCTTCGTAGAAGCCGACGATCACGCCGGGCTCGACAGCTGCTTCACCGATGTTGAGCACGCGGGCACGCAAGCCGTACTCGCCGGTGCAGATCGGCGTGACGCTGACGACCAGGTCCGGCGCGGAGAATTGGCCTGAAGGCTGCACGTTTTGCCTGAAATTGTTGAGGCCCGGCTGTGCGTAGTTGGGCAGCTCGACCGCCGGGATGGCGCCGGACTCGCCGACGTTGGTCACGTGGTACGCGTGCTGATTCCAGATGCGGCGGGTGCGCACCCATTTGCCCTCGGTGTCGCCGAGCACGCGCACGCCCGTTGTCTTGACGCCGCCGCAGTTGAAGCTCGAGTACGAGTTGGAGGCGACCACGATGTCGGCGTGGCCGTCGTTGTCGACGTCGGCGACCAGCGGAAACTCCCACAAGGTGCCGTTGGTGTTGCACGTGCCGAACAGCTCGACGCCCGTGGGACCTGCGTAAATGTGCAGCGTGGTCTCGTCGGCGTAAACGACCTCTGCGATGCCGTCGCCGTCGAAGTCGAACACGCTGGAGCCTGTCTGCGCCGACGAACAATCTTGCGTCTGCGTGTACCAAATTCGCGTGTTGTCCGGCGTCACCAGTGCATCCATCAACAGCGCGCCGTCGAAGACGACGTAGCCGATGCCGCCGGCCAAGCCGACATCGGGGAACTCGTCGTTGTTGAAGTGCGCGATCGTGGGTGTGCCGCCACCTGTCGTGGCGCCGGCCGAGCCCACCGCGCACGGGTTCGGGCTGATGCCGTAATTGATGTCGAGGCCCTGGCGCAGCACCTCGAAGGTGCCGGGGCCCGTCACGTGCCACACGCTGATCGTGTGGTTCGCCGTGTTGACCGCGATGATTTCGGGGACGCCGTCGTTATCGAGATCACCCACGGCAGCGTGGCGGCCGGTCAGGCCACTGTCGACCTTGAGGATGCCGTCGGCGCCGTACACCTTGGATGGTGTGACGATATCGAGCTCGCCGTCACCGTCGACGTCGGAGACGACGATGAACTCGGCGGTGGAGAAGGTCGCTTTGGTGGTGCCGTCGGCGCCATTGACGATGTGACCCACGTCGATCACTTCTGGGCTGCCGTCTTGATCGAGATCCGCGATGCTGGGCATGAAGCACGACACCGACGGGCTCAGCCATTTGACCGAGCCGTCGGGGTTGTAGGCGCGCAGGCGCCCGTCGATGGTGCAGGTGACGATCTCGTTGATGCCGTCGCCGTCGAGATCGCCGCTCGCGATCGAGCGACCTGGCGAGTCGGCGGACGGCCCCGTGATCTTGACCGAGATTTTCTCGACGATCGCCCCGTCGACGATGGAGATGGCGTGCAGCGTGGAGCTGGTGTTGGTCAGATTGTCGTAATCGGGGCCATCGAAGGTGAGAAAGGCGATCTCGGGGATGTCTTTCTCGTCGATCACTTCGTCGCAGTTGTCGTCGTCAAGCTGAATGACGATCGGGCTCATCATCACGTTGTCGGTGGTGTTCAGCGGGTTGCCCCAGGCGTATTTCACCTCGGGTGTGAAGACGCCGACCGGCGGGTAATACTTGCACTCGGTCACGCACGTGGGCGGGTCGCCGGGCTCTTCACCGTTCGGGCACACAGGGGGCGCGGGCATACATTTGCCCTTCGGAGCAGTGACGCCACCAATGCACATCGGGTCGCCACCGCCGCCTCCTCCGCTGCCACCGCCGCCTTCGCTGCTGCCGTTGTCTCCCAGCGAGAAGTCGCAGAACTCGCCGTCGGCGCAGTCCTGGTCATCGAGGCAATCGATGCCTGGCGTCAGACACGACAGAAACGAGCACACCTCGGTGCCGGCACAACAGACGGTACCGCATGCGTTCTCGTAGTCGCAGCACGACCCGGTGGCGTCGCAGATGCCGCCCTCGCATGGGTCGCCTGGCGTGCACTCCATCGTCGCCCCAGTCGAAAAGCCCGCGCCGTCGCCGCCTTCTCCTTGCCCCGCCCCGGCGCCGCCGTTGTTGTTGGCACCCGAGCCACCACCGCCAGTCGCCGAGTCTTCGCAGCCTGCGCAACCGGTGACTGAAAGGGCCAACGCAGACAGAAGGAAGGAGAGACGCATCCTCGCAGGCTACAGTCTCGCTCAGGGGGCCGCTACACATGCCGAGGGCGTTCCACCCGCCTCTCCAAACGAACTGCAGCTGGAAACGATCTCCTTTTCGATCGCGCAGGCTTCAGCCGCAGATGCGTCGCCCGAACTCGTCGGTGCCGACCTCGATCAGGCCTGGCTGGCACACGCACTCGTTCG
>Ga0163144_10010274_pt1 | contig 19968 bp, 18 predicted proteins | sample OliLak19BULKMAT1_FD_123175 | JGI IMG/M metagenome (GOLD analysis project Ga0163144, IMG submission 123175) | Freshwater microbial mat bacterial communities from Lake Vanda, McMurdo Dry Valleys, Antarctica - Oligotrophic Lake LV.19.BULKMAT1 | ecosystem: Environmental > Aquatic > Freshwater >... | reverse complement strand
GGCCAGTTCATGCGGCGAGAAGCTCTCGCGCTCGAACGCCCGCACCGCATCGGCGATCGCTTCGGCCGTCTGGGTTCCGAACAGCATGCCACCCGGCACGCGCGCGATGCCACCCGCCGCGACCGTCGCGAGCGATGCCGGATCAGCGCCGCGCCCCACCGTTTCGAGCGCCCCGCCGCGACCGAATGCGATCACGGGTGTGCCCGCCGCCATGGCCTCGACCGGCATGATGCCGAAGTCCTCCTCGCCCGGGAAGATCAACGCACGCGCACCCGCGTAGATCGCGACCAGCTCGCTGTCGGTGACCCCCGCGCGAAACGTCACCCCCGGCGGCGCCAACGCATGCAGATGCGCCTCATCCTGACCACCGCCCACCACCAGCACCGGACGGCGCAATAGGCGGAACGCCTCGAGCGCCAGATCGAGCCGCTTGTAAGGCGCGAACGCACCCGCGAGCAGGTAGTAATCGCGCGGCCCCTCGCCCACCGTGAATCGTTCGACCTCGACCGAGGGGTGGAGCGGCTCCGACTCGCGCCCCCAACAGCGGCGGATGCGATCGACGATGAACTCGGAGTTGCCGAGGATCTTCGTGGGCCGACTCGCGGTGGCGCGGTCCCACACGCGAAGCCGCGCGCACGTGGAGCGCACGTACATCCCGAGCAGCCCCGGAAAACGCTCCGGCGGGAAGTACTGCGATTCCAGATCCCAGATGTAGCGCATGGGCGTGTTCACATACGACAGATGCGGCACGCCCGGCCGGGTGATGACGGCCTTGGCCACCGCGTGACTGGACGACACCACCGCGTCGTAGCCCGATAAGTCGAACGACTCGATCGCCCGTGGAAAGAGCGGCAGGTACCAGCGATAGCGCGTCGCCGCTCCCGGCAGATGCTGCAGGAACGACGTGACGATGCGATGCGATTCCAGCTCGGCCGAGACCGAGCCCTTGTTCCACACGAGCGTGTGGATCGGAGCGCCGGGGAAGAAACGGGCGATGCGCTCGAACACGCGCTCGCCGCCGCGCATGCCGGTCAGCCAATCATGGACGAGAGCGACGCGCATGGCCCAGGGCGGAGTCAGGCTCCGCGCTCCTCCCAGTGCTGCGCGCCCCACGCCAGGCCGACGAGCAGATAGAGCGGATAGAGCAGTTCCTCGTCGCCGAAGTTCCACTCGAAGCAGCCGGCCACGAGGAAGCCCGCGATCGCCGCGAGCACGCCGAGCTTGAGCCCGGCGGCCAGTCCGCGCTGGCGCAGCAACGGCTTGAGCCCCGCGGCCGCGGTCCAGGCGAGCGCGCCGTACAACCACGCGAACGCCGCGAGTCCCACCGCGCCCATGCTGGCCGCCACCTGCACGAACGAGTTGTGCAGATGCCCCGCGCGCTCGACCGAACCCGGCGCACGGTAGCGGTCGTACAACTCGTGCAGATCTTGAAGTCCCACACCCGTCAGCGGATGATCGCGGAACATGCGCACGCCAGCATCCCACATGTACATGCGCTGCTGATTCCATGGATGGTGCGGGTCGAACGCGCTGTGGATGCGCTCACGGAACGCGCCGGGCGCGAAGAAGTACGCCGCGACCGCGAGCGCCGCGAGCGCCAATAGTCCAATCGGCAGCACCGCGCCCAGCAGCACGCCGCCCGCGACGAACAGGCCGATCCATGCGCTGCGCGTGAACGTCACGCCGAGCGCCACGATGCCGAGCAGCGCCGTGAACGCCGCCCCCGCACGCCAGCGCGGCGACTTGGCGAGCAGCGCGATCCCGAGCGCCACCGGCACCTCGAGCAGCAACTGCCCCGCGAAGGTCATGTAGTGCCCCGACAATCCGCGCGCGCGCGACGCGAAGCTGGCCCCGTGCTGCACCCACAGTCCCACGCCGATCGCGGCGACAATCGCCGACGCCACCAGGAACGCCGCGAGCGCGCGTTCGCCGCGGCGTTGGTCGGCCGCGTGAAAGGCCGCGAGACTCACGAGCAGCGGCATGAGCCCCTTGGTGATGCGCGGCAGACTCGCGCTGCGGTCGTAGGCCGTGAGAGCGGCGAGCAGCAGCGCGGCGAACCAGGCCCAGCCCGCGAGCGTGACCGGCGTACGCGGCCACACCGGGCGCGGTGTGCGCACGAAGCACGCGAGCGTGAGCACCGCGCACAGCGCCGTGCCGATGCCCATGGGCGCGATCGTGCCCGGCAGCACGAACAGCAGCAGCACGAACGATGCGCCGGCAAGAGCCTCGAGGCGCTGATTCGCGCTCATACGCCGCGCTCCCGCTCGCGCATGAGCTTCCGCAGCACCTTGCGATCCGCGTCGGTCAAAGGCGCGCGGTCGAGCAGATCCGGCCGGCGCGCGAGCGTTCGGCGCAGCGCCTCTTCGCGCCGGGCCAGCGCGATGTTGCCGTGATGCCCGCTCATCAGGATCTCGGGGACCTTCCAGCCCTTGTACTCGGCCGGACGGGTGTAATACGCGTGATCGAGCAACCCCGAATGGAACGAGTCACTCTCGACCGAGTCGAGCTTGCCCACCACGTCCGGCAACAGCCGCGCCACCGCGTCCACGAGACACAACGCCGCAGGCTCGCCGCCCGACAAGATGAAGTCGCCGAGCGAGAACTCCTCGTCGATGAAGTGCTCGAACACGCGCTCGTCGACACCCTTGTAGCGCCCGCACACGACCACGATGTGCTCGAGCGCGGCGTATTCGATCGCCCCATCCTGCGTGAGCTTTCGTCCCTGGGGCGAGGTGAGCAGCACGCGCGTACCCGGCTCGCGTGAGCCCTTCTCGCCCACACCCACCGAAGCGAGCGCGCGGTCGAGCGGTTCGATCTTGAGCACCATGCCGACGCCGCCGCCGAATGGCGCGTCATCGACCGTGCGATGCGGATCGTCGGTGAAGTCGCGCAGGTTCACCACCTGCGTCTCGAGCCGCCCCTTCTCGCGCGCCACACGGATCATGCCCTCGGCGAACACCGCCGGGAACATGTCGGGGAAGATGGTGATGAGCGTGATCTTCATGCGAGCGACTCCCACGGCGGGTCCGCAGCATCGCGAGCGCGATGCGCTCACACGGGCGTCAGGGCTCGAGGAATCCGGGCGGCAGGTCGAGCGTGATGACTCCCGCGGCGAGGTCCACGTGTTTCACGAACGGCTCATGCGCGGGCATGAGCATCTCGTGCCCCTCGACCACATAGAACATGCGGTCGGTGGTCGAGACCACGTCCTTCACCTTGCCGATCTCGCGACCATCCACATGCACCACGCGCAGCCCGACCAACTGGTAGGTGTAGGCCAAGCCCGGCCCCGGATCGGGCAGCACGGACTCGTCCACCCACAGCGTGCCGTTCGTGAGCCGTGCCGCGACTTCGCGCACCGTGACGCCATCGAAGCGCACGAGCAGCCGGTCATGCGTGGCCCGCACCCGATGCAGCTTGAGCGTGCGCTTGGTCGAGCGGTCCGCGGAGCGCCATTCGACCGACCCGATCACGGTGAGCTGATCGGAAGTGAGCGAGCACTGATCCACGTACACTTCGCCATCCACGCCGTGCGTGCGGCCCACCTGACCTACATGGACCTGCTTAATCGGCGATCTCCAGATCGACGCGGCGGTCGATGCGACCCGCTGCAGCGCCGAGTGCCAGACGCAGCGACTTGGCCGTCCGCCCCTGCTTACCGATCACGTGGCCCAGATCATCCGGGTCGACCTGCAACTCGAGCACGCCATTACGGCCCGCCGAGAGGATCTCGACCGCGACGTCATCGGGACGGTCCACGAGACCCTTGGCCATGTGCACGACCAGGTCGCGCAGCAGGAAATCATTGTCGTCGGGCTCGGCGTTCTCGGGCTCGCGGCTCGCCGGAGCGGCTACGTACGCGGGACGCTCGGCACGGATGATAACTGACGCCCGCTCCAGAAGAGCAGGATCATCCACAGGCCCGACAGGAGGAGTGTTGGCAGGGGCGCCCGCAGGTGCAGAATACTTATTCCGCTTACGCAGAGGGCGGCCGTACATACCCACAGGAGCACTACGGTTCTCTTCGGACATCCGATCACTCTCGCCAGTCGATGGTTGGTGTGGTCCTTGCCGCCCACGTATATGGGACGGCCTTCGCGCACGCGTGAGATCACGACGAAGATCATGTCGAACGCCGGATACGCGAGCATCAGGACAGGACCCAGCTGGGCCCATCCCGCAGGTGCCCCCTTCATCGCCAGCAGCGCGGAGGCGCCCAGACTATACCCCAACAGCAGGCTGCCCGCGTCCCCAAGGAACAGCCTGGCTTTTGGGAAGTTATGCGGCAGAAAACCCGCGCAGGCCCCGGCCAGCGCCAGCTGCGCCGTGGCGATCCCCATGGCCCCGCGGTCGAGCGAGGTCCAGGCGAACGCGGCCAGCGTGATGGCGGCGATGCCGCCCACCATGCCATTCATGTTGTCGAGGAAGTTGACCGCGTTCATGAGCGCGATCAGCAGCACCAGCGCGATCGCCCCGGTGATGCCGATCGGCAGACCCAGATCGGGCAACCCGCCCCCGGCGATCAGCAGCGCGGCGGCCGAAGCCTGTCCCAGCATCTTGATGCTCGGCTGCATGCCGAAGCGGTCATCCCACAGCCCGATTACCAGCGAGATGCCGGCGCCCGCCAGCAGGTAGTACGCCTCCCAGTCGGCCGGCGCGTGCGGCAGTGTCTGCATGATGGCGCCCCAGCCGGCGAGCGCGAACACGAACACCCCGGCGCCACCCAGAAGTGGCATGGCATCGAGGTGGAGTTTGCGCGCGTGGGGCTGATCGAGATAGCCCGTGGCCCACGCCAGTCGGACGACCAGCGGCATGAGCAGCAGAGACAGCAGGAAAGAGATCGCGAAGGCGGCCAGGGGCAAGGCGGGGAGTGCTCCTCGAAGCGGACGGTATTACGCCGTCGTCGCCTCGATCGGGCACGGCAAGCCCATCTGCTCGCAGGTATCTCGGATGGTCATCTCGAGCAGGCGGTCCAGCGTGATCAGAGGGCGGTACCCCACGACCCGGCGAATCTTGCGCAGGTCCGGCACGCGCCGGCGCATGTCCTCGAAGGACTGGCCGTACACCTGCTCATAGGGCATGAACTGGATGGGCGAATCACTGTGGCAGAAGCGCTTGATGCGCTGGGCGAGCTCGAGCACGGAGCATTCTTCATCAGAGCCCACGTTGAACACTTCGCCCTCGGCCTCGGGGCTCTCGGACAGCATGAGCAGCCCGCGGACGACATCGTCGACCGCCGAGAAACAGCGCGACTGCTGGCCATCCCCGTAGACGAGGATCGGATCGCCGCGCAGCGCACGCTGGACCATGTTGGGGATGACCATGCCGTAAGCGCTGGACTGGCGCGGACCGCACGTGTTGAAGCAGCGCACGATGAACACCGGCAGATGGTGCTGCTGCCAGTAGGCCTGGGCCAGGCACTCATCGACCGCCTTGCCCGCCGCATACGACCAGCGCAGCTTGTGGGTGGGCCCCATGAGCCGGTCGTCGTCCTCGGAGAAGGGGACCGAGACACCCTTGCCGTAGACCTCGCTGCTGGAGGTGATCATCACCTTGCGGCGGTGCGTCTGACAGGCCTCGAGCACCACCTCGGTACCGCGGATGTTGGTGAGCAGGCTGCGCAGCGGATTTTCGAGCACGTACTTGACCCCGACCGCAGCGGCAAGGTGATAGACCCGCTCGCACTGGGCGACCAGCCCGTGCACCAGCGCGGGTTCCATGACGTTGCCCTGCAGGAAGCGGAACTTGGGGTGGCGCTCGAAGGTCCGAAGGTTCTCGATCCGGCCGGTGGAAAGGTCGTCGAGTGCCCAGACTTCATGCCCGCGCCGGATCAACTCCTCGGCCAGATGCGAGCCGATGAAGCCGGCACCTCCTGTGACCAGGATCCTCATTGCATCCCTCGCGTGCGGGTTCGGAGCAGTGGTGTGATGCACTGGTCTGGATGAGATCCTCCGTGGTCCGGATGGCACGGCCACGGTCCTGATACTGGCCGCGCAGCGTAGTCTCCAGCACGGTATGGGTCAACTGGGGAAACGGGCGAGGTGGCAGCGCTGATGGAAGTTGCGGGCGTGCTGGTGCCCCACGCATGTCCTATCCGCAGGGGATTCATACCCCGAGCGCGTGGCGGGGTTCCCCTCAGCGGTGGATGGACTCGGCAACAAGTTCCTCGAGCCGCGCCACCAGCGCCTGCCAGCTGAACTGAGCGCGCACGTGTTCACGGGCGGCGTGACGGACAGCCAGTGCGGACTCGCCCTCCGTCAGCGCCTCGAGCGTGGCACTCGCAAGCTCCGCGTCGGTGGTCCCGACACGCAGATGGGTGCCGTGCTCGGCGAGGATGGCTTCGGCGGCGGCTGGTGTCGTGACCACAGGGACACCGGCCGCCATCGCTTCGAGGATCTTGTTCTGGATCCCTGCCGAGAACCGGAGCGGCGCGACCATGACCGAGGCTCGCCGCCAGACGGGATGCAGGTCGGGCAGCATGCCGGGCACCGTGATGCCATCTCGACCATCCAGCGCGAGCAATGCCGGGATGGGATCCGCCCCGGCCAACTCGAGTGTGGCGTCGGGCCGCGCGGCGCGCACCTGTGGCCAGATGTCGCGGACAAGCCGCTGCGCCGCGTCGATGTTGTGCGGGACCGAGAGGTTGCCCAGGAACAGCACGCGCGGCGCACTGGGCGTCGAGAGTTCGAGGTCGAACAACGTCTCATCGACGCCCTGACGCACCATGCGTACGCGTGGTGCGCCACGGACTTCGAGGTCATGCTTGTCCACGTCCGACAGTACCCAGTTCTCGCGGAACTTCGCGGCGATCCACGGCTCGAAATGACCCACGCGATGAGCCTCCCAACTCAGGCCCGGCCGCTTCCACCGCGCATGGAACGGCAAGGAGCGCCGCAGCGAGAGCGCTAGTGAATCCGCCATGAATTGCACTTTCACCGGATGCGGCAGGTCAGCCACGAATGGTGCCATCCGGAAGAGATGCGCAACGATGGCATCGGGCTGGTGTTCGGCCACGAGCGCACGCACGCATGCGTGCATCCGCGCAGAGTCGTAATAGCTCACCTGCGAGGGGCGATCGCTCGCCAGACCCAGGAAGGCCTGGCGCCACGACACGTTGCGCGGCAGCAGGACTGGCTCGATCCGTTCACACAGCGGCTGCATGGCCTCGACCACGCCCGGTGGTTCGGTGCCATCGACGAAGGCCGCGAGCGTGACCTGGTGATGCCGCGAGAGGGCGCGGATGAAGTGGTGACTGCTGATGCGGTCGCCGCGGTCGGGCGGGAACGGGAAGCGCGCCGCCAGGAACAGGACTCTCATCGTTCGCCTGCGCCCGCAGACGCGGCGCGCCGCGCCACCGCCTGCTCGATCAGGTCGACCGTCCGGTCCGCCACCGCGGCCAGCGACCAGCGCTGCATCGCAGCGGCCCTGCTGCGCTCGGCCATCCCCTCGCGCTGCTGCGGGTCCGCCAGCGCATCCGCGACGCGATCCCCGAGCGCGGACGCCTCCTCGGCCAGTGCGCCGTGCTCGCCGTCCGCGAACCCCAGCCCCTCGGCCCCCAGGGGCGTCGAGACCACCGGCAGTCCGGCCAGCGCCGCCTCCACGATCTTCACGCGCATGCCGGCGCCCACCCACAGCGGCACCACCATGAGCGTCGCGCTCGCGAACTCAGGCGTGATGTCTTCCACGTAACCCACGGGCTCCGCGCCCGACTCACGCGCGAGCGCGGCCAGATCGGCCGGCAGGTCCTTGCCCACCAATCGCAGCCGCGCCGCGCCGAAGCGTGCACGCACGCGGGGCCAGCCCTGCGCGAGGAATCGTCGGGCCCCATCGGCGTTCGGGGCCCACCCGAATGCTCCGGTCAGCAGGATCGTGGGGGGGTCGACCGGCGCGCGCGGGTGGAAACGCAAGGGGTCGATGCCGACCGGAACGACTTCGACACGCGCGCGCGGCTGCCACGAGCGAAGCAGCGACGCCTCCTCCTCGTGGATCGCGAGCACGAGGTCCATGCGCCCGCACAGATCCGCCTCGGTCCGGCGCATGCGGGCGGCCTGGAAACGGGCGAATGCACGCACCCATGGCTGCGGCGCGCGCTCCGCGATGCGTTCGAGCCAGCGCGTCTCCACATTGTGCTCGCGCAGCACCGTGGTCCCGGCCTCGATCTCCTCGAGGTAGGGCGCGAGGTGCAGGTGGTTGATCAGCACGACACGCGGAGCGAGCCGTGCTACTTCCTCGCGGATGGCGGCGGCGTATGCGCGCGAGCGATAGCGCGCCAGCGTGTAGGGCCACCGCCCGAACGAACCGGCCAGCGCCGACCGCCATTGCGGGGGCGGCGTGTGCTGGACGGCGCGGACGCGCAGAGGGACGCCCTGCCAATCCCGGGCCGGCGCCGGCGGTGCGTCGCCTTCTCGCACCATGCTCAGCAGCGTGGTGTCGTAGGCGCGGGCCAGGCTCCAGGTCATCTGGTGCAACCCGAGCCGGCCGCCGTCATCCAGCGGCCACGGCAGCTGAGGCGTGAGGACCAACGCATTCCCGCGGCTCATCGGCTCCCCCGCCAGCGCCAGCGCAGCACCGCGCCGAATCGCTCGAGTTGCTCGTCCACTCGGGTACCGCGCGCGCCGAGCGCCGAGCGGATGCGCCAGTAGGCGAATCTCAATCCGGCGCCCAGTGTCATGACCTCGCGCCCGAGCAACGCGTGCAGCGGACCCCGCTGCTTCAGGAACGAAAGTCGCCCCTCGATGTTGCGGACGAACAACTCGCCGCGCGCATCGACTCCCGAGGCTCCACCGTGGTGCAGCACGCGTGCAGCATCCGAATAGACCGTCTCCAGACCCAGCGCGCTGGCGCGCCAGCACCAGGCGAGTTCCTCGCCGTACATGAAGATCGCCTCGTCCAGCCCGCCCACCCGCGCGTAGGCCGAACGCCGCAACGCGATGCACGCTCCCGAGACCCACTCGACCACGCCTTCCCCGCCCGCAGGAGGTGGCGCGGCCGAAGGAGTGCCGATCCCGAACCGGAGCCCGAGCCCGTGCAGCCCCAGCGTCTCGATCAGCAGGTTTCCCACCGTCGGGAACGCGAAACACGACGGCTGGTGCGTCCCGTCCGGATTCACGAGCGCCAGCCCGACGGCCCCTGCACGGGGATGCCGGGCGAAGACGGCCACGAGGGTGGCGAGCGCGTCGGGAGGCGATTCGGTGTCGGGATTGAGCAGGGCGAGGTACTCACCGCTCGCCACCGCCAGCGCCTGGTTGTTCGCACGGGAGAAGCCCACGTTCTCGGTGTTGCGGATGAGATGCGCCGCCGGGAACTCACGCGACACCATCTCGACGCTGCCATCTCGCGAGGCGTTATCCACCACGAGCACCTCGACCTCGACCCCCTGCTGCGTGCTCAGGCTCTGCAGGCAGAGGCGTAACAGGTCGCGCACCTGGTAGCTCACGACGATGACGGACACGCGCGGAAGGCTCATCCGGCGGGCTTCACGCCGGCCCGGCGCGCCACGACATACTCCGCGAATCCCAGCAGGTCCCAGAAGACGCTGCCCGCCACGTAGCCATGCAGCCGCAGGGAACTCAGGGCGCGCAGTGGGAGCAGCGCGATGGCGCGGGCGTCGCGCCGCGTGCCGGCCCGGTCCACCCGCAGACCACATGCTTGCAACACCTCGGACACCTCCGCCGCCGTGTAGAGCCGCACGTGGGTCGGGTCGTCACGGAAGTTGAGCGAGCCGCGCATGGAGGGCAGCCGCAGACTGCGCGGCCCGGGGAACTCCACGTAGAGCAACCCGCCGGGGCGCAGCTTGGGGACGAGCCCGCGCAACACGTCGTCCCCGTTCGGCAGATGCTCGATCACGTGCGCCATCATGATGCAGTCGTAGCCGGCGTCCGGGAGCTGCGAGAAATCGCCACGGCTCAGGTCGAGCTCATGAAAGTGATCGGTCAGCGCCCGGTCGCGCTCGTCGTCCCCATTGTCCCGCGAACGATCGAGTCCGGTGTAGAGCACGTCCTTGAACCACTGCTTCGTCAGGGTGGCCGAATGGTTGCCGGAGCCGACGTCAAGCATGGCGAACGGGGCGTTCCCGAAGACACGAGTCACTTCGAGGAACTTGAATGGGCGCATGAGGGACATGGGGCCAAGGTGATACCACACCGGCCCCGCATGCGTCTCCCGCCGTGCTGGCGCCTCGGGGCCTGCGCGGCTACCTTGGCCGGTAATGGCGCCCGAAGCCGCTCCCTCCGCCCGCGCACCGCTGCTCGATCGCCCTGCCTGGGCCATCGCGGCCAGTGCGGGGGCCATCGCGATGATCCTGGCATGGCGTGGTCTGTCGGATCCCTGGGTCATGGGATTCGGGCTGGCCGCGGCGGTGACCGTTGCCGTGGTCGCGCTGCGGGTCGCCCCGATGCTGCTGCTGTGGGCGGTGCCCATCAGCATGAGCGTTTTCATGTACGAGCCGGTGCTGCACTACGAGCTCCTGGTGATGGTCCTGGCCGTGTCGATCGCGATCGCGGCGCGTGACTCGGGCGCGCGGCGGCTACCTCGGCTGGACGCCATCGAGCGCCCCTTCCTGCTCTTCCTCGCCGCGACTTTCGTGAGCGTGGTGGTCGCACCGAATATGTGGCGCTTCGGTGGCACCTGGAAGATCCACCTGCTGGGGCTGCTCGCCTTCGAGGTCGCCCGCCGCGGATCGCGCCGTTACGGACGTGAAGCGATGCTGTGGGGGCCCGCGATCTTCATGCTGATCACCGCGATCATGCTGATGACCCGCGCCTCGACCTCGGGCATTCCCGGCTTTCGCAGCATCCAGCAGCGGACGTTCCTCTCGGAACTGCCATGGGGGCAGTCGAACTACGTGGCCGCTGTGACCGTGCTTTGCACCCCCGCCATGCTGCTGCTCTCGCGACTCTCCCCGTCCCGTTCGCTGCGCAGCCATCTCGCGCACGCCATCCTCGCGCTCAGCCTGGGCGCCATGCTGGTGACGTCCTCGCGTGGCGGCTTCGTCCTGTCCACGGCCTACCTCATCACGCAAAGCGTCCGGCTGCGGCGGTCCTCATTGCCCGCGCTGTCCATGCTGCTCATCGGGGCGGCGACGCTAGTGCTGTCGCCATTCGGCCAAGCCACACTCGAACGCTTCACGAACTGGCAGAGCACGCACAGCATCATCTTCCGCTTCGCCATGTGGGCCGCGGCCTGGGACCGCGCCATGACCCACCTGCCCTTCGGCGTCGGCACGGGCCAGGGCGTGATCCAGAAGGACCTGCTCGCCTGGATGGACCCGCACAACTACCTGCTCACGCTCTTCAGCGAGAGTGGCCCCTTGGCGGTCTTCGCGTGGATCGCGCTGCTGCTCATCGTCGCGCGGGTCACCCGCAAGCGGCGGGCGGCACTCGGTGAGGATGCCACGCGCGTGCTGCATGCCACGCTCGCGCTGGCGTTCCTCAACTCCATGTTCGAGCCGACCTTCACCGGGAATCTGTACTTCCTGCTGTTCTGGTGGCTGGTCGGGACGCTCGAAGCGGGCGGCCTGCGGCCGACCGTGCCTCAGTCCGCCGATCTCCTGCGCGCTGCGGCCTGAGAACCGAGTTCGGTCCGCAGCATGGCGATGAACAACGCCAGGATCGCGGCGGCGCCTGCCCAGACGCGGCGGATCGGGCGGGCCTGGCGCTCCGGCGCCACCGCGCCATCGAGCACGGTGATGGTCGGGGTGTCCATGCTCTCGCGGATGCGCGCGTCTTCGAGCTGCGTGGTCAGGAGCACGTAGATCTGCTGGTAGAGCCGCACGTCCCGCACGAGCCGCGACATCTCGTTCTCGATCTGGGGCAATGAGGCGATCCGGCGGTTGATCGCGGCCAGCTCGGCGCGCGCCTGGACGACCGACTCGTTCTGCTCGCTCTGGTAGCTGCGCAACACATTGAGGCGGATCTCGAGCTGGGTCTTGCGTCCCATGAGGTCCACGAGCGGCGCCACGGTCACGTCCTCGGACTGGACCGGAGCGACAACGTGGTGCTTCTCCTGATACACGCGCAGCAGCGCTTCGCTCGCCCGCGAAAGCGAGTCCGTCTGCTCGACCCGCTGCTCGAGGAACTGGCGCGTCCGCTTCGCCTGGAAGTTGCGGCGCTCGACATTGAAGCGGTCGAGCTCCCCGACCAGGGCATTCGCCATCTGCGCGGCGCGATCCGCCGAGCGGTCCTCGACCGCCACGGACAATGTGCCGTTCGGCTGGAGCTCGATCCGGGTGTGACGCCGGAACTCACGCACCGTCTTCTCCATGGACTTCTGCTTGTAGATCTTCGCCAGGCCGAACCGCTCGACGACCGACTGCACGACCGTCCGGCTCTGGAGGATCGCGTGGTGGACGTCGCCCGGCGTGTAGTTATTCGAGAGCGATCCGAGCGAGGGCACGCGCGTCATCAGTCGCTGCACGGACAGCCCCATCGCCAGCTGCTCGGTCTCCTCGGGAGGGAGCAGGATCGCCTCGGCCCGGTACCACTTGGGCAGCAGGAACGTGCCGCCGTAGGCGAGCAACGCGCTCACGAACGCGATCGCAACGTAAGTCCGCCAGCGCTGGAGGTGCCGCTGGAAGAAGCGCCCAAGATCGAATTCCTGCTCCATCGCCGTCTCCCCTCAGCGCCGGACGGCGATGATGACCGTGGCGACCTGGGCCGCCACGAGGATGATCTGCTGCAGATCCTTCCAGAGCGTGCTGTCGCCGCGCTCCGGCACCCAGATCTGGTCTCCCGGCTCGAGCGACTGGACATCGCTCGCTCGCAACGTCTGTCCCGTGACCGACCGGGTGACCCGCAGCTGTCCCTTGGCGGCACGGGCGGAATAGCCGCCGGCCATCTGGATGTAATCCTGCAGCGAGCTCGAGGGATCGAAACGGACGAGGCCGGGTCGCTTGACCTCACCCTCCACCCGGATCGTCGCCAAGCGTGGGTCGACGCGCACGACGTCGCCATCCTGCAGGACGAAGTCGAGCGCCGGGTTCCCCTGCAGCCGGTCCCAGTCGATGCGGTAGTCCTCGCGGCGAGAACTCAGGCGCGCGCGGAACACCTCGTACTCGGAGGAGGTCATCTCCACGCGGCTCAGCCGTGCAAGGCGCTCGAACTCCGCGTCCCCTTCGGCCGTGGAGCGCGAAGCACGGAAGATGCGGACCGCGCCGCGGTCGGCACGGTCGAGGAATCCACCCGCGGACTGCAGCAGTTCCGAGAGCCGGGTCTTGCCCGGCTCGATCGGGTACGGCCCGGGACGAGCGACCTCGCCATAGACGGCAGCGCGCTGGGATTCATGGAAGCGGGGAATGCCGCGGACGAACAAGCGGTCGCCATCCATCAACTTCTGATCCGAGCGTCCCGCAAGGACTCCCGCGAGATCCACCTCGATCACGCGCGATTCGGCGGCGCCCGAGAACCGGCGCAGCTGGCCCAACGGATCGGCGGAAGGGAGCAACCCACCCGAGAGCGCGAGCAATGTGGAGATGCTGTCCTCGCTCGCCAGTTCATACGTGCCGGGGCGGCTGACGGCGCCCTCGACCGAGATGATGCGCGTCGCCATCGGCACTGCGATCACGTCGCCGTCCCAGATGTAGGGATCGTGCGTCCGTGAGCCCGTGCGCCGGAACCGCTCGACGTCGCCGATGTCGGTCGTACCGGGCGAAGCGGCGCGGCGCACTTCGATGTTGCGCAACGACGCCCCCGGCACGAGCAAGGAGTCCTGCACGATATCGCTCAGGCGGCTGGCCGCGGGCACCTCGACGGCGCCACGGAACCGGACCTGACCACTGAGATACACCTTGAACGTGCGGACCTGCGACAGTCGGACGTCCGCGTGGACGTTCGGGAATGGTCCCTTCACCGCCGCCAGCATCTGGCGCCGGGCTTCGGCCAGCGAGAGCCCGCTCACTCGGACAGCGCCGACATCGGGAATGAAGACCGTGCCCTCGGGACCGACCATGATCGGGATCAAACGCGTCATACGGCCGGAGAGATTCAACTCGAACGAGTCGCCGGGGCCGACCCGATACATGGCGGGGTCGACCTGACCGGCCAGGGCGCGAAGGCTCACGGGCGCGACCGTGAGCGCCGGGGTGAGTCCCATGATCCGGGCGTACTCCGGATCGAGCGTCTGGGCGAGCAGACGCGTCGGGGCGAGAAGCGCAAGCAACAGGACGCCCCATGCGACGAGCGGGAGCCTCACGCCTTCACCTCTCCCAGCACCTTGCGCTGGCCGTACATGCGTTCGTAGTAAGCGCGGAACTCGCCCTGCTTGATCGGCCGCCACCATGCCTCGTTCGCTTGGAACCACTCCACCGTCTGACGGATGCCCTGCTCGAACGACACCGCCGGCTTCCAGCCCGTCATGCGCGTGAGCTTGCTCGAGTCGACTGCGTAGCGCCGGTCGTGCCCGGGACGATCCTCGACGAAACGCACCAGTGTCGACGGCTTGCCGAGCAGGCCCAACAAAGTGCTCGTGATGGTCAGCACATCCAACTCGTGCTGCGCGCCGATGTTGAACGTCTCGCCCTCGATCCCCGGGAACGCCAGCAACGTGATGAGCGCCGAACAATGATCGTCCACGTGCAGCCAGTCGCGCGTGTTCCTGCCGTTGCCGTAGACCGGCAGCGCCTCGCCGTCGATGGCGTTGGTGACGAACAGCGGCACCAGCTTCTCCGGATACTGCCGCGGGCCATAGTTGTTGGAGCAGCGCGTCACGACGACCGGCAGCCCGTAGGTGCACCAGTAGGCATAAGCCAGGCGATCGCCGCCCGCCTTGCTCGCCGCATAGGGCGAGCGTGGATTGAGCGTCCAGTCTTCGGTCGAGTGCCCTTCGAGCACTTCTCCGTAGACCTCATCGGTGCTCACCTGGATGAAGCGCTTCACCCCGACGCGGCGGGCCTCTTCGCCCAGTCCGAACACGCCATACACGTCGGTCTGGATGAACTCGCCCGGCGTCTCGATCGAGCGATCCACGTGCGACTCGGCCGCGAAGTTGAGCACGAAGTCGCAGCCCTTCATCGCCTTCGCCACGGCCTCGGGATCGCGGATGTCGCCATGCACGAACGTGAGGTTCGCCTCGGGAACACCGGCCAGATTCTCTCGCCGCCCCGCGTAAGTGAGCGCATCGAGCACGACCACGTGCGCCTTGGGGAAGCGCTCATGGAATCGATGCACGAAGTTCGAACCGATGAAGCCCGCTCCACCGGTGACCAGCACACGCGCCGAGGACAGATCGAACGCGTCAGCCATCCTTGCGGCTCCAGTCGTATGGGATGCTCGGATCGTCCGGCGCGGTGCGGAACTCATCCGGCGCGTCGTAGACGTAATGGTAGGTGGGGGTGTTCACCAGATAGGCCGCTTCGGTGCCAATGCCCTTCATGCCGTGCAGCACGCCCGGAGGGATCACCAGCAGGATGGGATTGTTCTCGCCCATGAAGAACTCATTCACCTCGCCGCGCGTGGCACTGCCCTCGCGGTCGTCATAGAGCACGACCTTGGCCATGCCCTTCACGAACACGAAGTGATCGGTCTGCTTCTTGTGGTAGTGCCAGCCCTTCACCACGCCCGGATATACGACCGACAGGTATACCTGACCGAACTTCTGGAAGAAGGGGTCATCGTCACGCATCATCTCCATGAGGAGACCACGCTCATCCGGGATGACCTTGAGCTTCTTGACGACGACTCCCTCGATCATGGCGTCCCTCAGCGCGCGCGCTTGGCGGCGGGCTTCTTCTTGGCGGTCTTGGGCGTTCCACGTCCCACACCCACGTACGTCCAGCCCGCAGCAGCGGCCTCGGCCGGGTCGTAGATGTTGCGGAAGTCGCAGAGCACCGGCTTCTTGGCCATGCGCTTGAGCTTCTTCAGGTCCAGGTTCCGGAACTCGTTCCACTCGGTCACGATCAGCACGGCATCGGCGCCGCGGGCGGCGTCATACGCGTCGGCTGCCATGATCACGCCCTTCATCTCGGGCATCCGCTCGGCCACCGGCATCGCGACCGGGTCGAACGCGACGATCTTGTAGCCGCGCTTCTTCAGGCCCTTGATGATGGTGAGCGACGGCGCCTCACGCATGTCGTCGGTGTTCGGCTTGAACGCCAGTCCCAGCACCGCGAGCTTCTTGCCCCGAGGCGCGCCGGCCGCGGCCACGGCCTTCTTGATCATGATCTGCATCTGGCGCTCGTTCGCCGCGATCGCCGCGTCGACGATGCCCACCTGCACACCCGCGGCGCGCGCGAACGCCGACAGCGCGTGCGTGTCCTTGGGGAAGCAGCTGCCGCCATAGCCCGGGCCCGCGTGCAGGAACTTCTTGCCGATGCGCCCGTCCATACCGATGCCCTTGGCCACCATCTGCACGTCGGCGCCCAGCGCCTCGCAGACATTGGCGATCTCATTGATGAACGAGATCTTGGTGGCGAGGAACACGTTCGAGGCGTACTTGATCAGTTCGGCGGACTCGAGCCCAGTGACCACCATGGGAGTCTCGAACAGGAACAGCGGCGCGTGGATCTTGCGCAGCATGTCCTCGGCCTTCTTGGACTCGGCGCCGATCACCACGCGATCGGGACGCATGAACGTCTCGATGGCCGAACCCTCGCGCAGGAACTCAGGGTTGCTCGCGACGTCGAACTGCGCGCCCTTCTTGGCGAACTTGGCCATCCAGCTGTAGAGATCGCGCGCGGTGCCGACCGGCGCGGTGCTCTTCTGGACCACCAACGTGTAGCCGTCCAGGTTCTGCGCCACGGTCTTGGCGACCGCGTAGATCTGGCTGGTATCCGCGCTGCCATCGGCCCGCGGCGGAGTGCCCACGGTGATGAACACGACGTCGGCATCCTGGAGCGCGCCCTTCAGATCACTCGTGAAGTGCAGGCGGCCCTCGTTGACGTTGCGGGCGACCAGTTCGGGCAGGCCGGGCTCGAAGAATGGCAGCTCGAGCGCCTTGAGCCGCTCGACCTTCGCCGAATCGGCATCGACACAGGTGACGTTATTGCCGAAGTCGGCCAGACACGCGCCTGAGACAAGACCAACGTATCCAGTTCCGACCACAGTGAGGTTGTACAAGACCGTTTCCTTTCGCGGAGGTCCACAGGCCCGAGGGGTCGCGCAAGGGGCGCGGGGCCGGGTTAGCTAAGGCTTATCGGCACAATCGACTGCGCAGATTATGCGTTGCTCGGGGCAGGGTCAAACCTGCCTGCGTGCAACCCCACGCCACTCATTGAGTACGTCCTTGAGTGTCTGTTCGAGGGGAAGCACCGCCTGCCAGCCGGTATCGCGCCGCACCCGCGTGGGATCTCCCACCAGATAGGGCACATCGGCCGGGCGGAGCCGAGCCGGGTCGACTTCGACACGCACCTCGACTTTCGCCATGGCAGCAAGCGAAGCGGCGACATGCGAGAGCAGCACCCCTTCGCCGCGGCACAGGTTGTACACCTCGCCGCGTTGGCCGCGCTCGAGCAACGAGCAGTAGCCCTCGACGATGTCGCGCACGTCGGTGAGGTCGCGCGTGACCTCGAGATTGCCCACGCGCAGTACCGGCTCGGCCTTGCCGGCCTCGATCGCCGCGATCTGTTGCGCGAAAGAGGGGATCACGAAACGCGGCGTCTGGCCGGGGCCGGTGTGGCCGAACGGCCGAACTCGTACCACGTCGAGGCCATGCTGCTCTGCGTACTCGGCGGCGAACCGGTCGGCGATGCACTTGGAGAGCGCATAGGGGCTCACCGGCATCTGCGGTGCATCCTCGTCGGCGCGCGTACCCACCTCGATGCTGCCGTACACCTCGCTGGTTCCGACCACGAGTAGCCGCGCCTTCGGCGCCAGCGCCTGCATGGACTGCAGCATGCGAAGCGTGCCCAACACGTTCGCCTCGAAAGTCTCGGCCGGCGCCTCGAATGAGCGAGCGGCACTGCTCTGCCCCGCAAGGTGCACGATCGCATCCGGCGCAGCATCGGCGACCACGGCCCTCACCTGGTCCGGCGAGGCGAGCGACATGGGCAACCACTTAAGAATGGAGGTTTCCGGCGGCGCCTCGCCCAACCCCGCTCCGATCACCACCGCGTCGCGTGTCGCGAGAGCCCGGGCAAGATGCGGTCCCACGAACCCGTTGGCCCCGGTGACCAGAACCCTCATGAACGTCCCATTCGAGGCGCGCGACAGACCGCCAGTTGCGTGATCACCACTTCGTCGGCAAGGAGGTCGGATGAGATGCGGTGACGTCGCGGCGGGAGCAGGTCCATCACCCGCTCGGGGCCCTGATGTCCACGCAAGGCCCGCTGCAACCAACGGCCCATCCGCAGGAACGGATTGCTCCACATGGCGATGAGGGCTGCCTCGTAGCCGAGGCGATCCGGTGGGTCGAGCGTCTGCTGATGGATCTCGACCTGTTCGAAGTGCGGCGCCAGGAGCAACCGAAACTCCTCGGTCGTGTATTCGCGGGAATGGAACGGGTTCGTGCTGGGAGCATCGGGGCGCAGCCCGCGCAGCCGATTCACACCAATGCGGTTGGGCGTGCTGGTGATCAGTACGCCACCGGGTGTGAGCAATCGCTTCGCAGCCATGAGGAATCGTTCCGGCGCCGGCAGGTGCTCGAGATTCTCGAGGTTGGTGATGAGTTCGAACGGTCCGGCCGCCGAGGCCCGTTCCAGCGTCTGGCAATCATCGAGAACCCACTCGATCGTTGGACGAGCGAACTCCCGCTGCCCGATCGCGAGCGCCTCGGGCGAGAGATCCACTGCCACCACTCGGGCTGCACCATGGTCGGCGAGCACCGCGGAGCCGTAGCCAACCCCGCAGCCCGCATCCAGCACTCGCCCCCCCGGCGCCAAGAAGGTGCAGGCGAACTTGTAACGCTGTGCGTGTTCCTCGTAGTGCTCGCGCCAGAGCGGTGTGCCCGGGACGATCCGCTCCTCTTCGGTCATGCGGTGAGCGCTCATTGCACCAGGATCCTTTCGAGCGCATCCGTCGCACGCTCCCAGGTATAGGTCGATGCAAGCTGATAGCCGCGCTCCGCAATCGAGTCCAGCAACGGCCGATTCCCAGTCAGTGCGAGGATCTCGTGCGCGATCGCTTGTGGGTCTCGCGGCGGGACCATGCGGAATTCATCGCCCACCCGCCCCATTTCGGGCACTTCCCCCACCGCTGTCGCGATCAGCGCACACCCTGCGGCCATGGCTTCGAGCGTCACCAACGAGAAACCCTCCGAGTGACTGGAGTTCACGAAGATCTCCATCTGCCGGTACAGCTCGGGCAGATCCCGCTGTCTGGGGTCGCGCACATACCGGGCGGTCGCGGGCAGTCGGTGTCGCATCCGGTTGCGACCGAACAACAGGAACCGGACCGTTGGATCCGCCGCGTGAACGAGCGAGAGCGCCTGGATTCCATCGTCAGCGCCTTTCCAGTGCGCGATATCGTAGAGCATGCCGATCGTGATGGGTCCTTCCCCAGAGGCGCTTCGTCGTGTGAACCTCGAGGCGTCCACCCCGTTCGGGATGCGCTGGGCGATCCTGCCGAAGCGCTCGGAGGCCATCCGCTGCAACCACCCGGCGATGACAACCTGTTCCAACGGGGAGCGCCACGTGGCATCGACCCGTGGACGAAGATCATCTGTCCACGCCTCGTAAGACTGGATGAGGTACAGCCGCCGGCCCACGTGGCTCGGGGCGGCCAACAACCACTCCGCCGTCAGCCAGGCCGTGGCAAAAGTGGCGTCCGCCCGTGGCCAACTCGCGGGCTGCGCGGGGTCGAGCGCGACCACGGCATCCTCCAGCCCGTACTCGCGCAAGCCGTCTGCAGCCCCCCCACTCCACTGCTCGTAAAGGAAGCGCTTCCAGCGTGACCACGAGAGTGATCGCAATGGCGCGCTCAGCGGCGGCACCAGAAGGCGCACCTCGTGTCCGCGACGGCGCAGCCGTATCGCATGCTCGAATACCACCCGCACCCCGCCAGTCAGCTGCAAGGATTGCAACACGAACTGGATGATCATGAG